>Ga0307515_10012855_pt1 | contig 15707 bp, 10 predicted proteins | sample 17_EM_MG_FD_194513 | JGI IMG/M metagenome (GOLD analysis project Ga0307515, IMG submission 194513) | Populus trichocarpa ectomycorrhiza microbial communities from riparian zone in the Pacific Northwest, United States - 17_EM | ecosystem: Host-associated > Plants > Roots > Unclassified | place... | reverse complement strand
TAGACAAATGGCTCTAAACAGAGCCTTAAATAATTGCTATCTTTATAATACCAAATTAAGGAGAAGAAGAAGGGGTTGCTAGGACCGATGTAAATAAATATATACAGCTAATTGCTAAGGCTTATTATGCAGTATGCCTAAGTTATATAGTTTACTATAGGTGCTGCTATAGGAATATACGGTATAAGTTGCCAGCTGGCAACTTATAGTAACTTATTACGACCGTAAAGAGCCTAGAAATAACGCGTAGTATAATACCCCTAGTAGTAACTAAGAATGGTAATATGCAATATAATAGCAATATGCAACATAATAGCAATATGCAACATAATGGCAATGTGCGGCATATTGCGGCGATATGGCGGCAATATGGTAGGTAATATACTCTAGTACCGTTATATAAATAAAAGAAACAGAATATACCACGAGAAATTATAGCCTTAGTTAAATTCCACCGAATTCCTCCATTAGTAAGAAGCTAGTAATATTAGAAGTCTTCCTCCTGGCACTCTCTAAATGTTATTATCCTTGTTAAATTATGGTTAATATAGATATAGATATTATGGAGCTTACTAATCGGGCCTATACTATTCTAAATTTTAAATGCGTTATTGTATAAAGCACTAGCTAGCTTCCGCTTAAGCTTACTAACGCTCTTACTAAATAGTAAGGCCTTAATAACTAAGTTAATGATATAACCGAGACATCGTAGGCGTAAATAGCTAACGTTAATATTAAACCGAGTTGCTAGCTCCTTTAGCATAGTATCGTTGTCCGTAGCATTATCTATTATAAACGCCCTAAGATTCTAGCTAATCTTGTAGTTATTAATAACATTAACTATAATTTCTGTAATTAATTGGCCAGATTTTGCTCTATTTACTTTCTAGAAACCTAGAAGACAGTGCTTAAGCTTATACTCCTTACTAATAAAGTAAGCGTATATCGCCATATAGTCGTCACGATTTAAAGAGCGCCAGCCATTAAGTAAGAGGTTAATTTTGCTTTTTATATATAAATCTTGTCCTTAATCTATGTCTTCCTTAACTGAAATATATCTATTACCTAGCCCCTAATTATAGTATGCGAGGATGGAAGGATTGCTTTAATCTTAGGTTGGCTAGAAATAAGGAGCTGTCGAAATCGTATATTTTAAATAGTTAAAAAGCTAAGGTTATAGGCAATGATTGTGTTAATAAGGTTCTTCTTATATTTAAGATCGTTAAATAGCGGTGGAAGAAGACTATGTTGTGTAAAGCCTATATAAGTAGAACCTTGTCCTTGTAATAAGATGGAGTTAGAATCCTTGCCGGCTCTAGTTATTCCATAGGTCTTTTTTAAATAAAATGCAATTAATAAGGTAGAGAGTGTATTAAAGAGCTGGGTACTATAAGCCTTTTTTTGATGGCAGCGCTTATAGAGCTAGAGCTTCTCGTAGCCCTTTGCTTGTAGATTAGCTCCATACTAATAAACCTAAGAAACCTTTGCCTTTGTATTTAGGACCCGTTTGTTGCGTAAGCAATACTGCATATCCTAAAGAAGCTGGCCACGGTATTTAAGAGTATTGTATTAAATGTTAAAAACGTAGGCGTGCGAGGTCTAAGTAGGCTGAGATGCTTTTGAGGTAGTCTTAAGTAAATTAGAATCAGATAATTGAGAAGTTTTATCAATATCCAAACTCATATTACCCTTTAAAGTTAATAGGGTTATTATATAATAAGATAATAGTGGGTAATCTGAAAATTTTTAAACCGGATAAACTATTAACCGAGACTATTAATTAGTCATTAAATATCTGACCTTGGTTTAAATATTTAATTGGCTTGACTGATATCTGATCTCGTATTTGATTGATTAGACTGACGCTTGGACTGATTGAACTTCCAATCAAATCCGTTGACTGTTGGCAGCACTGGTGACGACTTTCTCTATCCTCTTAGACCGTCACAAGTTCTTTTTGATGGATGGTTAAACGTATTTACTATGCTTTCAAATTTACATTCGTTAGTGCGTATTTCGTAACCTGGTCAAATCACGTTGATTCTCGTTCATAGTTTGTCAAGCTATAATCATCACACCCTCTTGCCCCACAGCTTCAAAAAAAATATCGGGGAATGGTTCCCTGCGACAAGTGATTATGTTTGGTAGGCGTGAAGGGACCCATGGACCTATGAAGCGTAACAATGTCTGCTATGTCTGCTTCAACGAATTCGCGGATAGTTCGCTCCGCCTTCGCCGTTGATAAGTCAAGAAAATCCACCATATCCACGACGTTTGGCCAGATCATTCTGCGGTCATGGAAGCAGAAGAGTTCCTCCGTCATTCCCCAGGAAGTTGAAGCCCTGCTGTATCTATTGCAGAGCGTCGCATCGACTCTTGTGCTGAGGTGCTAGTCTTGTGACTATGGTGGATGGCCCTATATTGAGCTACTTTTGAAATCGAACGGGACGATAGCCTTATCAGACTATTTGTGTATCAAAAGCGTAGCAATGAGGACGCAAACAACAGCAACGAATAATGAAAGCCACGTGGAGAAGTGAATCACAAGGGCAATATCGAGCTATTTCGTGCTCTGTTTGCGGAGGGGCAGTTTTTAGCCAGAAAGGAGCTAAAGCAGCGGGTACACCTTGCGCGGCAGCGTTCCACCGGACAGGATCCGGACAGTAACTCTTGGCAGTAACTTTACTGTCCGAATCGTTTGCCAAGTTTAATTCTGCCGGTATAAAGTTAGTCGCTTAAAGCTTATTTTTTAGAGTTATAGATTAATTGAGCACAGTCTATCTTTATATACCCCTCTGTACGCCTCTTTATTTTCACGCCTCTACTTCTTCCTATGCTCTATACGTCTCTCTCTACGTATTCCTATGTAAGAGAGAGATGGGCAGAGACACGGGCAGAGGCGGGTAGAGACATGGCCAGACGACCAGAGATATAGGTAGAGACGCAGGCAGAGACACGAGCAGAGGTATAGGTAGAGACGCAGGCAGAGACACGGGTAGAGACACGGTTAGAGACACGGGCAGAGACGCAGGTAGAGACACGGGCAGATTTGAGAGAGAAATAGGAGGTGGGGGAGGGGGAGAAGTAGTAGAAAAGGAGTGGCTAAAAAGAGAATGCCAAAGCTTAAGTACTGCTCACCTAGACCTACCTTCCTGCTTAGGTCACCCCTTTCTACTGCTTCTCTCTCTCTCCCACCTGCTGCTCTCTTAACTCTGCCCGTGTGTCTGCTCGTGTCTCTGCTCGCTAGCTTGGCAGAAGATTCGGACGATAAAGTTACTGCCAAGAATTACTATCCGGATCCTGTCCGGATATGAAGATCCCCATGTTTTAAGACTCTAGCTGTACGCTGAGCACGTATATAAAATATTTGAAAGAGTGTATAAAACGAAAATGATCGTGTAAAGAAGCAAAGACGTGAAAAGTGGGACTGTACGGTGGCAGAACCGGTGGAGAACGTGGGTAAACCGGATTCAGTTTGAGTTGGTGGAGAGAAATTATGAATGGGATGGGGCGCACAGCTAACACGAGTCCTCTGCAGCAGACAATTTTGATGCATTATAGGAGGCCTGGTTAAATAAGAGGAGAACAAGAAAGCCATTCAGCCGCTTTCTTTCCATCGGAGGGCTGATGCAATGACAGGTAGTTTTGGCATTGGGAATAGATGCAGAGCAAAATAAGAGTCTCAATCCTAAAAAGACCCGTAAGAGATAGTGGACATGAGCTCTGTTGGTGGATGGAATCTGTTTGATGATGAAATCGTACTTAGGGAATGGCATAAATCATGGGGTGTTGGCAGGGTTTGGGGTAGAAGCTTATGCATACGGCATGCTCAGTAAACTGCGCGTTCGGAAGATGTGATGCGGTTCACAAATATACATAGCTGCGTAGGGTGCTGCTGTATGCCAATAGGTTAGCTCTTACTCGTTGACGTAAAGTAAAATGAGTGACTTATTCTAAGGTATAAGCTTGTATGGGATGACATCCTGGTATGAACGAAATATTCTAAGATAGCAACGTAACGTGCAATGAAGAAAAACGTGACAAAATATGAAAGCGTTTATAAATTTGCCAAAATAGATCAGTTGCTGTTAGATTGGAGGATCTACTAATGTGTAGAGTAAACATGGGTATAGAAATTTAATCTATAACTTTTTGCAAGATGTTGAGACCGAAGGGTAGATGGAGAGGTGAGTACAGAGATTAAGGGAGGTTTATACCAAATTCTTAGTAAGTAGGCGCTACTAAGCGACTTCATGCCAGATGAATGGAAATCCAGCCCGAGTACGAAGTATGAACGTGAATAGGAGGAGTGGTGTTAAGCCAGAAGGAGTGTACTCGCTAGAGCTTGGAGAGGCCAACTTGAAGTAGGAGTTGCCTTGATTGAAGGATGAGTGATGGCGGGATTGAAGATAATACAGATATAAGTATGGATGAATGCGGCTTGCTGAACAAGGAAGAAGGTCAATGAGGATGGCTGAGAAGCACATGGGAGGTAAGGTTCAGGAAGACGGATTAGATTGGTCGGAATGCTACCTAGCCGGACGGGCCTAAGAGATGGTGGCGGCGGATTAGATGGAAGTGATCTTACTCGAGCAGATCTTAGGGTATTTATGCACTTGGATGGGCTGAGCGAGTCGGGTATACTGCACGCTTTCAGCTTCGAAAAAAATTAGAATAAGACAAACAATCTGTCGTTGCAGACGGGATGGTGCTTTCAGATACTAGGCGGAAATCTGTTTTTGATAAGACGGGGAAGAACTGGTAGGCTGCAGATGTATAGGAAAGGATTCAAATTCTGTTAGCGGCGGCAAACGACCGAGAATGGCGTTTCCTTGCAGAAATGTAAGTAAAGATGTATGAATTCGCTGGAGACAGTTACGAGCCATATTTCAGCTGCATACACACTTTTAAACGTGGTTAAGAAAAAGGAAAAGCTGCAACTGAGGTAGATAATGAGCTGAGCCAAAATGAAAGCCTGGTTATCTGAACCAGAAGTAAAAGCCTCTTTTTGAAATAGGGATGATGAGAAGCACATATACATAACACTATGATACTAAGGATAAACAAATTATAGAACGAAAAGAGACCAAGCGACGCGTATTTAACCATTACGCTTACAAAATCACCGTCCTGTCCCGTTAGTGCGGATAATGAGGCCGTCATAGGTTCTGAAATTTGGGCTGCTACTAGTTCGCAAGTGCACGTAGAATCATATTTATAAGATTCAGCTAGCGACACTGGCTGGCCAAAGTTTTTGCAATTAAAGATATCCTAGTAATTAGAACTGATTAATGGTGCTTTATGGCTGATCCTGGTGATCGAATTTTGAAGTATCTGCAAGCCTGCAATCGGCAAACCGTTCAACTCGCGACGAAATCTAAAGAGTAGTTTTCTGAGGATATTCCCTGCTTGATTAAAGCCTTCGTGAAAAACTGGAACATTGTTTTAGCATACCTCCACGTCTTTAGACTATCAGGCGTGGTCTACCCGCGCTTTGAGACATAAGGAGCTAAATGAATGGCCATCTTCACGGATTGCGTGGTAGAGGTTGGTTAGGGGTTTCCGTCATACTGCAGTTTTTGCGTTTATAGGCTCTCCGGGGGCTTATGCATTTGTCCTGTCTTCTGCTCCCAGAAATGGTGTAGATAAAACCATTCTGATGACCGAACTATGGTGTTAGGAAATTCATTTGCCAAGTTGTCTGATGTGGGCTAGGTTTAGGATAAGACTATGAAACGTGATGTGGAGTGTGAATCTGCCGCGGGCACTGCTTGGTGGCGGTTTACGCGATCTTATTCCCTTTGGAAATCATCATCCCGATTGTAGCTCGGCAAGCTTCCGTTGTTCCAGCGCCCTTTCATATACATCTAGTTTTACAGGTCCAGCGGACCATAGGACCAAGGCTTGAACATGCACTTGTCGGACTACGTTAGGTCCTCGTTTTAGTTCCCGTTTTGATTGAAGGGTATTCCTAGGCACCTCGACGGGTTTAGAGGTGACGTATCCGACCACATTGACCCAGGCTCCGACGTCAAGCTCTGTGTTCTTGACCCCTTCTCGCACATGATCAATATTCGCGTGGGCGAAGATGGGAGGCGTAGAGGACGGATATTGGTGTTTTAGAACGAGGGTTGCGGAGGATGCAATGTATTCTTCAACACTGACACCATATTAGTCATACCGGTATCTCGAAATCTATGCCAGCATATACGTTGAGCTCACCAACCTAGAAACCGAATCTTTTCACCCGAATTCAAGCTCGGAAGATCCGATAGGAAGATCAAGCGACTGGGTAATGGGCCTGACATATCGCATGCCCTATTTCAGGTCGCGCTGAACGAAAGTCATGTATTATTTAGGAGGTAGGTGGCGAGAAAGACTAGTCTCGGACAGAGAATAACGTTCTACAAGCTTTCAAGGGTATCTTTTTGTGTCTGGAGCTTGTTTGAGATTCGCGCACGTGCCAAATGCACTAGCGGCGACATCATCCCGACGGCGATACCACGAGCCTATGCCAACCCATCTTAGGCTCCAAGTAATACATTTTCACTACCGGGATTCCCGCCCTGTAACGACCTTCCAGCTCCAGCCTTGAGCGATAACGCGGTCTTCAGGCACCCATATTCCCCCCCTCTTTGACGACTTCCGCCTGCCCATTCTAGTCACAAAGCGCCCCACCACAACTTCCAACATCCCGGGTACACACCTCTGAGCACCCTTGATATCCGTAGATCGCTTCTCACTTTCAATCACCGTCTTGAGGTTCGAGGACTTCTATACACCCAGCACCAGCGTCACGATGTCCGGATGGGGGCTGGGTTGGTTCGGCGGTGGAGGTGCGAAGCAGAAGGATGCACCAAAGAAGGCGATACTGCAGCTCCGAGGGCAACTGGAGATGCTGTCAAAGAGGGAAAAACATTTACAGAATCAGATGGCCGAGCAGGATGCTATTGCAAGGAAAAACGTTAGTACTAATAAAAATGGTACGTAAGCCGAGGGCCCAAAGTTTACCTATACCAAATGTCTTTGGAAAAGGTGGTCATGGCAGTTTGGACTTTGAGAGGCTGAGGAAATGATGGAGTTCGGAGAAATGGGTGTTTTTGGAATATATGGCTGATTTCAATATGTTCGTGATAGTTGCCAAAGCTGCTCTCCGCCGCAAGAAGCAATTTGAGCACTCATTTGAACAAACTTCTTCACAAATTATGACTCTCGAGCGCGAGATCTATTCCATCGAGACTGCAAATATTAACAAGGAAACGCTAGACGCGATGAAGAATGCTGGCAAGGCGATGCAACAGATCCACCAGGGTCTTACTATCGACAAGGTCGATCAGACAATGTATGTTATATCTATCCCAGTGTATTTCATACTATCACCTTTACAAGCTCCCTTGCAGGGCACAATTCGAGCGTTTCCGTCATCTTTCGGAAAAATCTGGGGTCTCGGAGTTTTCGGTAATGGGCACTTGTGACGAATGCTCACAAATCTACTCTATAGGGAAGATCTCCGCGAACAGCACGCCATCGGCGAAGAAATCAGCGAGGCTATCACGCAATCCGTTGGCACACAAAATGTGGACGAGGATGAGCTGGACGAAGAGCTTGCGGAGCTCCAGCAGGAGGAGCTTGATAACAGAATGCTCGATACAGGAAACGTACCGGTAGGGGATAAGGTACACCAGTTACCAACCGCAGCACAGGGAGAAAGTAAGTGATACCCGCAAGATGATAGTTCATTACCGATCGGGTGCTGACTGGTGATTTAATAGTCAAAGGTAAAGCTCCCGCACGAGCCGAAGAGGAAGACGAGGAGGAAGAGCTACGGAAACTACAAGCTGAAATGGCTATGTAATTTCATTTCGCTAGCATTTTGAAGCGTAATCCTCCCTAGCGGACCGCAATGCCTCGTAGCAATATTTCGATATCTCTCTCCTTCCCAGCCAATCATACGCGTCAGGTTTTGGTGTTAAGGTATACGGTGGCGTTTGTCTTCATGATCTGTGCCTACAGCCTCCATCCCCCCCAGATGACCGTGGCTTGCTTTTTATGTAGCGCTAGCGATGAGGCACTTTACATGCAGATATGTAGCTGTTCTGTCTAATCCAATCCAAGCCACTACTCCTACTCTTAGCGCAATTCGAGGTCTGATTTCCTTCACTCCTAGTAACCTAGGTTGAATAATTATTCAACCTTTACTTTGATCACTCAAGCAAACTTTTGTTTGGCGTTGAATTTTCTTCATTCGTTCTATTCCCCTAACCGTCAATCCCTCTCAATAATGAAAATGGCAAACCACCGCAATCTAGAGTTTTACCATACATATATTTACCGAGAAACGAAAAGATATAAAACGGCTATGCACACACACGTAAAACAGCGTCTCGTCCATCAGAAAAGTTTTGACCCGCACCCAACTCGCTGGAACACAGACTACACCAGCGAAAATTGGTATGCGTGAGAGGAGTCTATATGCCGAAAATGGAGAACGAATTGCAAAGAAAATAGGAAAGGGGACGAAGAAGAAAATACTTCAGTGCTGTGCTGAAGAGGCAGAACAAGCGCTCTATGTGTGTCATGACATTCGTGAGCGCGTAACCTAAAATGCGGAAAATACCACAACCAGGAAGACAGCAGGGTGGGGGTACAGACGCGAGTCCAACTAAACTGTCTCCGTCATCCAGGGCTTGCCCAATGCATGCCACTGCCATGCATTATGTTCCTTGCGGTGTTATTAATGGAAAGCACCTATAATACCAGCCCAAGTCGATTCGACGAAATGTATCATATAACCAGGACTCCGTCGTTCAGTCCAACCCATAAGCCACGGGACACATAGAAATGCCTTGATCGAAAAAATATTTGCCCTTCTGTAGTCTTGAATCCATGGTCTCGTCATCCCGTATGCTATTAACCCGATACCCGTTACAGAAACGCGCTTAGGCATTTCATAGCGCCCTTTTCTTCGCATCTCTTATACTATCAACAATTCGCTCAACCTCGGCTAGCTGTTCAGAGATGTCTGTAGAGGCTTTCATCATCTCCCCATAAGTACGTTTTGCACCGGGCGTTGGCGTAGTCACGCCATTAGTCTGGGTGTTTGGCGCAACCATTGGACTCCCAGGAACCGGCGTAAGTGGCTCAACGCTTGGTCTTTGCACCTTTGCCTGTGCAGAAGCAGGATGAGGTTGCAGAATGCTAGGGGGCTGAGCTGGTGTTTCGGATTTTGATGGATGTGAAGCTAACTTTGATGCTGGCTCAGCAGAAGGCGGCGCTACTTCGGTAGACTTAGAACCCGCAGCCGCAGCCGCAGCCGATGATGCAGCAATTGTAGCGGCACTCGTAGCTAGTTCCGATAAGGTACGGCCAGCGGGCGGGTCTTGCTGTTGTTCTTGCCCTTGCTTTTCGGTTTCATTTTGTGATGCGCGTCTCTCTACATCATCCCCCAGAATCTTTTTGATGATATTGACGAGCTCCTGTTCGGCGGCAATAAGAGCAGCAGGCGGGTCTGACGGTGAGACGATATGCTTGATTGCGTTGTCTACCTTGCGCTCAGCAAATGCTTTGTCTTCGGTAGATCTTGCGATGAAGGTATTGCGGAAGGCGTCCAGTTGTTCAGCCATGGCAGCAGTAATGTGGGGCGGGTAGCGAGGTTGTGATGGAGGTTGTGGTTGGGACTGGTTTTGGGGTTGCAGCTGAGGATTTGGAGCATAGGGAGATGATTGAGAAGTTCCAGAAGTGACGTAAGGAAAATAGGGTCGTAATGGGCCACTGAATTGGGATGGTGTTAAGGGAGCACCGGCATATTGTGGTGGATAGGGGCCTGCGGTGGTGTATACATATGGATATGGCACCGATGTGGTGACAAGAATGCTATATGATCCGGGTGGCGCAGAGCTAACTGGAGGATATGGCGGATGGGGTGGGTACGCATGTCCGGCTTGAGTAGTGGGCGTATTCCCAGCTCCTTTTGGACTTGTATCATTCCCTCCCGCCCATGGCGATGCATATGGTGAAGCGCTTTGGGTTGTTGGCACGTTTGCTGGAGCATTGCTCGTAGCCAGACTTGGTGGCAAACGAGGAACGAATGGTCGTGAGCCTGTAGAGCCATCCTTGTTGTCTGGAGTTCCGACTCTTGCGCTAGCATCGGCAGGAGCAGCTTGGGGCGGGTGAGGATACGGAGGGTAAGGTGGGTAATACGAGCCTTGTATACCGTGGTGCTGCATCATGGGATATTGTGCCGGTGGGTGGTAGAAGCGTTGCTGTTGAGGTTGAGGCTGCGGAGGTGGACTGGCTCGTTTACGTCTCTCTTTCTCGATAGACACAGTTGGATCAATCACCCAATTATATCCCTTGCCCTCCTTATCGGCCTTCTTGAAGGCTTCATGTTGGCCAAGGTTATGACGGACACTGCTTTGCCATCCATTGGTGGTTACCCTAAACTTGTAGTAGGGATACTTTCGTTCGATAGCGCTGTATATCTGCTGAAGATTCATAGCCCCTGTTTTAGAACTCGATATAGCCTCATGAATGAGGATCACGTAGTTTGCAGCCGGTCTTTGGAGCTCTTGCTCTGTATAATCCGACTCTTTCATTTCAGGTGAAGGCGAACGAGGAGGTTTGGCAGACTTCGTCGGCTTTTTATCACCAGTTTGATCTACGTTTGATGGGCCGCCATTTCCCCCTTGGCCTTCGGCACCATCTTTGACGTTGAGCTCATCGCCGTCGCCTTCGTCCCTGGAGTCTTTCCGAGGTCGGCCGGTTTTGGTTTTCGTAGGTGGAGGAGGAAGCTCCGACGGGTCCAATCCGAGTTTCCTAGCCTTTTCAGCTTCTTTAGCTTGTCTCGCAAGAAGAGCTTTTTCTCGTTTAGACATGAAACCATCTTTTGGTGGTCGACCTGGACCTTTGCGTTTTTGTACCGTTTGACCAATCATGCTCTCGGGCAATCCAAATCGTGCAATATCGTCAGCTGTCAGAACAGTGCCCTCCTTTGGTTGATCCTTTGGCTTTTCCTTAACTTCGCTAACAGTCTGCTTTGGTTGTTCTTCCTTAACTGGTGGTTTAGGTGGCTCATTGTTCTTCTCTTTTAATTTGTCTTTGGCTGGCTCCTTGGGTTGAACCTTTGGCTTTTCTTTAGGTAGTTCCTTTATGGACTCCTTTGGCTTGGGTTTTGGTTGTGCTTTTGGTGCTGGTTTAGGTGGAAGCCTCTGATGCTTGACTTTCTTACCCTTCTTCCTTTGGGCAGATTTGGTTTGTGAATGCTTCAGACTCATTTTTAAGCGAACAGTATGCCTTTTGGGCTCATCGTCTGGCGTGGCATCACGATCATCTTCTTCATCCCCGTCCTCATCATCATCATCCTCAAGTTTATCCGACTCATAGCCATTTCTAGTTTGCCAAAGATAACGAGGATCCAAGCTCTGACGCTCCTCTGCACTATCGTCCTCCATATGTTCGCTTTCTCCTCGTCCATTCTGAAATTCGAAGCTCATTGGGCGGCTACAGCTCTCATCTTCAGACGCCGGTTCTTCGTCGGTCAATGGATCGTTGGGAAGTTGAAACCATATCTCTACCGCGCCAATAAGTATGAAATCGTTATGCTTAAGAGGAACGACGTCTCCGGGTCTGTGGTGGATGTTTTGGCAGAAGAGACCGTTTGCACCCAAGACAGTTAACTCGAACTGGCCAAGTTCAAAGTTGTAGGATATTCTCGCATGCTTCCTAGATATACCCTTTGGGCCCTTGTGGCCACTGACTGCAGTAATCTGCTGTGGGTGAATAGGCACGAATGGACAGTCGTTGGGATCTGGCACCAGGTGTTCGAGATGTTGAGGAACCGGAGGAAATGTCTCCATCATCACTGCTTGTAGTCCGTTATCTGGCGCGTCATTCTGCTGACTAAGGGGATTTCCATGGGAATGGTGATGTGACGACGAGCTTGCTGACTGGGATACATCGCTCTTCCTCCGCCGGCGGTATTCGACTGGGAGTGCTTCTACAGGAACTTTAACGATCCCTCCGCTTTCGCTGACAATACTCCGAGCAGTATTACTAGTGCCTCTTGCTCTCTTCCTTTTCCTGCTTGGCATATGAGAAGCATCGCCTGAATTCTGACCAGATTTTTTTAAAGCCTTTTGGTATTTCATCATGCGTCGCATTGCTTCGTGAGCCTGCACTATATCCCGACCTAGTTCCACCTGATAGGTAGTCATGTAGTATTCTCCATCCAGAAATTTTAGCTTTGCGAATGCACTAATGCGCTGTTCGGGTGGCGGGAGAGACTCCATTTCTGCCAACTCCATCTCTGCCTCCATAGTATTGTATCTTCTCACGGCCTCATCCGCAGATATAGGGTCTACCGCCGATTGTACTGGAACGAGCGGATTGGCCGACACGGCCATGTCGCTAGGAAAGTCTTGAGGAAGCATTGGCTCGTCAAGCGTCGCTGAAGGGTGCATAGCGTCGGCAGGGTCTCGATGCCCGGCACCCACGTGGCCGTGGTCATCTGCAGATTGTGGGAATGAGTGAATGATCCCAGATGCATGAGCATTGATTTCGTCGTGGTTCATTGTAGTCGTCGGCGCTTGGGTATTGTTGGTAGGGCTAGGTGCGCTTTGCTCGTCGGTCGCACCCTCCGCGACTGAGAGAACCGGCGCGGCTGGAACAGTCGCTTCATGGCTGGACGACTCAGTCACGAAAAAATCTTGTGGTGTTGCAAAGTTCAACCCGTCCATGTCGGCATCTTGAGAGGAGCTGACCCGGCCAAAACCTGCATCCCCAGTCAGCCCATTGCGCTCGGCTTGCTTTTGGAGGCCGAGGATACTGTACTTGTACAAAGATGACACAACCCACAGGCGCAGGCGCCTGGTACGGAGAGAAGTGACGGGTTTATGGTTCGGAAGGGAGGGCTACTGGAAGGGCCGCCGTAACATCGAGATCGCCTGGGCGGCCTGGAGTCTTGGCGGAGCTGACAGAACGAGTCCGAGCCTCGTCCGATATACCACATCCAAAGCCCACACTGTATCCACATAATCATTCAATTCTAGTCTTCGTCAAGTTTCGAAAAGGAAAACAGCCTGGCCTTGTGCATAGCCGCAAGCATGTGAGAAGTCGAGCTTATACTTCTCGAATGTATGATTGTCAATCCGTGTGCGAAAACTGCTTGGCTACGCGGTAGCTATAGCCTTGCTCAGCAGTGAACTGAACTTACATTTTTACTTTTTACTGAGTATTGCTCAGTCGCACAGGCTTTCCGGTAAACAATTCTTAATTGAAGCCAGATTGCTCTTTTCAGCAAGGTTCCCACTGCAGCTCTTTGATCTTCACCAAAATTCCTTGAGCAACAGAATCCAAAAAAGCCGAAGCGCATTCTAGCCCCCAAGACGGCCTTCAGGTCAACAAAATGCCTACAAATAAGCGCAAAGTGACCCCAGGGTTTCGGTCTGGTAATTCTGCCCAAGACCAAAACAACAAAAGACCAGCTGTTCCAAGCTGGCCAGCGTTTCATCCGCTAATTTCAGCGTCTGATCTCACGAAATACTTCCAGGACAAATCGTCACAATCTCGAACTTTTGGACCCCTACTTTATCCAAAAACTACGTTTCATTCTTATCCTCTCTCCCTCTTACAACCCCGGGAAAGCCAAAGAAAGGCGACGCTGTTAGAGTGAACGATCGCCAATCTAACGAAGATCTTACCCAAAGCGGTTAGCGCCTTATCAAGCTTTGGCAAGAACTGAGATAACCTCACATTCAATCACTTTAACACTCCCATGATCGCTTCTGATTATCTACTCTTACACTCCACCATGAACGAATTTATCTACTGCGATACCCCCAATCTTCCCAACCAAGAAGATATTATTGCAGCCTGCGCCAAAAACGGCGACAAAACCCGGGAGCTCACGTACCTCTCCAAGGACAGGAAATTCTTCATTAAATATGGATTTACAGTGACAGTGGGCGAGGCGAATAGCCAGCGCTATTTCTATAAGAAGATCCACTCGCAGTGCGGGATGACGGTCAAGATCCCCAATATATATCGTGCCTTTGAAACTAGAGGCCGGACATACATCGTGATGGAATACATCGATATCGTTAGCTACGCCTCGGACGAGGAGAGAGCTAATGCCGTCGCTCAGATCGTTAGCATCGAGCCTCCCTCCGGTGCTGCACTTGGTCCAATCGGCGGTGGCCTTGTCAAACACTGCTTCTTCATGGATAATGAAGCCCCCAGACGGTTCTCAACCATGCAGGAAATGTAGACCTACATTAATAATGTATAGTTCGCCGTCAGTTATATCTCGTTCCATGCGCTAATGCTTCAACAGGTTCTCCAGCATACCATGAAAAAGGGAACAGTCGATTTCTCCGGCGCAAAACTTTGCATGTACTACTCCGACATGTTCTGGAAGAATTTTCCTGTTGACCGCCAAGGTCAAACTTGGGTAGTAGACTTCGACCACTCTGGCATCTTAATACAGGACCTCCAGAGCCTCGTCCTAGATACAACGATCAGACACCCGCTTCCAGCGGCATATAGGAACAAAGTTCCCATCGACAAGTCTCAGAACCTAAAGGCAATGGTGCGAGCTTGGTCGGGGCTTCAGACCAGCGCAGATTGCGCTGCGGTGAGTTCTGCGCTCTGTGTTACATTATAAATGCTCATATCCACGTCCCACAGGTAAAATAAAGGCTAAACTGACGCGTAGTCCCCAGATAGGGTGGGCGCACAGGGGTAACACGGGTCGCTGCGGGATGCCTGACGCCATAAGCGGTGATGATCTCAGCCTCGCTGCCACCTACCCCCAATGCCTTCTAGGTAGCGTAGATAGAATTCAGCTTTGTTTGATAATGGAAACTTCTCAGACTCCTCGTTTTACTGTGCCTGAACACTCCCCTGCCAATGTAGAGTTTACTACGCGCAAGCGCGCCCGCTTCTTCACCCTGTACGGCTACCGCTCGCCGAAGGAGATGAGCGCATATGCCGCAAGTTTGGCTTCCGCCTACCGCCCCGAGAGGCTGAGAGCTGGCCCAAGCAACGCCGGAGCGATGGATACGAGGCATTCAAAAGGCCTGGCAAGCAGCGCGAAGGCCCAGATTTCGCTATCTCCAACGGACAGCTTGACACCTTGCTATCTCCCACGCACAATCCTGTCTGCAGACAGCACCTCGGACGCGGATAGATATAAAGGCTCGCTCGCTGCAGCGGAACTTAAAGAATAGGAGGAAGAGGGCTGGCATTTTTAAATGCCCCCGTGTCTCCCCCAATCAGCGACGCAAATAAAGCAAAGTGTGTGGACTACGGGAAAACAAATGGAGACTTTAACCCAGGCACAAAACGCAATTACGCTGTGACCATAGTAGGCTTTGGGGAAATGGGTATACTTTACTGACGAGGCCCATTTCAATCTACACCAATAGATGGGCTAAGGGTACATTCTACGCGTTCTAGGCACGTGGTACGAGCATAAGAACTTGTAGAGGGAGGTGTATATAAATCTCCTAGATATTACCCTTCATTTTGCAACTACATCAGGAAATTTTTTTTTGGGCACGTTGTTGCAAACGAAAATCGGGGTCTGCAAAACCTGCGAAAGTTGCAATTTTGGCAATTTGCGGCGATTTGCAGCAATTTGCTACAAACACATAGGCTACCTATGCACGCGCCTGCCCTATCTATGTGTTTATAGCAAATTGCTGCAAATT
>Ga0307515_10012853_pt1 | contig 15708 bp, 17 predicted proteins | sample 17_EM_MG_FD_194513 | JGI IMG/M metagenome (GOLD analysis project Ga0307515, IMG submission 194513) | Populus trichocarpa ectomycorrhiza microbial communities from riparian zone in the Pacific Northwest, United States - 17_EM | ecosystem: Host-associated > Plants > Roots > Unclassified | place... | reverse complement strand
TAAACGCGAGACAATTGGCTGTTGGACGTCGGCTGTTCTCGGTCTCACTACGACAGGTATCCTTGGGCGCTCCACGGGCCCAGCCGAATTTGACGTGATCAACAAGCTTGAAAAGGCAAGACAATCAGTCCGACGCTGTCGAATATGATGATGGTCGACGAACGTGGTATAGACTTCTCGTGCATCGAGAATATCGGGAATGTTCGGGAAACGTCACCGTGCAAGGGATAAAACAGAACAAACACCGTGAGGCCGCGTTAGCGTTTCTTCGCTGTCGAACATCATGGCCTACAAATTCGACCCCACCACCGACGTGGCTGACCTCACCGGCAAAGTAGCTATCGTGACCGGTGGAAAGTACGTTGAACCTCCTCCAAAACTCGCCAGCAAGCTCACCATCATCCCAGTTCTGGCATCGGCTTAGAGACCGTAAAAGCACTGGCCCGTAATGGTGCTAAAGTTTACCTCGCCGCGAGGAATCGACAAAAGGGTTTGGACGCCATTGAACGTATCAAGGCAGCTGGACTCTCACCAGGGAACGGGCAAATTGAACTCTTGGAACTCGACCTGGCTGCACCGAAACTTGCCAAGACAGCTGCAGAGGAGTTCTTGAAGAGGGAGCAAAGGTTGGACATCTTAGTGAACAACGCAGCTGCGTATGTTTTTCTCATGCATCTACCTTGGTCTGTGGGCCGTGCGCTGACAGAGGTGCAGCATGATGCTCCCATACAAGATCATGCCTGATGGCGTTCAGGAGGTGGTGACCACGAAGTAGGTTTTTTCCTTGAACGGACCCACGCCATGCTCAAGACAATCCCAGTTACCTGAGCCCTTTCGCCTTCACGCAAACTCTTCTCCCGCTGTTGGTAGCAACAGCGAAGCAACCTGGCTCAGACGTCAGAATCGTAAATGTACGTCAACCCCCATCCCGATCGTGCGCAAGCCTGACCCCCGCGCCTTCAGGTTTCTTCACTAGCACACACGTTCCTCTCTTCTGGAGTCCAGTTCCGCACCGTCGATGATCTCAACTCTGAATACAAGAATTACATGTGGCCAGAGATGACCCGTTATGGCCTTTCAAAACTTGCCACTGTCCTTTGGACAAAGAAACTTCAAAAACAATTCGATGCCGACGGGGTTCCTATAACCGCCATTTCATTGCACCCTGGCGAGGTCTACACTGGCAAGTCCCTTCGGCCCCGCTAATTTCCATCATTAATATCATCTTCTCAGAGGGTGCCCAAACGCTCGCAGTTCCATGGTTCCTGCGAGCAGTTTACCGTTTCCTTATTGTACCTTTACAATTCGTTCCGGTTGATAAGGGTGTCTACACCAGCTTGTTCGCAGCTGCCGGAAAGAAGGTCAAGGAAGAGCCTGAAAACTATCGAGGCGCATATCTTCATCCGGTCGCGCAGTTGTCAAAACCTTCAGCTGATTCGTTAAGAGAGGATCTTGCGGACGACCTCTGGAAGCTGACAAATCAGGTCTTGAAGGACGCTAAGGTGCTCTAGTTGTTTCTATGGCTCCTATATTTTTTGCCTCCGATGTTCTTGCTTTGTACTGTACTGTGCTCGATCTTGATTTACGGTGATTCCACGGGTTTTGCGGAAGGACACGGCAATGCCGTTTGCCAAATCGAGGGATGCACGGCGAATGGAACCTACTACGACGGCAGACGCGCCTGTGGCGTGAGAATATTTTCGAATTCAGTCATGCTTCCTGGCTTATGTAATCAACATGCGCGTCAATTTATATGAGGACACGCGCAACCGGGGTGATCGCCGCACCTTGTTTCCCGCCCCCTCCATCCTGACCAACGTTTCTTGAGAGGTGGTCCCAATGTCGACCACCGCCTCTACAAACGATTTCTTGCTCCAGTCTGCCAAGAAGCAACTTGGTTTTATGCCGACCGCCCACGTAAGTCTAAATGACGTTGATACCATTGCTCCGCATCAGCGGTATTTATCCGAACTCGCATTGATGACATCCCTTCCTCCATTCAATCCCCCTAATCTCTCCTTGTGCTATCGGTGTCGATAGGATTACACGGTGCCCGCAGAGTATCTTGAAGAATTGAAGAAGTTTTTGGAAGTCCATCCTGGCGAGGTTAACGTATGTTATTCCCCGTGTTTGTTGGATTCCAAATACACCCAACTATCTTTGTAGTTCACAATGCAGAGGCAACCAAACTTTGGCTGTGAGTTGCTCCCCCTATGATTCACTCCACGCGTCGAGCGTGACATTATCTTTTAGATGGCTACATCACGTGCCTCCGTGAAGGATGCAACAAGAGAATCGTTCCGTTGGATAGCACAAAACATGCCAATGCCCAAGATGGCGGTGTTACACGAGGCTATGGTGCTTTCACCGCATATCAGGTGACGCCCTATCCTCCAACAACAAGTGCCCCTCCTTGCTGACCTCCGATAAAGTGGCACGTTCGGACTGCTCACCGGTATGAGCCGAAGGAAGAGGTACGGAGATTTCTAATCTGCACGGACTTCGCTTACCACCTCACCTCTAATGTCACCACCTTAGTATCCGGTGGGTACCAGACTATATGCGCTTCAATCTGTTTTGACCTTTCCACCAGCCACCGATTATCAAGTCAGAACCCATGCCTCTTGCAATCAAGGCTGAACCGCAACCGCTTATGATCAAACCTGAACCAGTCGAAGATCGCATTTCTAACCGGAAGCGATCCGGGACTCTCGGCGCCCTCCAGGAGATCTCTCCGAAGAAAATCAAGGCCGGTCCGGAGAACCTACCGATAGCTGGAACTGAAACAAGACGACCTCCCCCCGCGAGTGCAGAAGCCATCCGAAGCGAACTTCTTGACCTACAGAGTGAGGTCAACCGCCTCCAACCACAGCTGGATAGATCCAAAAGGAAGAGTGGGAAGTCAACCGCCAAATTGACAAGGGAAATGAATATAACGAAACAACTTATTGCCCTTCACCAGAGGAGGAAGGAATTGACGGAGATGCTTCCAGCTGTTTCTGCTCACGTTCAACCCGTCGCTGGACCTTCTTTCCAGACTGGCTACATTAACGGGTACCCCCAGCCCAGCCAATCCCTCACCTTAGTACAACCGCCCGTCACCTCCGTCTCTGTCGCTTTTGATTTAGATCATTGGCTAAATCCACTGAAGGACGAGCCTATGAGTACAGACTCAGATGACGACGATGTCACACACCCGCCCACATCAGATATGGATCCTCTCCGTTCGCTTTTAGAAGATGACAGCCGAATGCTCGTCGACGGCACCGACTTTGGCATGGACTTCTACCACCATAATACTGCAAAAGCTGACGAGTGGGTTATCTTCTGATCTTTCAAACCTCAACTCTTACCCGTTAACTCGTTCACTCAGCATTAAACGATACCTGGAGATTGCTGGTAACTCTGACTACTTCGATGGCGACGCCAAAGTCGAAGCGTCTCTGAAGGCACTGGGTCTGCCAAATTTGTCGACCCTCCTACCTGGGATGGAAGTCGCTCTCATGCCCCACCAGGTTATTGGAGTCGATTGGATGCTCAAGCAGGAGGCGTGTATGACACGACGTGGCGGTATCCTTGCAGATGAGATGGGACTCGTGAGTCCGCCAACGTTTTGTCATTGACACTCGTACCGACCTTTACATGTGGCTTGTAGGGGAAAACTGTCCAAGCGTAAGCACAACTATATTTTTCGTTCTTCTATCTCATAGGTGGATTCAGCATCGCCGTCATCGTGGCAAACCGTCCCACGGACAATGAGAGAAATCAAGAACTTATTCTCGCTCCGCTTGCTCTGCTCGATCAGTAGGGGTTCTAGGTCACCTTGATTAGAGATCGAGCTAATTGCTCCCCAGGTGGCAGCTCGAAATTGAGCTGAAGACTAACTGTGGACTCAAGTGCTATATACATCACGGTACGTGAAATCGTTAGGAAAGGAATGGCATGACTCATACACTCTACCATTTATCCAGGTCAAACCAGGGCCAAGAAAGTCTCGGACCTAAAGGAGTACGATGTGATCATCACCACTCATGCGGTTTGTTTATCCCCCAATTTCTTCGTAGCCGGCTCTGAATTTGGAGATTAGACACTGGTGTCTGAGTGGCATAACGCGAACTTCGAGGAGATCTGGGCAAAGAAAAAGACCAACGCTTACAGACGCAAGAATCGTTCAGCTGGATTTATTGTCGACGACGAGGACGGGGACGCCGCTCTCAAGAAGGCGATCAAGAAAAGGAAGAATAAATCCAGTATGTGGTTTAAGGATATAATCTGAGAGCGAACGACTGACTCTCCCGGAGCTGGAGTTTTGTATGAGATCCAGGTTCGAGTGCTACTTGTATGTCTAACGTCAACCGCATACTAAACTCCTTCCTACAGTGGCACCGCATCATCATCGATGAGGCTCACCAAATTCGCAACAAACTGACAAGTAGGTTCAACATTTATTGAAGCTCCCCGGTTCTTAGACCGTTGTTAGGGGTGTCCAATGCAGTGGTAGACCTCGATGCTACCTATCGTTGGTGTCTGACTGGGTGCGCTTTGTCTCCTATCCGGGTCTCGGCCCCCGCCTGATGTGGCCCCTCCCAGCACACCGATCATCAATACGCTCTCCGATGCATATGGGTTGATTCGCTTCTTGCAATTTAGGCCGTGGAACGACTGGAGTCAATTCAGCGAATTGATTGGACGAAACGAGAAAAAACGTCCGAAGCTCGCGACAGATCGCCTTCAGTCCATCTTCAAGACGACGCTCTTGAGACGCAACAAAGACACGGTTTTGGATGGAAAGAAACTGATCACCCTTCCTCCCAAGACAGTGGAACTTGTCAAGTTGGAGTTCTGTCTCGAAGAACGAGAGATCTACAAAGCGGTCGGCACAGCACCCCATAATTTTTCGTTACGAAGCTAACACGAACTCAGGTCGAATCCAAGTCCCAGCAAATCTTCAATCGCTTTCTCAGAGCAGGAACAGTCCTGAAGCATTACCACTACGGTAATTTATGCACCCAAGCTTTTATCAATCCATATCTCATCTAGTTTTCACAGTGCTCGTCTTACTGCTCCGCTTGCGCCAGATCTGTAACCACCCGGCCTTGATCACTAAACGCGAAGATGACCTAGAGGCAGCGGGCCGTACTCGAGCCGAGGCGGAGGTTGAGAGGGCCAGGAAGTCTTTTGGCCCAGAGTTCGTTGCTAAAGTGAGGGCCAAGATCCAGGAACTTGAGACCGAACGGATGGAGGTTGAGTTGACGGTGCGTGAACCCGACTCTCCCTCGAGCGCGGATTACTTAGCAGAGGTGCGACAGCAATCTGGGGATGACACTCAAGGTGCCCAGATCGAGGAATGTCCGATTTGCTTCGACGTTCTCTCAGATGGTATTGTCACCGGGTGTTGCCACATATTCTGTCGTGAATGCATCAGTGAGTCTTGTCCCATCCTTAGTTACCCTCGCAGCCAATCAAGATACTCCACAACCAGCGGGTATCCTCAATAGCCCTCCTACAAACAACGCCCAGAACGTGAACGAGGATGAAAGGCCTTGTGAGTTGCATCTGTCCCGGAACCGTGAAAAGCGTACTTATCGCTTCTCGAGGCCCGAGTTGCCGTCAACCTATCTCTTCATCCAAGCTGTTCACTCTTGAGATATTCAATTCCCCGGAACAGTCGACCTCTTCGAAGAAGGGGAAACGGAGGGCTTCAGGCCGGCCGTTTGAGTTCGCAACAGATGGCGCGGATGTCGATGAATCCGAATCTGACTCAGATGGTAACTTCATCGTGCCTGATGACGATGAAGACCACAAGCCTCGCCAGGGGAAGAAGAAGTATGCCAAGCGCAACGTTGTTCTGTCTGACGACGAATTCGATGATGTGATCATCCCCGCGGCCGAACCCAAAGCGAAGCCAAAGGCTTCTGCAGCAGAGATGAACGAGGATGAGATCTCGACGAAGATGCAGGTTCGTATTTATCTCTCTCGTATTGTTGTTTCTGGCGCTCATTCCGCTTTAGAGAATGATGAACGAGCTCATCACATTGAAGAAGTCCCACCCCGACCAGAAGGTAAGATCCGCCTTTGATATACTTTATTCTCCCACCGACGTCCACCCAAATAGACCGTTGTCATATCCCAATGGACAAGTTACCTCAACATGGTTTCCCGATACTTGACCAACAAAGGATTCGCTCACGTGAGGTATCAAGGATCCATGTCCCGTGACGAGCGTAACCGCGCAGTCCGCGCGTTTATGGCCAAAGACAACGCCACGGTCATGCTCATGTCCTTGAAATGTGGGGGTGTGGGGTTGAATCTGACCCGTGCAAACCGTGCGTTAGCTGCCAGCTTACATGCCGTGACATACTGATAGGCTTGTCGACAGGTGTGATCTCATTAGACATGGCGTGGTCCCGCGCTGTAGACGACCAGGCATTTGACCGAGTAAGTGGGCCCGCACTTATCGTAATATTACGGTAAACTTACGAACCTCCAAGGTTCATCGTCTCGGACAAGACCGGGAGGTTTTCGTAAAGCGGCTGGTTATCACAGACACGGTAGAGGACCGGATTCTCCAGATGCAAGAAACCAAGGTACGTTTGGGGTACCGGTTAGGGAGTTGATGCCGACAATCATGCGACTTACGAAACCATTCAGAAATACCTGGCCGACGGCAGCCTCGGGGAGGGTAGCGGTCAGAAGATGGGAAGGTTGAGCGTCAAACAATTGGCTAACCGTGCGTCCAAATTCCTCACCATTTACTTGGACCACTTGTACTGATGGAGCGTTGATAGTGTTTGGGTTGGACCACCGTGGAAACTTGCTGTAGATTGTGACCGTGCTTTTTGTAGACTCGTCGCTTTTCGTTCTGCTTCGCTTTCGCTTCCGTTAATCCGTCTGTTCGACGACTGTAGATCCATACGTTAACCTTTGAGGTTATTTGGTACCGTATTAACTCGCTCGTGCCAGTTGTAGTCATTTTACTTTAAATCCGACTTTTCGCGCCCCGCCCCGTCTCCCGCGTGTTTTTCTCGTCAGGATGATGGGTGAGAGCACGTGCTCACATACAGTGAATTTGTTGTATTCGGACATCTGTGCGCTGTGAAGCCAGCCCTGGCCATATCGTCCTCAGGAGTCTCCTCGTCCTCCCCCTCTCTATCCCGCACCGTTCCTTCTTCTCCGTTTCTCCGGATCCTCCGCCTCTGGAGATTCCCTTCTATCTCCAGGATCGCCTCCTATCGTATTTGGTCTCTCCCCACTCAATCGGATTTTCCACAAAGTTTCCAGTGCGCCCTCACCGTTCACCTCAAATCTCTCGTCCCCATGATCTGATTACCCCCGCTCTTGTTAGATGGTCACTCAGCCCCAGTCGACGACGACAAAACCAGCTCCGCTTTCGTACGCGGATCGGGCCAGGAATCACACTAAGAACGAGAGTTTACCTGCCAAGCCCGCAGTGAATGGTGTCTCAGCCGACACTCTCCCCCCTGCCAGCACGCCCGGGCCTTCCAAACCCGCTACAGTTATAAAAGTATCTTCGCCTAATCCCAAACATCCACCTATTCCATTCGCCCCCTCGATGCGGCAGCCATCTACCTCCAACTCATCAACGCGCTCTACCGAGCCGAATTCGACATTATCGGCCAACGGGCATCCACCAACAATCAACGGGCATCCCTCGTCCACCTCCGAATCAATTACCCCTCCCCATCCGCCCGTGAATGTCTGGAATTTACGGATGGAACAGATGGCCCAAAGTCAGGCGACACGGAGGTCGTCTGGCATTCCCCCCGCGAAAGACCCGCCTCCATCCGTGGCATCACAGGACCGTGATCCCAATACAAGTTCCGGATTACGAGATGGCGCTGTCTCCTCGCGCTCCAACCTTCCCGTGAACGGTGTCTCGGCCCTTGTCTCTGAAAACGACGACCCTTTCGTCGTCAAACCTCGTAGTTCGAAACCATCCGTCCCTCCCGTAGAAGATAAAGAGAGTTGGCCGGAAGTCGGAAGTTCTGTCACATCCCCCACAAGTAATAATGGAAAGGAACGCGTAGAGAGGACGGCCAAGCCATCGCAAGATTCGTCGAAGAAAGGTGTGTTCGTTGAGCGTTCCGTGCTTCCTTTCTCATAGACACACTTCATTGCAGCAGATAAACGTAGATGGGTACCTGTCCCACCCGAGGAATTACAGGCTACTGCGGATGCCCTCCAGCCTCGACACCATCGTTCCAATCCAAGGAACCTCTCCAAATCCAGAAATCACGACAATTCGGCCAATGCGTCATCGGGGTCGGGTGAAATTTCACAACGGTCAAGTCGACCACACTCCGTCCGCACCTCCGCCTCGCATTCGCGCGTCTCAAGTCGCACCGGAAGTGTCCACACGAGCCCTCGCTTTAATCCTGCAAACAGGAGTCTATACGATACCCCTGAAGTTCCCCCTTCCGTCCCCTATCCCGAATCCCTGCACAATTCACGATATCTCCATCCGAATCCCCCGGTTGACAATTCTATGAGTAACCCTTATGCGTACTCTTATTCACCCATCGAGGGGTCCTCTACTGGTGCGTTCAAACGGTTCGACCCATGTACCAACATTCCAACCCATGATCCACTCATTTACAGGTTCGTCGTCACAACATTATCACTCTGGATCGGCTGGGTATGAAAACCACCCACTTCCTCACCCGCACATATCCGGTCCCCCGCATTTCCACCACGTTCCCCATTACCAACAACCCCAGCCAGGTTCAGGACATGCATATTCTGATCTCCCCCAGCCTACGCCATATCGTCCGTCTGAATCAACAATAAATTTTGCTCCCTCGCCCCCTACGCAAGTTTCTGGCGAGAGCCACATCCCGCTCCCAACGATGTTGACACGACCACCTCCACCGGAGCACTCTGCCGCAGTCGATGGTTATCGTGACGTTACTGCGGCTTTATCCACAGATTCGTCGAACCAACAGCTTGTTTTTGGACGCACTCGACCGCAGGCGGCTGAGGAGAGTACAAATACACCGGCCGCTAACCCCGAACCCGTGGTTCACGTGTCAGACGAAAGCGTAGGGAATGTTATCCCCGAACCCCGGCTTCCTCCCTTTACTGTCGGCGTTACTCAGGAGGAGCCGGTGATCACAGTCAAGACCAGGAGGTTACAGAAGGCTCTTACAACAGATGGTTCTATTTCCGCGGGAGATTCGAGCATCGGTGGCATTGTAGACCGAACAAATCCCGAAGTGTCGTTCCAGTTTGGGTCATTCCCACCACTGGATGTCACCCCGGGGTCTGTATCCGGGTCGACTGGAGCGTCAGACCAGGCCGGACCGGTGGAGTTGGATTCACTGAGATCGGACACTGGAGACGAGTGGCAGGTTAGGGATTTCGGGTATGGGTTTGGACCCATGAGCGGTTCAGGAGTTGCGGCAGCGGTTGTCAGGGAGGAATTAACTGTCAGGGAGCATCATAGGGTCCAAGAACGAAGACAGAAGGAGGAACATGAGCGAGAGAATAGCGAGAGTCCCCAGGAGCGACCACGGCGAGGGTCCTTCAACGGGAGTTACGAGCGCGGTGGTTACTCGGGCAGGAGGGGCCGTGGTTTCAACGGAGGGTATGGGCGAGGGTATGGGCGAAGCTTCCCCAGGGGCGGATACAACCAGTACCCACGCCACCAACAACAATACTCGGCCACGCCGCCTGGGCAATTCTCGCAACTGCCCACTCATGCCGCTCACGGATACTCGCCGGACCAGAGTGTGTATTTCTTACCTCCGCCACCACCACCTCCCAGTTTCGGGTCCTACCACCCTGGGGGCTACGAGGTATACCAATATTCATCCTTCCCGCCTCCCCCTGCGTTGTACCCACCTGTCCCTCAACCCGTTTCGCAACTTCCATTCCCGCTCGACCCCACCAGGTACTATTTACTTGGGCAGCTGGAATATTACCTGAGCCCACAAAACATGGCACAGGACTTTTACCTTAGACAGCAGGCAAGTAGCGCTGACTGACATCCTCACGTAGATTTCTGATGGTTATCCGTGCAGATGAATCCTGAGGGATGGATCTCGATTCCATTACTTGCGTCCTTCAACCGTATCAGGCAGTTGACACCGGACCCTCAGCTAGTTCGCGAGGTTTTGACCCTTTCATCTGTTGCTGAAGTCAGCGGTGACTGGGTGAGGATGGGCGGTAACCAATGGACGCCATTCGTTCTGCCGCCCTCTACCCCGTCTGGAAATCAACCAACCCCGGAGACTGCGGCCGCCCAAGAGAGCGTCGAGGAAGATGGAAACGCCGAAGAGGAGGACGATGACGATGTGGAGTTCGTCATCAGCCAAGGGCACGAGATCCCGAGCTGGACCTCTGAGCGACATCTGTCATGATTCGATGTCTGATCCATCTTACGTTTCGCTCGACCACTTGCTTCATCATCCGGACTTCGCGGGCTGGTTCACAGCGAATGATGTCACGATGCATTTTTGTTTGTTGTTTTCTTTTACTTCTCTTGAGCTGCATTGCAGTATTGTTGATATCGCATGTATATCGTCCTTTCTCTCGCTCTTTGCACATTTTGCTCGGATTTGTTGTGAATACAGCCTTGTATCGCCGTGGTTACCCCCGCGTGTCAACCCGCCCCTTGGCGGATCACAGACGCTAGAACCAACCACCGTCACTCACCACGCAGAACCTCAGAGCGCCTGCGTTTGCCAACAGCAAACGTGCTCGACGGGGGTCATAATTACTGCTTGGCTTTCCGTCGGTGACCTCTGCCCCTACAACGGAAATGATGTGGCCCCCTCCACCGCCGCCCGACGAGACCGAACTAGAAAAGGCGATGAGGATTCAGGAGGAGAACAACGCGACGGCCATGAGTCGAGCGATTGACCTTCAGATTGAAGCGGAAAAGCTGGAGGCTCAGAGAAACAGAACACCAATTCGAATACTACTACTAGGTTAGCCGTCCTTTGTCTTTTCATCTCCACGGGGATGTTCCTTGTAGGTACGTTACTGATGTAAATATGGTTACATTGACAGGGTGAGCACCGCACGCTCCGGGATTCATAACTTTCCCCCATTCATTGTTCGGAATTAGGCAAGGCGAATCCGGCAAATCCACAATCCTAAAAAACTTCCAGTTCCATTTCGCCCCCGTCGCTTTCAAGGAGGATTCCCTCGCATGGCGCGCAGTCATTCATCTCAATCTCGTGTGCATCGTCAACTTCATACTCGACCTTCTCCCCCCCACGTCACAAACTCAGCCCCGTGATGAAGACGGGAGAGCTCCACGTAATGAGCCCGACGCCGCCGACAGCAGGGCGGCAGACGAGATCAAGCAGTTGAGGATGCGATTACGTCCGCTACGAGAGGTGGAGGCCATCCTGTCCAAGAGGTTGGCGATGGGGAAGTGTCTGAACAGAAAGCCGTCTGGCACGAATCCCGGATCCGATCAGTCGTCCCCAAGGTCCGCCGAAGTTGCCGTCAGGTCCGGTTCCGGATGGAAGGCACTGTCCAAGTTGCACGGACCCAGCGGACAGGATAAAATCAACGAGATGCGGCAGATCATCGCGGTTTGTTGTGTAGACATCGTCTCCCTATGGGACAACGAGAACGTTCAGTCGGCCATTTTAGACCATGAGGGATTCCAGGAACACGCGACCACCTTGTGAGACTTGTCATTGTCAACGCTTCCCTCCCTCTGACAAGACGATCGCGGAATATTAGCTTCCTGAATGACGCGCATCGCGTCTGCCAAATGGGCTACGAGCCAACCATAGGCGAGTTTTTTTCCCTGTTTGGATTCAAACCACCGCCTTATGCCCCCCTGCAGAGGACATACTACGCACCCGCCTGACGACTCTGGGAGTGGAAGAACACCGGCTGACCCTCGAAGGTGGTCAGATCGAACAGCGAAACCAAGATTGGGTCATTTACGATGTTGGTGGGAGTAGAACACAAAGAGGTAAATGAATGCGCGCGGTCTTGCCTCCGGTTTTCTATACCGACTACGTTTGATTGCTTAGCCGCCTGGGTTCCTTTCTTTGACGATGGTGAGTGTGCCGTCCTCGCCGAACCGAATAAGCGTTTTTCCCAGTAACCTTTCAAAGTGACCGTCATCATATTCATCGTGCCGTTGTCCGCGTTTAATCAAGTCCTAGAAGAAAGTGAATTCTCATTTGTTCCTAATACGTCCCCCCATCGCTCATCGCCATCATAGATACCTCCGTGAACCGACTAGTGAGTCGCCCACGCCCGTCACATGGGATCCGATATGACCGACCAGCTTGGTCATAGCTTGATTCGTTCCAGCTCTGGAGGACGATATGTAACTCAAAGGTCCTCGCGGGGATCACCTTCATCATTATCTTCAACAAACGAGATCTCCTAGCCAAGAAGATAAATGCTGGGATCCAGTTCAAGGATTTCGTCACCTCGTACAAGGACAAACCAAACGACGCGCAGAGCATCTCAAAGTGTTGGTCTACCCTCGGCGTCATCCAACACCGAGGTCGCGCTAACTCGCTTACGTTGTAATTGCAGACCTGCGACAGAAGTTTGCTGGGATTCACAAGGAGCTATCTCCATCTAAACGCCCACTCTTCTCGCATGTGACATGTGCTATCGACAGCCAAGCCACATCGATTGTTTTGATTCGTAGTACGCCCAATTTCACCCCGCTTTTGTGGTACCTGGACTCACGTGTTGTTTCCAGTTCGCGAGACTTTGTTAAGGGCGAACCTCAAGGACACAGCTCTTATATGAACATCTATTCCCTTTGGGTTTTACCCATACACGATTTATATGCTATCTATTACACCGTATCCTGTACCTTCGTCGGAAGGAATATGATGTTTTACCCACATTTGTGGTCGGCGTTTTGTAATTCATGTAATATTTATTTAATTGGTTTACAGCATGATGGGGACATCAAGCATGACAAAAGGGTGGTAGAATGGAGGGGCCGCCATACAACGAACGAGGTAATTGAATGGAGATAGCGAAGTAAGGGAGTTCCTCGGTTCGGGACCGACTTAAATGTAGGCGGGGGCGAAATACGTACGGACGAGAGTAAAGAGCGGCCACGCGCGGGTACTGTGGTAGCGTGAGGCGGGGGGAGGCGATGTAGGTCGTGTCATGTAGCGTCAACCTCGGGGTTTCATACCGTATAGGAGGTGAGAACGAGGCCACCGATGCTGGAGGTCGCTGCTACCGAAGTATGCCCGGTTTATGTTAAGAAGACCAAGTCGGGGATCAGACTGCAGAGGGTTTTACCTAGGAAACATCAGCGCATATGGGGTCCTCGGGCTGCGGCAAAAGTCCGACGAGAGTGATGTTTCCGGCCACTGCTGGAAGGGAACCGTGCTCATGCCAGGAGGGCAGTTGTGAGCGATTCGCCCCCCAATCTCTCCTTGTGTGTAGTTTCACCAGTAGAGACGCCAGCGGCTGCAAAGCGATGCCGATAACCATGATGCCGTGGGAGTCAGAGTGACGGCCCGGTGTCCCTGAATGGGCCGATGATAACGGCGAGCACGCGGATGGTGGTCTGGAACCTACCTAGTCTTGCTGTGGTTGAATCCCAGGCCATCACCGGAGGTTGGCCCACCACCTGGACAGGGGCGAACGTAGGGCTAGCCAAGACAATTAGTGACCCGCACCACAAACGGTCATGGAAGGGTGCGAACCTGGAGCCATGGAGACGAGGACTAGGAGGGTCACCTGCCGCAGCCTAAGCTGTCAGGAAGAATTGGGGGTGGGTGGGTAACTACACGGAGATATTGGGATACACCCTCTCCGACGGTGGCGTCCGACCAGCCGAAGGCGTCCCCGAGTTGACTTGGAATGGTGCAACAGTCGCCGGCATTCATGTCCATTGCGACTATCGACACCAGTTGGACGACTATCCCCGAGAAAGCAGTTTACAGGGACAGTACGATCCGGATCTTCAAGGCGGTGGGAATCCGACCAGTCACCGGTGGCCCTCGATTTCGGAGACAGCGGGGTGATGGCTGGGGGGGTGTGCTGAAGCACTGGTTTATTTACTCGACGATCTACAGCGACGGAAGGCAAGGCAGAATCAACAATGGAGGTATTTTTAAGGGTAAAAAATGTATCTTCCGTGACAAACCTTGGTACGCTAAGTAGGCGATAAAAGGTAATATAGGGAGACAGTCGATTTTGCACCAGAAAAGCCACTTCAGAAACTGCGGTGTGGATCGCCGCTGTGTCTGTACACAAATGGTGCGAGTTCACATAAGGTCGAGAGCATCGAGAACGATAACGGCTCGGGAGTATCGAACAGACGCGGGGACAAAACGTTTCAAAGGCGTAAATTTTCGCGGGATGATGGTGGAACAACTCAAGGGACCCGGGCGATTCGGTGATTGGCGCTCTCATCACCACCGCTCACGTGACGTCAGGCTTCCCTCTGATTGGCCCCATCAGTCAAAGCGTGGCGCCTCGCCCTGCTATAGTGGAGGTGTTTGAGTTGCATGGACTGAAGCAATACGACGCGCTGCGAACTATTTGAATTTTACCCGCAGTAACCGTTGTCGGAAGCAGCCGAGGACTGTCGCGGAGTTTGAAACTCATTCCAGTCGCGTCGACTCTACGTGTCTCGGGATCTCATCAATCAATTCATTACCGCGTGACGCCACTTGAACAGAACAATGTCTCTCATGTACGGAGGAAAAGAAAAGGATGTGGAAGGTAACTTCACCCTTCCCTGCATGGCTGCGACTCACCCCCACTTCAGAGCAAATCGACCCTGGATTCTGTGCCTTCTTCCGCGGGCTTCCTCCAAAATCCCCTGAGACTGGGACGGTTCGCCTCTTTGACCGGGGATCCTTTTATTCCGCATATGGCCCTGATGCTCATTACATCGCTACCCATGTCTTCCAAACCAACTCCGTCATAAAGAACCTGGGAGCCAGGAATAACTCGCTTCCGTCTGTTAGCATGAACCAAATGCAAGCGACAGGATTCCTCAGGGACGCCTTGACCTCCAAACAATTGCGGGTTGAGATTTGGACCCAGGAATCCTCGGGAAAGAAGAATGCCAAATTCAAGCTGGAGAAGGAGGTAAGCCGTCGGGCGGTATTCTCGGTCCCGCTCATGTCCTTCAACTCTCTTGTCTAGGCATCGCCTGGGAACCTCCAGGCAGTGGAGGACCTGTTATTCGTGAATACAGAATTGTCGTCCGCGCCTATTGTAATGGCTATCAAGCTTGCGACCACCACCTCCGTTCCGGGTGCCACGGCCCAGGCCAAGTCAACCGGCGTTGGTGTCGCCTTCGCCGATACGAGCACGCGTGAGTTGGGTGTTGCAGATTTCGTGGACAACGACCTATTCGCCAACATCGAGGTAATTCTCTTCCATTTCTTGGCAACGGCGAATTAATTATTTGTAGACGCTCGTGATCCAACTCTCGGTGAAGGAAGCGTTGATCGCCTCTGGCACCAAGTCCGGAAATACAGACAAGGACCTGGAGGTGAACAAATTAAAGCAGGTCCTTGAGCGTTGTGGGGTCGTTATCACCGAACGAAAGTCTTGTAAGGAGATGACATCCACAGAACTCCTCAAGAGACTAACTCATTCATAGCCGAGTTCTCAACGAAGAACATTCAAGATGAGCTCGTGAAGTTATTGACACCATCATCCGTCCCCTCTACCTCTTCAGCAGATGCCTCCACCCTGATACGTGAATGGCTTCCTTTC
>Ga0307515_10012852_pt1 | contig 15709 bp, 18 predicted proteins | sample 17_EM_MG_FD_194513 | JGI IMG/M metagenome (GOLD analysis project Ga0307515, IMG submission 194513) | Populus trichocarpa ectomycorrhiza microbial communities from riparian zone in the Pacific Northwest, United States - 17_EM | ecosystem: Host-associated > Plants > Roots > Unclassified | place... | reverse complement strand
AACGATAGGCGGTGCGAGAGCGGAAGGCCGAGGCATAGGCATAACCGAGCAAGATGCCATCCGCATTGATGGCGGCGACGTAGGGATAGCCGTTACCGGTGATCACCGAAAAGCGCGACGCCATTTCGGCCTCGCCGGGCGGTGTCATCTCGTAGGAGGCAACGCCGTTGAGTACGGATTCCCGGTAGATCGCGGTAATGAGCGGAATATCGGAGAGGATCGCGTCGCGCAGGGTGAAGGACATGGGAAATCCGTGTGAAGATATCGCTTGCTGTCGTCTGTCACATCGCAGCGGCGCGATCAAGCAGGTATCGGGTCTGGAATCCAGGCAACAAAAAAGGCGGCCGAAGCCGCCTTTTCAGATGTATTCCGGATCCGGATTAATTGCGGTTTCCGAGGAAACGCAGCATGAACAGGAACAGGTTGATGAAGTCGAGGTACAGCGTCAGCGCGCCCATGATGGCCTTGCGGCCAGCGGCTTCGGCGCTGTCTGCTTCGAAGTACATTTCCTTGATCTTCTGGGTATCGTAGGCGGTAAGGCCTGCGAAGATCAGAACACCGATGGCCGAGATCGCAAAAGTCAGAGCCGACGAGGCCAGGAAGATGTTGACGATCGAGGCGATGATCAAGCCGAACAGACCCATGATCAGGAACGAGCCCATGCCCGACAGGCTACGCTTGGTGGTGTAGCCGTAGAGCGACAGACCGCCGAACGCAGCCGCCGTGACGAAGAACGTCTGGGTGATGCTCTGGCCGGTATAGACCAGGAAGATCGACGACAACGAGAGACCCATCAGGCCGGCATAGACCCAGAACGTGGTCTGCGCGGCCGATACGCTCATCGAGTTGATGCGGAAGCTCATGTAGAACACCAGAGCCAGCGGCGCGAGCATGACGACCCACTTCAGCGGGCTCACATAGATCGCCTGACCAAAAGCGGTCAGTTGTCCGTCGGCGAAGGCGAATTGAAATGCAGCGTAGGCGGCAATACCGGTGATCGCCAGACCGAGGGCCATCAGGTTGTACACCTTGAGCATATAGGTGCGCAGACCTTCATCGATTACGGCCCCCGCCTGTGCGCCGGCAGGCGACATTCGGGTTTGGTAGTTTCTAAGATCAGCCATTGTTTCCTCTATATAAGCCCCGGTTGAGTTTACGGTGTCGGGCTGCAAGGGCGCATCCTTGTATGATGCCAGCCACTTGACCCAGGCGCCGCTGCGGGGCTCCAGCATGCCTGAAAAGAATATGATGTCGAAATATGACTTACACAAGACCGACGGGGCCGCGATTCGGACGAAAAGCCGATCCAGAAGGCTTTCTCGCCGTAACGTTAACGGTTAACTGCCCGGTCAGAGTTCCCGCAGCACGGGTGCGGCCTTCTGCCCGAGTACCCGCCAGGTGCCCGCGAGGCCGAAACCGACGGTGACGACCAGGGCGACCGCCATGGTGATCAGGGCGACATCCGGCAGGAAGGACGAAGGCAGAGACATGATCCTGCTGACCACGAACCAGGCGGCGACCCCGCCCGCAAACAGGGCGAAGACGGCAGTGAAAAGCCCGAGCATCGCATATTCGTAGCAGAAGGCGCGGATCAGCGTCGAGCGTGTCGCGCCCAGCGTTTTCAGCACGACGGCATCATGGGTGCGTGCCCGGTTGCCGGCGGCAAGCGCGCCGGCCAGAACCAGAACAGAGGCGACAAGCGCCACGGCAGCGGCGGCGCGGATGGCGGTCGCCAGCTGGCCGACAAGCACGTTGATGATGTCGAGCGCATCCTTGACCCGCACGCTGGTGATCGTCGGGTAGCTGTTGGTAACCGCTTTCAACACCGCGGCTTCCTCGGCAGCCGTTGCCTGCGGATCGATGACCGTGGCGATCCAGGCATGCGGGGCACCCGCGAAGGTATTGGGCGAGAACACCATGACGAAGTTGATCGACAGGGATTCCCACTCCACCTTGCGGAAATTGGCGATACGGGCGGTGATGTTGCGGCCAAGGACGTTGACGGTGACGGTATCGCCGATCTTCAGGCCAAGCGCGCCTGCCTCTTCGGATGAAAACGACACCAGCGGTTCGCCGGTATAATCCGCCCCCCACCAGCTTCCCTCCGTCAGCGACGAATTTTCCGGCTGGTTCTTGGCGTAGGTGATGCCCCGGTCGCCGCGCAGAACCCATTGTCCGCCCGGCGGCACGTTCATTTTGGTGACGTCTTCGCCGTTGAAGGCAAGGATGCGGCCGCGCAGCATCGGCACTTCGATGATCTTGCCGCCCGGCAGGCTTTTCTGCAGCAGTGAACGAAAGCCCTCGACCTCGGCGCCTTGAATGTCGACAAAGAAGAAATTCGGCGCGCGCTCCGGCAGGTTGCCGGTGAGTTCGCGGCGCAGATTGCCGTCGATCAGCGCCAGTGTGACCAAAAGGGCGAGACCGAGGCCGAGCGACAGGACCACCGACGGCGTCAGCGCACCCGGGCGATGGATATTGCCGATCGCAAGACGCAATGCCGGCGAACTGACGCGCGGTGCCCGGCGGGCAAGCACCGCCACAAGAACGGCGACGCCGCGCAGCACGACGAAGGAAAAGGCGATGGCGCCGAGGAACGTCAGCGAAATCGTCCGGTCATAGGCCGTGAAGATCGCGAGACCGGCAAGGCCACTGAGGCAGAGGGCGGCGGCCAGAAGATAGGGCCAGGACGGCAGGCGGGCGCGCTCGAAACTCTGTTCGCGGAAGAGCGCGGTCGCAGGCACCTCGCGGGCGTGGCCAAGCGGCAGGATCGCAAAGGCGAGCGAGGTCAAAAGGCCGAACACGGCGGCAAGACCGAGCGCTGCCGGATAGAGCTGGAAGGCGGTGGAGACCGGCAGCATGCCTGCCAGGAACTGCGCCGCGACAAAGGGGATAAGCGCCCCGAGCACCAGCCCGATGGCGATGCCGATCAGCGCGATCAGCAGGATCTGGATGAGGTAGATGGTTGTCACCATCGAGGCGGGTGCGCCGACACATTTGAACGTCGCGATGACGCCGCGCTTGGAATCGAGGTAGGATCTGACCGCATTGGCAACGCCGACGCCGCCGACGATCAAAGCCGTCAGGCCCACGAGAGTGAGGAACTGCGAAAATCGGGTGATATTGGCCGTCAGCGCCGGTGCCGCGTTCTGGCTGGTGCGGATCGACCAGCCTGCCTGCGGAAATTTCTCCTCGGCCTGCTTGCGCAAGGCCGGCACGCTGGTTGGATCGGCGACCTTCACCTTGTAGACATGTTCGACAAGGCTACCCGTCTGCACCAGGCCGGAAGCGGCAAGCGCATCCGCGGACATCAGAAGACGGGGAGCGAAGCCGAAGCCATCGGACAGGGCATCCGGCTCGCGCACGAGAAGACCGGATATGCGAATGCGGGCATTGCCCAAAAGAATTTCGTCGCCGGTCTTGATGCCAAGCCGCTCCAGCAGCAGCGGCGCGGCAAGCGCGTGATAGGCGCCATTGGTTTCGGCCAGCATATCGCCGAGCGGAGCGACGGGCTCGCTTTCGAGTTTTCCATAGAGCGGATACGCGCCATCGACGGCCTTCAGTTCGACCAGCGCCTGATTGGAGCCATCCGGCAGCCGGGCCATCGAGCGCAGGCCGGAGGAGACCGCGACACTTCCCAGACTATCGATGAACGCCTTCTCCTCATCCGTCGCGACCCGGTTGTTGAGCTCGAAGCGGATATCGCCGGCAAGCAGCTCCCGGCCCTGGCTGGCGATGGAGCCGGTGATCGACTGCGACAGCGAATTGACGCCGGCAATCGCCGCTGTTCCGAGCGCAACGCAGGCGAGGAAGATATAAAACCCTTTCAGACCGCCGCGCATTTCGCGCAGCGCCAGACGGAAGGCAAGCCCGAGACGAAAGCCCTTGGCAGCATCCGCCCTCATGCGGAGAGGGCCTTGGACAGCGCCGCGGAAACCGTTGGCTCATGGCCGGAACCCGAGACGATCTCGCCGGAGCGGACCCGCACCTGACGCGAGCAGCGGGCGGCAAGCGACGCATCATGGGTCACGAGCACCAGCGTCATGTTGCGCTCGGCCTGCTTGGAAAAGATGAGGTCAGCAACCTGGCGGCCGGTTTCGGCATCGAGATTGCCGGTCGGCTCGTCGGCGATCAAGAGCTTTGGCGACGGTGCCAGCGCGCGGGCGATGGCCACGCGCTGCTGCTCGCCGCCGGAAAGCTGGCCAGGATAATGCGACAGGCGTTCGCCGAGACCGACGGAAACGAGTTCCTGCCGGGCGATCTCGAAAGCGTCGCGGACATTGGCAAGTTCGAGCGGCACGGCGACGTTTTCCAGCGCCGTCATATTGGGGATCAGATGGAACGACTGGAAGACGATGCCGATGTTGCGGCCGCGAAATTCCGCCACGCGGTCTTCGCTGAGGCCATGCAGTGGCGTGCCGTCGATGGAGATTTCGCCGCTGTCGAGGCGCTCCAGACCGGCCAGAACCATCAACAGCGTCGACTTGCCGGAGCCGGACGGACCGACGATGCCGACCGATTCCCCGGCATCGATGGTGAGATCCATGCCCTTCAGCACATGAACGGACGCAGCGGCCTGGCCGAGGGTCAGGTCCGCATTTTTCAGGTCGATCATGGTTTTTGCCAAAGGAAATTGCCCTATATGTATGAATATGAAGGTTGCCGGAGCGGCTGACTTTTACCGATTTAAGGGCGCGGTCATGCGAATAAAAGGTTTCCGTACGTTTTTGTTGGCGATCACGGCAATTGTGATGACCGCGAGCGCCGGCCATACCGCGACGCTGAACCTCGTCGGCTTCGGCGACAGCCTGATGGCCGGCTATCAGTTACCGCCGGGGGATGCCTTTCCAGCCCGCCTGGAAAAGGCCCTGCGCGACAAGGGTTTCGACGTGACGATCAGCAATGCGGGCGTGTCCGGCGACACGACGTCCGGCGGCCTGGCGCGGATCGACTGGTCGGTGCCGGATGGCACCAAGGGCGTCATCCTCGAGCTTGGCGCCAATGACGCCCTGCGCGGCATTGCCCCCGAGGAAAGCCGCAAGAACCTCGTCGCCATGATCGAGAAGCTGAAATCGCGCGGCATCGCCGTCCTGCTGGTCGGCATGATGGCGCCGCCGAACATGGGCGGCGATTATGCCGGGCGGTTCAATCCGATCTATCCGGAGCTTGCCAAGACATACGGTACCGAGCTCTATCCGTTCTTCCTCGACGGCGTGGTGGAGGATCCAAAACTGAAGATCGAGGACGGCATGCATCCGAACGGCGATGGCGTCGGCGTGATGGTCGAGCGTTTCCTGCCGGTCGCCGAGCGCTTCATCAATTCACTCTCGACCGGCGGCTGAAAATAGGAGAGAACAGAAAAATGGGGCTTGTTCAGTCCCTGTTAATGCCATTGGACAAATATTGCAGGTGCGAAATTATAGTTGCTTACGGATGTCAGTCATGATTCGCTGACATAATCTGCAAGAGATTCGGGGAGCTCGTCATGCCGAGACTTTTCACCGCCCTCGAGATTCCGCGTAATGCCGCGATGAGCCTTTCATTGTTGCGTGGTGGACTTCCCGGTGCCCGTTGGATCGATGTGGAGAACTACCACATCACTCTTCGCTTCATCGGCGATGTCGACAACCGCACCGCCGACGAGATCGTCGACCGGCTCGACCGCATCGAACGCCCGGAATTCCAGCTGCAACTGACCGGCACCGGCGCCTTTGGCTCGAAGAAGCCGCATTCCGTCTGGGCCGGCGTCAGCAACCCGCCGGAACTCTACGCGCTCCAGGCCGAAATCGAGCGTATCTGCCAGCGGCTCGGCCTGCCCGCCGACCCGCGCAAGTTCACGCCGCATGTGACGCTCGGCCGGCTGCGCTCATCGCGGGTCGAGGATGTTGTCAGCTACCTCTCCGGCCGTGGCGGCTTCTACACCAATCCCTTCACTGTCTCGCGCTTCGTGCTTCTGTCGTCGCGCGATTCGATTGGCGGCGGTCCTTATGTCACCGAAGAGGTCTTTCCGCTCTACGAACGCTCCTCGAGCCTGCCGATGAGCGACGAGCAGCCCTCGAAGAGCATGCTGTAGACGGTTTCGAAGCCTTCCGGTCCCTCATAGTAGGGGTCGGGGACATCGATCTCGACACCCAGCGCATAGTCCAGAAAGAGATGCGGCTTGTGCCGTGCCGCTGGCGGTGCCAGCGCGCGCAGACTGGCGAGATTGTTTCGGTCCATCGCCAGCATCAGGTCGAAGGCCTCGAAATCGCGGCGGTCGACCTTGCGTCCGCGCTGGCCGGCAATATCGATCCCGTGCCGCCTGGCAACGGCGATGGAGCGCTGATCCGGCGGATCGCCGATATGCCAGCCGCCCGTACCCGCCGAATCGACATCCACCGGAAAATCACCTGAAACGTGCCGCAAAATGCCCTCGGCCAATGGCGAGCGGCAGATATTGCCGAGACAGACGAAGAGAATTCTGACAGGTTTCATGCTATCCATCGGCTTGGAAAATTTGAACCTATCCAAGGCTGCCGCGTTGTGAAACCGGAATGTTGCAGCCGCCAAGGGGACCGTCATGAAACAGGAAAAACTGAACCCCGAAACCGTAACCGAGAACCTGCGCAAGATGGAGGGCTGGGTGCTTTCGGAGGATGGTGTGTCGATCTGGAAGGCATTTCGCTTCAAGAGCTTCGTCGAAGCCTTCGGCTTCATGAGCGAGAGCGCGCTGGCGGCCGAAAAGCTCGGTCATCACCCCGAATGGTTCAACGTCTACAACAAGGTGGACGTGACGCTCACCACCCACGATTCGCAAGGATTGACCGAGCTGGACTTCAAGCTCGCCGCGAGAATGGATCGGGCCGCCGCCGGGCGGATGCCCGATCACATGAAGCAAGCCATTTGAAATAGTCGCGACGCTCACCATATGATTTTCCATGACGGATGGGACAGACAAGATGGATGACATCAAGATCGGCGAAATTTTGCTGCCTGGCGAGGAAAGCGAGCAGGAGGCAAAGGCCCGCAAGGTGCAGCGCCGCTTCTGGCCGACCCTGAAGCGGGCGATGCGGCAGGTGCCGTTCAGCCGCGACGTCGTTGCCGCCTATTATTGTGCGATGGACCCGACGACGCCGATGCGCACGCGCGGCATCCTGCTCGGCGCGCTCGCCTATTTCGTCATGCCGTTCGATTTGATTCCAGACGTCCTCGCCATGGTCGGCTTTTCCGACGACATCGCCGTGCTGACCGCGGCCTTTGCCGCCATCAGCGGCCAGATCAAGGAAAAACACTACATCAAGGCGGACGAGACGTTGCGCGGCGAAATCCCGGATAGCGCAGCCTAAAGGCTAAACGGCGCTATCGACGCCGCCTTCTTCCAGCAGCGTCCGCAGCTTGCCGAAGGCAAGGCGGATACGCGACTTGACCGTTCCGAGCGGCAGGCCGGTGGCTGCCGAAATTTCCGAATGCGACTGGCCGAAGAAAAACGCCATCTTGATCAGCGTCACCTGTTCCAGCGGCAATTTCGCCAGCGCGGTCCGCACGATCTGCTCGCGATCCTCGCTTTCAACCAGGTCATCCGGGGCCGGCGGCGCTACCGGCAAAAGCAGCGGCTCGTGCGCATCGAGCGTGCCGGTGCGCTGCCTGCGGGCCGCATCGATGCGGCGATTGCGGGCAATGCGGAAAAGCCAGGTCGAAAGCGAGGATTTTTCAGGATCGTAGAGATGGGCTTTCTGCCAGAGGATGACCATCACCTCCTGCACGACCTCTTCGGCCTCTGCCACGCCGGCGTTCTGTCTCATCAGGAAGGACTTGAGCCGCGGCGCGAAAAAGTCGAAGAGTTCTGCAAAGGCGCTCTGGTCACGATTTTGTGCGACGGCCAGGGCAAGGGCGGCGAAATGCTGTCTTGAATCAACATTCATTCCGCTTTTGATGGCCTCCCTGCCCGGTTTTCACACTATTTCACAACAGGTACAGCGCTTTTGTGAAAGGTCAAACTCTTGCCTGAATCTTTGTGACATAAAACGGATGCCGGGCACGCGTCGGCTGATGGGGCAGTTTCTCAGCAAGCGAAACGTGCGGGGCAGGCGGAATTCGGCATTTTCCAGCCAGTACCGTTCTCTGAGTTTTCGCACACCACGGTTCAGACAAAGCTTGCAGAAGTACGGGCGCGTCGCCGCAAGCCTGAAACTTCAGCGGGGTTTGCTTCGTAATCTGTTCCGTATTAAAGCGGGTGGGCATTAAGTTCAGGGAATGTTGACGGTTTGGTAACCTGAATTAAGTCAAAATAAATGAAATCGTGACCATGCGTTGCCCGGCTGATGCTGATCGGGCTTTGGGCGCTCAAGAAACCGGCAGGACAAGATGTTTGTAAGAAAGCTCAACCTCGCAATCGCACTCGTGCTGGCATTTGCCGGCGTTGCTTCGGCCCAGTCGCCGACCCGCATTCAGCAGTTCAATGCCTGGGGCGCCTATTCCTATCAGGCCGGCGCCGGCAAGGTCTGCTATGTGCTGTCGGTGCCGAAGGAAAAGAGCCCGGCCAACGTCGATCACGGCGATATCTTCTTCCTGGTGTCGCAGCGCCCCGGCCAGAACATCTCCTACGAGCCGCAGGCGATGATGGGCTATCCGCTGCAGGAAAACTCAAAGGTCACCGTCACCATCGATGCCAAGAACTTCGTGATGTTCACCAAGGGCAATTCCGCCTGGGTGGAGAACGCCGCCGAAGAACCGGCGCTGGTCGCCGCGATGAAGACCGGCAAGGCGATGTCGGTGGCCGCCAAGTCCCGCAAGGGCACGCCAACGGCCTATTCCTACTCGCTCTCGGGCATTTCAGCCGCGCTGAAGCAGATCGAGACCTGCAAGTAAGCCGCATCCCGCTGCATTGTTTTTTCGAAAGGCCGGTTCATCCGGCCTTTTGGCGTTAAGGTCTTCATCTTTTTGCAGATCTGCCCTGACGCGCCGGATGGTGACGGCGAGTGAAAACCGTGCTAAAGGCGGCGCAACGATGGCTGTGCGGATCGTTTAACGATCCCGGGATCGCTGGCGATCCCGATGCGCGGCAAACGAACTCTGATCTCAGCATTTTACGCATCGGCCGCAGGCAAAAGCGCTTGAACGGACCTTGCGTATCGCGAAAATGGGAAATGGCGAGCATGGCCGCGACTGAAGCACTCAATCTGGACCGCCCCGTCAAGGCAGCGGTCCGCCCAGCCATGGCTGCCGAAAAGCCGACGCTGATCGGCCTTTCGCGCGAGGACATGGGCAAGGCGCTGGCCGAAATCGGTGTGCCGGTCAAGCAGGTCAAGATGCGCTCGAGCCAACTCTGGCACTGGCTTTATGTGCGCGGCGTTTCCGATTTCGACCACATGACCAATGTGTCGAAGGACATGCGCGAGATGCTGAAGCAGCATTTCACCATCGCCCGGCCGGAAATCGTCGAGGAGCAGATCTCCACCGACGGCACCCGCAAATGGCTGTTACGCTTTCCGCCGCGGGGTGCCGGCCGTCCCGTCGAGATCGAGACCGTCTACATCCCCGAGGAAGGCCGCGGCACACTCTGCGTTTCCAGCCAGGTCGGCTGCACGCTCACCTGTTCCTTCTGTCATACCGGCACCCAGAAGCTGGTGCGCAACCTGACGGCCGAGGAAATCCTGTCTCAGCTGCTTCTGGCCCGCGACCGGCTGGGCGATTTCCCGGACCGCGACACGCCGGCCGGCGCAATCGTTCCCAATGAGGGCCGCAAGGTCACCAACATGGTGATGATGGGCATGGGCGAGCCGCTCTACAATTTCGAGAACGTCAAGACGGCGCTGCTGATCGCCACCGACGGCGACGGCCTGTCGCTCTCCAAGCGCCGCGTCACGCTGTCGACCTCCGGCATCGTTCCGGAAATCTTCCGCACCGGCGAGGAAATCGGCGTCATGCTGGCGATCTCGCTGCATGCGGTGAAGGACGACCTGCGCGACATGCTGGTGCCGATCAACAAGAAATATCCGCTGAAGGACCTGCTCGACGCCTGCCGCAACTATCCCGGCCTGTCGAACGCCCGCCGCATCACCTTCGAATATGTGATGCTCGAAGGCGTCAACGACACGCTGGAAGACGCCAAGGAACTGGTGCGCCTGCTGAAGGGCATTCCGGCCAAGATCAACCTGATCCCGTTCAACCCCTGGCCGGGCACGAACTACCAGTGTTCGAAATGGGAAGAGATCGAGAAATTCGCTGACTTCATCAACGCGGCCGGCTATGCCTCGCCGATCCGCACGCCGCGCGGCCGCGACATTCTCGCCGCCTGCGGCCAGCTGAAATCGGATTCCGAGCGCATGCGCAAGGTCGACCGCATGGCATTCGAAGCGATGATGATCGCCAATCACGGCGAGGATTGATCAGCAAATTGACGTGCTTTCGCCGCCGATTTGTTTGATCGGGCGTCTTGCTATCCAAAGACTACTCAAAACCAGTTCGCCGCTTATCGGTAACGCCGACAATTTGCCTCAATCGACGTCAAGCATAGCTTGTCGCTGAGGGGGGACGGATGATGTTTTCACGTCGCATGCTGATCGCCGGTGGATTATGCGCCGGCACCGTTGGCCTGATGCTTCCGGTCGTACGCTCCCGCGCCGAAAACAGAACGTCTGCCGATGAATGGGCGGGAAAGCTGGTGGCGGCGGCGCGGTCGCAGATTGGCGTCACCCTGGTCTATGACCCATCCTATTCGAAGATTGCCTTTCCCGGCGGCGACGTGCCGCGACACAAGGGCGTCTGCACGGATGTCATCGTCCGGGCCTATCGCGACGGGTTGAACCTCGATCTTCAGGCGCTCGTCAATGCCGACATGCGCAAGACCTTCAGTGCCTATCCGAAAAACTGGGACTTGAAGACCACCGACAGCAATATCGACCACCGCCGCGTGCCAAACCTCCAGACATTCTTCAAGCGCCGGAATGCCGAAAAGCCTGTCAGTGCCGAGGGACTTTCCTACCTGGCAGGCGATGTCGTCACGCAGATGCTGCCCGGCAACAAGCCGCATATCGCCATCGTCGGCGACGTGCTGAGCGACGACGGATCGCGGCCGCTGCTGATCCACAATATCGGCTGGGGAGCGAGGATGGAGGACATCCTCTTTGCCTTTTCAGTTACCGGCCATTATCGCTATAGCGGCCAGACCAGCTAGCACGCCAAAACAGCTACCGCGTCTGCGTAAACAGGATCTTCACCGCGAAGATCGAGAAGACCCCGGCAAACGTATAGTCGATGCCGCGCATGACGCTTTTGCGGCGTTGCAGCCAGGCGGACAGCCAGTCGGCGGTCAGAATGACCAGCACATTGACCGGCATCGCCGCGACGATGAAGAAGAAACCGAGGAACAGCAGTTTCTGCGTCACGGCCGGATCGTTGGCGGTGACGAACTGCGGCAGGAAGGTCATGAAGAAGATGATGACCTTCGGGTTGAGCAGGTTGACCCAGAGCCCGGTCGAGATATTGGCCAGCGCCGACGCGCCGGTGTCATCGACCTTCTTGACCGTCAGTGTCGATCCGTAGCGGATCGCCTGCACCGCCAGCCAGAACAGATAGGCGGCGCCGCCGGTCTTCAGGATCATGAAGGCCGTAGGTGAGGCGGTAATCAACGCCGAAATGCCGAAGGCGACCAGAAGCGTGTGTACGACGCAGCCAAGGCTGGTTCCGACCACGATGAAAAACGCGGCGGCCTTGCCTTGGCTCAGCGCCCGGCTGATCGACAGCGTCATGTCAGGGCCTGGCGTCGCCGCCAGCAGCAGCGTCGCTGCGGTGAAGGCCAGAAGTGTCGGCAGGCTGGGCAGGAAATCCATGGTCGGGTCTTTCAGGCGGGATGGAATTCTTGTCTCGATATCACAGCCCATGCTAGATTGCAGCCACGCAATCGGCAGGAATTTCCATGGCAAAGAACGCACAGATTGTTTTGGACGACGAACTCGGCGCTTTTATTGACCGTCAGGTTCGCGAGGGGAACTATGCCTCCGCGAATGAAGTCGTGCAGGCCGGGTTACGCCTTCTTCGAGAGGACGACGCAAAGCTCGAAGCACTCAGGGCTGCGTTGATCGAGGGCGAGGAATCGGGCGAGCCCGAGGAATTCGATTTCGACGACTTCCTGAAACAGATGCATGGCAAGTATGCCGCCAGGTAAGGGCTACAGACTTCTGCCTGCCGCCCGGCTGGATCTGGAAAATATCTGGCGCTACAGTTTCGAAACCTGGCCCTTGCAGCAGGCGGATGATTACCAGCGCCAGTTGGTGGATGCTTTCTCCGCCTTGGCCAAAGGCACCAAGAGAAGCCGGGACTCGCAGGCGATCAGGCCCGGTTATTTCTCCGCAGTCTGTAACTCCCACTGCATTTTCTATCGTAAGACCGAAACCGGAATCCTCGTCGTTCGCATCCTGCATCAGCGAATGGATCCGATGCGACACCTTTGAAACGATCGAAGCGCCATTTCCTGACGCTGCGAGGGTTGCGTGACCCGGCAATCTCGCTAAAAGTGCCGCAGAATTTTTCCTGGGCGCGACCCCGCGTCTTCTTAGACAAGACGGACAGACAAACATGGCAAAGCAAGTGAAAAAGGTCGTTCTCGCCTATTCCGGCGGTCTCGACACATCGATCATCCTCAAGTGGCTGCAGACCGAACTCGGCGCTGAAGTCGTTACCTTCACCGCCGATCTCGGCCAGGGCGAAGAGCTCGAGCCGGCCCGCAAGAAGGCCGAGTTGATGGGCATCAAGGATATCTATATCCGCGATGTGCGCGAAGAGTTCGTCAAGGATTTCGTGTTCCCGATGTTCCGCGCCAATGCCGTCTATGAAGGCGTCTACCTGCTCGGCACCTCGATCGCCCGTCCGCTGATTTCAAAGCACCTGATCGACATCGCCCGCGAAACCGGCGCCGATGCGATTGCGCATGGCGCGACCGGCAAGGGCAACGACCAGGTCCGTTTCGAGCTTTCGGCCTATGCGCTGAACCCCGACATCAAGATCATCGCCCCCTGGCGCGACTGGTCGTTCAAGAGCCGCACCGACCTGCTCGCCTTTGCCGAACAGCACCAGATCCCGGTCGCCAAGGACAAGATGGGCGAGGCACCGTTCTCGGTCGACGCCAACCTTCTGCACTCCTCCTCCGAGGGCAAGGTTCTTGAAGATCCGGCCGTTGAGGCGCCAAATTATGTCTACATGCGCACGATTTCTCCGGAAGAGGCCCCGGATGTCGCCACGACCGTCAAGATCGGCTTCCGCAAGGGCGATGCCGTTTCGATCGACGGCAAGGAGATGAGCCCGGCCTCGATCCTGACCGCGCTCAACGCGCTCGGCCGCGACAACGGCATCGGCCGTCTTGATCTCGTCGAGAACCGTTTCGTCGGCATGAAGTCGCGCGGCGTCTACGAGACCCCCGGCGGCACGATCCTGCTCACCGCCCACCGCGCCATCGAATCGATCACGCTCGACCGCGGTGCAGCCCACCTCAAGGACGACATCATGCCGCGCTACGCGGAGCTGATCTATTACGGCTTCTGGTTCTCGCCGGAACGCGAAATGCTGCAGGCGTTGATCGACAAGAGCCAGGAGCATGTCGAGGGAGAAGTGACGCTGAAGCTCTACAAGGGCAATGTCATGGTCACCGGCCGCGAAAGCAACAAGTCGCTCTATTCCGACAAGCTGGTCACCTTCGAGGACGACCAGGGTGCCTACGACCAGAAGGACGCAGCCGGCTTCATCAAGCTCAACGCACTGCGCCTGCGCACGCTGGCCGCCCGCAACCGCGACAAGTAAAAACTGCTTGAGCCTCGCTTCGAAAGCCCGTTTCCGCAAGGAGGCGGGCTTTTCGTCTATTCGCCTGGAGCTTTGGCGACATCCAGCACCAGACGGCGCGTCAGGGAAGCAAACCGGATGTAGCTCAAGACAGAGATGAACAGCATCGCCGGGATGATCAGGCCGAAGGCGACGAACGGCGTGCCGAGAAGCGCTGCCGCCAGACCGCCGAGAAAGCCGCCGGCCATCTGGATGAAGCCCATCATTGCCGAGGCGGAACCGGCGATATGCGGGAAGGACTGAAGCGCCGCCGTGGTCATGTGCGGCGTCAGGAAGGCGATACCGAAGCTGGAAAAGGCGACCGGCAGCATGACCGAAAGATAGCTTGGCTCGATGAAATGCACCGAGAGCGCAATCAGCAACCCGCCGATGGCGCAAAGGGCAAGCCCGACGCGAACCGATCCTTCGCCGCCGAATTTCGCCGCCGTCAGCCTGAGACAGACCGAGCCTGAAAAATAGGAACCGCTCTGCATCAGCATGCCAATACCGAAGGCGGTTGGCGTCATGCCGACCTTGTCGATCAGGATGAAGGACAGCATGGTGGATTGCGCATAGAGCGCGCCGACCGAACCGCCGAGTACGATGGCGGCGGCAACGAACCGCGGATCGCGGATGAGTTCGCCATAGGCGGCAAGAAGCGGCCCCGGCCGGGCGCGGCGGCGGTCCGGCGTCGCGGTCTCCCGCATGAAGACGAGAACGGCGAAGATGGCGAGAAGTCCGAAGCCGACCAGCAGGAAGAAGATCGCCTGCCAGCCGAAAGCCGCCAGCGCCAGACCGCCGATTGTCGGTGCCATGGCCGGGCCGATGGCCAGCATGATGCCGATCAGGTTCATGATGCGAGACGCCTCGGTACCCACGAACTGATCGCGCACGATAGCGCGCGCCACGGTAATGCCGACGGAGGCGCCGATACCCTGGATCAGCCGTCCGGCAAGCAGCCAATCGACAGACGGCGCAAAGGCGCAGATCAGGCTGCCGAGGAGATTGATGGCGACAAAGGCGAGCGTCGCCTTCTTGCGGCCGAATGCATCGGACATCGGCCCTGCGATCAGCTGTGCGATGGAAAAGCCGCCGAAATAGACCGATAAGGTGAGCTTGATCATCGATTCGGTGGTGGCGAAAGCCTGCACCAGTTCCGGCATGGCCGGCGTATAGATCGACATGGAGATCGGCCCGAGGGTCGCCAGCAGCGCACCGAGCATGCTGGTGCGGCGTTCGCTCATGCGCAAGCTCATTCGGCGATACTCTTCCTGTCGGGGGAAACGCAGCGATCCAGCTGATGAAGATTTTCACGCAAGCCCTTGAGGCTCGCCCGCAGTGCCTCGCGGCCGTCGGCATCGAGGCCGAGCGTCACCTGGTCCATCAGTTCGCGCACCTCTTTGCGAACCTCAAGCAGCAAGGTGTCCGCCTTGTCGGTCACGACCACATTCTTTGCCCGGCGGTCGCAGGGATCGGGAACCCGTTCCACAAGCCCAAGTCCCTCAAGACGGTCGAGATAGGTGGACAGCGTCATCGGCTCGATGCCCATTTTCACGGCGATGTCCGCCTGCTTGATGCCTTCGGTGGCAGCCACCTGAATCAGGGCACGGGCTTCGCCCGGCGTTACGCCAAGGCCGGCGGCGCTGATGCGGCGATCGAAAGCGCCGCGCAGCAGCCGCGACACATCGGTCAACAGCATGCCGATCGTATCGGTTTCCAGTCTGATGGGCATAGTCACTCGCTTTATGCAATCGTAAGCTTTACTTACCAAAATAGATGTGAGCGGACAAGTTCGACGACATGTTTCGGCCGTAACATTCGAAATTGGTAATAAATCGATCACGAAAACATCACTCGCAAGCACGCGCAATGACAACGCCGTGCATCGCGGACGCGTGAATTGAACGTGTTTGCACGGCAG
>Ga0307515_10012851_pt1 | contig 15710 bp, 14 predicted proteins | sample 17_EM_MG_FD_194513 | JGI IMG/M metagenome (GOLD analysis project Ga0307515, IMG submission 194513) | Populus trichocarpa ectomycorrhiza microbial communities from riparian zone in the Pacific Northwest, United States - 17_EM | ecosystem: Host-associated > Plants > Roots > Unclassified | place... | reverse complement strand
GTGGCAACCTTGGCAGGCAGCTTGACGAGTTTTGCCTGATCGACGTTGACGGCGATTTTTTCGGGATCGGGGGCGGCGAGCGCGAGCGCGGGCCACAACAGGAATCCAATCGTGAGGGAACGCAAACCAAAACGCGCGCGCGCGCGAATACGCTGGACTTTGAGCGACATACTGTACTCCGGGGCATCTACAAGCCGGCAAAAGCGATACGCAGCGGAACCGGCGCCCGACAGCGGAGAATCTGACAACAATTCATGAACGAACCGCAAATGGGACGTCGGAATTCCGCTCCGCCTATTTACGGAATGGATAGGCCAATTGCCCGGCAATCTCTGTCGGGAAGGTCGACTGATCCTCGACACCGTAATTGTCCGGCAAGCGGCCCTTGGGCATCCGGAACGTGCCGAACAGGATGTCCCAGAGCGGAAAGGTGCCCGCGAAATTGGTGTTGCCGCCCTCGCCCGGCGCGGTGTGGTGCCAGCGGTGGAACACCGGGGTTGCGATCACATATTTGAACGGGCCAAGGGTCCAATTCAGATTGGCGTGGACGAACGCCGAATGGAAAATATTGAACGGGCCGAGCCATAGCATCGCGTTCGGCGAAATGCCTGCCATCAGCAGCACAACATCGACCCCGATGGTCCCGAGCAGCAGGTTGACGGGATGGAAGCGCGCCGCCGAAATCCAGTCCACATCCTCCGAGGAATGATGGATGGCGTGGTACTTCCAGAAGCCGCTGCCATGGAACATGCGGTGCAGCCAGTACATCATGAAATCGGCGAGCACCAGGAACAGCACCGCCTGCAGCCACAGCGGCAGCGCCGACAGCGGGCCATGGCCATTGTCGTAGAAAGCGATCAGCTCGTCGGCATCATGGATCCGGAACACGAGACCGGCGCCGAGCACCAATAGTCCGATCCGGAACACGCGGGCGAACAGCGGCACCAGGAACCAGTACGCGAGGTCGGTGATAAGCTCGCGCTTGCGCCACCAGGGCCGGCCGGGATTGCAGGCCCAGAAATGCGCCAGCACCGAGAACACCAGTGCCAGCGCGATCGTGACCGGCACCACCTTGGCCATCGTCTGGCCGAGCATCTCGACGATTTCCAGGCCTAAGGACATTATCGCCTCGTGCGATTCCCGCGCGACGCACAGCTTGATTCCCGCGCGGGTCGGACGCACAACGTGCCGCGTCCGGACAAGGCGGTCAATTGGTGTTGTCCCTCAAGCCTTCTTCTGCCCCTGCCCCGCCACCGCCTGATCGTCGTTCAGCTTTGCGCAAGATGCGATGCAGCGGTCCGCTGCCCTACTGGCGAAACGGATAGGCCAATTGCCCGCCGATTTCGGCCGGCACCGACTGATCATCGTCGACGCCGTAATTTTCCGGCAGTTCGTTTTCCGGCATCCGGAACGTTCCGAACCAGATATCCCAGAGCGGGAAAGTGCCGGCGAAATTGGTATTGCCGCCCTCTTCCTGCGAGGTGTGATGCCAGCGGTGGAACACCGGCGTCGCCAGCACATATTTGAACGGGCCGAGCGTCCAGTTCAGATTGGCGTGCACGAATGCCGAGTGGAAGGTCGTGAACGGCCCGACCCAGAGCATGATGTTCGGCGAAATTCCTGCCATCAGCAGGATGACGTCGACCATGATCGTTCCAATGAACAGATTGACCGGATGGAATCGCGCCGCGGAAATCCAATCGAGCTCTTCGGAAGAATGATGGATCGCGTGATACTTCCAGAAGCCCCCGCTGTGAAACATGCGATGCAGCCAATACAGCATGAAGTCGGACGCAACCAGGAACAGCACCGCCTGCACCCAGAGCGGAAGTTCGGACAGCGGGCCATGGCCGTTGTCGTAGAATGCGACCAGGCCGTCAGCGTCGTGAATGTTAAAGACGACACCGGCGCCGATCACCAATAGTCCGATACGGAACACACGGGCGAATACCGGGACGAAGAACCAGTAGCAGATGTCGGTGACGAGTTCGCTCTTGCGCCACCACGGCTTGCCGGGATTGCAGGCCCAGAAATGCGCCAGCACCGTGAACACCAAAGCCAACCCGATCGTGACCGGCACCACCTTCATCAAGGTCTGACCAATCATCTCAATGACTTCAAAAGGCAAACTCGACATGACGGCCTCGCTCGGTGGGGAGATTTAACGATTATCCCCTCGCGCTTAAGGAGCCGTGAATCCGGAACCGGGCAGAGTGTTCGCGCGAGCTGCGACAACACGGCCCGCAAACATACGCGCATTTTATCAATCGGCTTAATTCGGTGTTTACTCTGAGTGAGAACAGCGAGTTCCCGCCGTTTTTGCACGATCGAATTAACTGCGCCGCAATGGTCGGCTCGTAGGGTGACGCCATGGTCACGGTGCTGAGAACGCCGGCGAGACCAAACAATAGTTCGACCAGCCACGTGTACACAGGAGTTATCTATTATGAAGAATCTCGTTTCGCGTTTCGTCAAGGATGAGTCCGGCGCGACTGCCATCGAATACGGCCTGATTGCCGCCGGCATCGCCATCGCGATCATCACCGCGGTCAACGGCGTCGGCACCAAGCTCTCCGGCAATTTCAACACGATCTCGAACTCGCTGAAATAAGCGTCGTTACAGATCTGCTTCAAAGGCCCCGGAAATCCGGGGCCTTTGTTGTTTTGGCGGCGGTCAACGCGTTAACGCCCACAACGACCGGCACCTCGCCGCGAGATCCCGCGGGGCCCCACTGATGCTTGACGTTTATTGTCGCCCGCCTCCTAGGCTCTCCGCTCCTCTAACGATCCGGCTTCGCGTGACCCCACCGAAACCATGATGCCGCCAAGCACTGTCCGGCCGGCGCAGCGGCGCCGTGCTGGGGTTTGTCGGCGCACTGTTGGCGCTTTGGCCGACCGTTTCCCGATCATTTACCTATCGCCGATAGGCTCCGGCGGCGCTCCGGCTGCCGCCTTAACGCACGGAACCTTGATTCCATGATCCTCGATTTCGCCCGTCTCATGTTGTTTCCGGCCCTGCTGGCGTTCGTGGCCTGCAGCGACCTTTTCACCATGACGATTTCGAACCGGATTTCGCTGGCCCTGGTGGCCGGCTTTCTGATCCTGGCACTGTTCGGCGGAATGGGCCTGCACGATTTCCTGATGCATCTGGGCGCCGGCGCCGTTGTTCTCGTCGTTGCCTTTGCCTGCTTTGCGATCGGCCAGGTTGGCGGCGGCGACGCCAAGATCGCGTCCTGTGTGGCGCTGTGGTTCGGTTTCGGCCACCTCCTCGATTTTTTATTCTGCGCCTCGCTGTTCGGCGGCGCGCTGACGCTGCTGATACTCCAGTTGCGGCAATGGCCCCTGCCCTATGCGCTCACCAGCCAGGACTGGTTGCTCCGGCTGCACGACAAGCGCAGCAGGGTCCCCTACGGCATCGCGCTCGCGTTCGGTGCACTGATGGTCTATCCGGAAACAGAATGGGCCAAGGCGATCGACCTCACCCGCCTCGCAATGCACTGAACTTGGACGGTAACACTCCGTTAAGGCAATTTACACACGCCTCATTAACCATGCTTTGACGAATAGCTGGTCAACTCCCATCACGGCGACGGAAGCGTCGCGGCGTTATGTGGAAAGTGAAGCGTATGAATACCGCTCGCATTGTCGTTTTGACCATCGCCATCGGCGCTGGCGGCATTGCCGCATATCTCGCCAGCGGGTCCGACCAGCCTGCCGCGCCCACCGCGCCGGTTGCGCAGCTTCAGACTGTCGATATTCTCGTCGCCAAGGGCGACATCGGCCTTGGCCAGTCGGTCAAATCCGAGGATCTGCAATGGCAGAGCTGGCCGGCGTCGACCGCCAGCAACAGCTTCATCAGCAAGTCGAGCAAGGCCGACGCGATCAAGGAAATCACCGGCTCGATCGCGCGGGCGCCGTTCATCGCCGGTGAACCGATCCGGGAGCAGAAGCTGGTCAAGGCCGACGGATCCGGCTTCATGGCCGCGATCCTGCCGACCGGTTTTCGGGCCATTTCGACTGAAATTTCGCCGGAAACCGGCGCAGGCGGCTTCATTCTGCCGAACGACCGGGTCGATGTGCTTCTTTCCAAACGTGAGAAGAATCCGGACCGCAGCGGAGCGGACGTCTTCAATTCCGAAATCATCCTGACCAATATCCGCGTTCTCGCCATCGACCAGGCGCCGAAGGAAAAAGACGGCGCCAACGCGCTGGTCGGCAAGACCGTCACGCTCGAGCTGAAGCCCGAGCAGGCCGAGACGCTGGCCCGTTCACGGCAGACCGGCACGCTGTCGCTGGCGCTGCGCAGCATCGCCGACGTCAACATGGTCGAGAAGACAGACGATCAACCCAACCGGCGCGGCGAAAGCGTCAACATCATCCGATACGGCGTGGCCATCCAGCAGTCGATGCAGAAGTGACCGAAAGGACGCGCGAAATGAAGTGCAGGGGAAACCAGCCGATGCTGCGGACATTTATGGTCCGCGCCCTGTCGTTTTCGGCCGCAGCAGCGCTGACGCTCAATCCGGCGCTGACGCCGGTGGTCGCGAGCGACTATCGTACCCCCGCGCCCGTCGCCATGGACGGCCAGATGAACGCGCGCCCGCTTTCGCTCGGGATCGGCAAATCCATCGTGATCGACCTGCCGCGCGACATCAAGGATGTACTGGTCGCCGATCCGAAGATCGCCAACGCCGTCGTGCGTTCCTCCCAGCGCGCCTACATCATCGGCGCAGCAGTGGGCCAGACCAACATCGTATTCTTCGATTCCGCGGGCCAGCAGATCGCGGCCTATGACATCGCGGTCAAGCGCGACCTCAATGGCGTGCGCGCCGCCCTGAAGACGTCGCTGCCGAATTCGGACATTCAGATCGACGGCGTCGGCGACGGTGTGGTGCTGTCGGGTACGGCAGCGAGCCCGATCGAAGCACAGCAGGCCTTCGATCTGGCCGCCCGCCTTGCAGGCGGCGCCGACAAAGTCGCCAATTCGATCGCAGTCCGCGGCCGCGACCAGGTGATGCTCAAGGTTACGGTTGCCGAAGTCGCACGCAATATCATCAAGCAGATGGGCATCGACCTCACGGCCAGCATGACCTACGGCACGGCGGTGGTGAACTTCAGCAACTCCAACCCGTTCACCGCCTATGGCCGCCCGCTGGTCGGCACCAACGCCACATCGGGAACGTTCGGCGGCGGCAACATCCCGTCGGTGTCGGCCACGCTGCGTGCCATGGAAAGCGCCGGCGTGGTGCGGACGCTGGCCGAGCCTAATCTGACCGCGATTTCCGGTGAGTCCGCGACCTTCATCGCCGGCGGCGAGTTTCCGGTTCCCGCAGGCTATTCCTGCGACCCGGTCACGCGTGTCTGTACGACCCAGATCCAGTACAAGAAATTCGGCATTTCGCTCAATTTCACGCCGGTGGTGCTGTCCGAAGGCCGCATCAGCCTGCGCGTGATGACCGAAGTGTCCGAACTTTCCAACGACAACTCGATCACGCTGACCCAGTCGGTGAGTTCGACGGCCACCAACTCGCTGACTATTCCCTCGATCAAGACCCGCCGCGCGGAGACGACGCTTGAGATTCCCTCGGGCGGCGCGATGGCGATGGCGGGCCTGATCCAGGAACAGACCAAGCAGGCCATCAATGGCTTCCCGGGCCTGGCGCAATTGCCGGTGCTCGGCACGCTGTTCCGCAGCCGCGACTTCGTCAACAGCCAGACCGAACTGATGGTTCTGGTGACGCCCTACATCGTCCGCGCGGTCGCGCAGAAGGACCTGTCGCGCCCGGATGACGGCTTCGCCAGCGCCTCCGATCCGCAGTCCGATCTCCTGGGCAGCATCAATCGCATCTACGGCGTTCCGGGCCGCAACGAGCCGGCACGGAATTATCGCGGCACCTACGGCTTTATTACGGACTGAGGCGGGACGATGACACGACAAACGACATCCGCAGTATCCGCCGACCGCAAGCGCGCTCTCCGCCTCGCGGGAGCGCTGATCGGTCTTGCCGTGGTGCTGGGCGCCTGCAAGCACACCGATGAGGTGGTGACGACTGCAAGCGCGCCTGACGATTATCGCCTGCGCCATCCGATCGCGGTTCAGGAAGCCGACCGCTCGGTGATCGTATTCGTAGGCCGCGGCCGCGGCGGTCTTTCCGCGAGCCAGCGCGCAGATGTGATGGGAATGGCGCAGACCTGGCTCAAGGAAGGCACCGGCGGCATCAGCATCGACATGCCCGTCGACACGCCGAACGCGCGGGCCGCCGCCGATTCGTTGCGGGAGATCCAGGCGACGCTCGCCGCCGCCGGCGTCCCGCAGCGCGCCGTCGCCGTGCGCCAGTATCGTCCCGAAGACCCCAGGCATATGGCGGCGATCCGTTTGAACTATCCGAAAATCTCGGCCACCGCCGGCCCTTGCGGCCTCTGGCCCGAAGACCTCGGACCATCCATCAAGAACAAGGGCTATTTCGACAACAAGTCCTATTACAATTTCGGCTGCTCCAATCAGCGTAACCTTGCTTCGATGATCGACAATCCATCGGACCTGGTGCAGCCGCGTGAAGAGACGCCCGCTTATGCTCCCCGGCGCAACATCGCGTTCGACAAGTATCGCAAGGGTACGTCAACCGCGACCGTCTATCCCGAATCCGACAAGGCCAAACTCAGCGATACAGGCAAATGATCAGCTACTCGCGCCAGACCCCCGAACAGCAGCCGGACGGCTCGCCGCCGTCGACGGAAGATCACATCGCGCCGGCGCCGCGGGTGTCGGTACAGGCATTCTGCGAGACGGTGGAAACCGCCGCCGCCGTACAGTCGGCCGGCGAGGATCGCCGTCTCGGCAAGGCTCATCTGAAAATCCAGATGGGCGGCATGGCCGCGGCCATCGAGGCCTATCGCTCCGCACCGACACCGAACGTGATCATCCTGGAAACCGAAGGCCGCAACGATATCCTGCTCGGCCTCGATCAGCTCGCCACCGTGTGCGACGCCGGAACCCGCGTGATCGTGATCGGCCGCATCAATGACGTCACGTTGTACCGCGAGCTGGTACGCCGCGGCGTCAGCGACTATGTCATCGCCCCGGTCACCGCCATCGACGTCGTCCGCTCGGTCTGCAACCTGTTCTCGGCGCCGGAAGCCAAAGCCGTCGGCCGCATCATTGCCGTGGTCGGCGCCAAGGGCGGCGTCGGTTCATCCACCGTCGCCCATAACGTCGCCTGGGCGATCGCCCGCGATCTGGCGCTGGATTCCGTGGTCGCCGATCTCGACCTCGCCTTCGGCACCGCCGGTCTCGACTACAACCAGGACCCACCGCAGGGCATTGCGGACGCGGTATTCTCGCCGGACCGGGTCGATACCGCGTTCATCGATCGGCTGTTGTCGAAATGCACCGATCATCTCAGCCTGCTGGCAGCACCTGCGACGCTGGACCGGGTCTATGATTTCGGTGCGGACGCCTTCGATGCGATCTTCGATACGCTTCGCAGCACGATGCCCTGCATCGTGCTCGACGTTCCCCATCAATGGTCGGGATGGACCAAGCGGGCGTTGATCGCAGCCGATGATATCCTGATCGTCGCGGCGCCCGATCTCGCCAACTTGCGCAACACCAAGAACATCTTCGATCTGTTGAAGGCATCGCGTCCGAACGATCGCGCGCCGCTCTATTGCCTCAACCAGGTCGGCATTCCGAAGCGCCCCGAGATTCCCGCCAGCGAGTTCGCCAAGGCGATCGAGAGCCAGCCGATCGCCTCGATCCCGTTCGAGCCGCAGATGTTCGGCTCCGCCGCCAATAATGGCCAGATGATCGCGGAAATCTCCGCCAATCATCGGACCACCGAGATGTTCCTGCAGATTGCGCAGCGGTTGACAGGCCGTGGCGAGACCAAGAAGCCGAAGGGGTCGTTCCTGTCACCCCTGATCGAGAAGTTGCGGGCCAGGAAGTAAGCCGCCCGCGTGGAGTACGATAGTGTTTGGTAAGCGTAGCGGAGACAACGACACGCGGGCGCCGAAGCCCGCCATCCACGCGCCGGAGCCCTCCGGTGCGCCGGCGGCTGCGCGCGAAATAGCCGCCCCGATCCATACGTCGCCGCCGATCGCACCACCGAAACCGCCGCCGGCGCCCGTCGCGGAAGCGCGGCGCTCCGACAATTATTACCAGGTCAAGGCCACGATCTTCGGCGCCCTGATCGAGGCGATCGACCTTGCCCAGCTCGCCAAACTCGACGGCGAATCGGCGCGCGAGGAAATCCGCGACATCGTCAACGAGATCATTGCGATCAAGAATATCGTGATGTCGATTGCCGAGCAGGAAGAACTGCTCGACGATATCTGTAACGACGTGCTCGGTTACGGCCCGCTGGAACCGCTGCTGTCGCGCGACGACATCGCCGACATCATGGTCAATGGCGCCGGCACGGTGTTCATCGAAGTCGCCGGCAAGATCCAGAAGACCGGCATCCGGTTCCGCGACAATCAGCAGCTGCTCAACATCTGCCAGCGCATCGTTAGCCAGGTCGGCCGGCGAGTCGACGAATCCTCGCCGATCTGCGACGCGCGTCTCGCCGACGGCTCCCGCGTCAACGCCATCGTGCCGCCGCTGGCGATCGACGGGCCCGCGCTCACCATCCGTAAATTCAAGAAGGACAAGCTGACCCTCGAGCAGCTGGTCAAATTCGGCGCGATCTCGCCGGAAGGCGCCGAAATTCTCCAGATCATCGGCCGCGTCCGCTGCAACGTCCTGATCTCCGGCGGTACCGGCTCCGGCAAGACCACGCTGCTGAACTGCCTGACCCAGTTCATCGAGAATGACGAACGCATCATCACCTGCGAAGACGCCGCCGAACTTCAGCTGCAGCAGCCGCACGTGGTGCGGCTGGAAACCCGTCCGCCCAACATCGAGGGCGAAGGCCAGGTCACGATGCGCGAACTGGTCCGCAACTGCCTGCGTATGCGACCCGAACGCATCATCGTCGGCGAAGTCCGCGGACCCGAGGCGTTCGACCTGTTGCAGGCAATGAACACTGGCCATGACGGCTCGATGGGAACGCTGCACGCCAACAACCCGCGTGAAGCCCTGTCGCGCTGCGAATCGATGATCACGATGGGCGGATTCTCGCTGCCCTCGCGCACCATTCGCGAGATGATCTGCGCCTCGATCGACGTCATCGTGCAGGCTGCGCGCCTGCGCGACGGCTCGCGGCGCATCACCCACATCACCGAGGTGATGGGCATGGAAGGCGACACCATCATCACCCAGGACCTGTTCCTGTACGACATGATCGGCGAAGACGCCAACGGCAAGATCATCGGCCAGCACCGCTCGACCGGCATCGGCCGTCCGCGATTTTGGGACCGCGCACGATATTACGGCGAGGAGAAGCGGCTCGCGGCCGCGCTCGACGCCGCCGAAGTCATGGCCGAACCGGGAGGACGCTGATGTCCATGCAATCGCTCGCACTGGCCTTTCTGGCTTTCACCGCGATGGGCGGCATCGCCTGGGTCTTCGTTTACCCGATGCTGTCCGGCGAGAAGAAAGCCGAGGCGCGCCGTGCCACGATCGCACGGCCCGAGCCCGCGGCGCGTCAGGCAGACAAGACCCAGCGCTCCCGCCGCGAACAGGTCGAGGGATCGCTGAAGGAGCTCGAGTCGCGTCGCCAGAAGGCAAACTCCGTCCCCCTGAGCACCCGCATCACGCAGGCCGGGCTTTCCTGGACGACCCAGAAATTCTGGATCATCTCCGGCATCCTGGGAGCCGTCGCCGGCTTTGTCGCGTTCACCATCGGCGGCGAACCGTTCAGCTCGCTCGGCATGGCCTTTGGTGCCGGTCTCGGACTGCCGCGCTGGCTGCTGGGCTATCTCAAGAAAAAACGTGAAAAGGCCTTCCTGAAGGCGCTGCCGGACGCCGTCGACGTCATCGTCCGCGGCATCAAGGCCGGACTTCCGCTGTTCGAATCGATCAAGGTGGTGGCGGCCGATGCGCCGGAGCCGCTGAGGAGCGAGTTCCTGGCCATCATCGAAACCCAGACCATCGGCATGCCGCTCGGCGAGGCCTGTGCCCGCCTCTATGAACGCATGCCGGTGCCGGAAGCCAACTTCTTCGGCATCGTGGTCGCGATCCAGCAGAAGTCGGGCGGCAATTTGTCGGAAGCGCTCGGCAACCTTTCGAAGGTGCTGCGCGACCGCAAGAAGATGGGAGAAAAGATCCAGGCGATGTCGATGGAAGCCAAGGCCTCGGCCGGCATCATCGGCTCGCTGCCACCGATCGTGATGTTGCTGGTCTGGATGACGACGCCCGACTACATCGCACTGCTGTGGACCGAACGGCTCGGCCAATTCATGCTGTTGTGTTGCGTTACCTGGATGACAATCGGCGTCCTGGTGATGAAGAAAATGATCAACTTCGACTTCTGACGGTGCAACATGGTTGAGTTCCTCGTTAACAAGATCCACGACGCCCGGTTCATGACCATGTTCCTGGCCGCCATCGCCGCGACCTTGACCGCCTACACGCTGGTCATGCCGCTATTTGCCGGCGAGGGCCTTGCCAAGCGCATGAAAGCGGTCGCCAGCGAGCGCGAGCGGATCCGCCAGCGCGAGCGCGACCGTCTTGCCAAAACCGAAAAAGTGTCGCTGCGCCAGACCCCGAAGCAACTGGTTTCCAAGGTGGTGGAAGACTTCAACCTGACCAAATGGCTGGCGCAGGAAGCCGCGCGCGACAAGTTGATCATGGCCGGCTACCGCGGCCAGGCTCCCTACGTCACGTTCCTGTTCGCCCGCGCGGTGACCCCGATCGTGCTATTCATCGGAACGGTCGTGTACGTCTTCGTGATCGCTAACCTGGAGAAATCGTTGCCGGTCAAGCTCGGCATCTGCATCGGCGGCGCCTATCTCGGGCTGCAGGCACCGATGTTGTTCCTCAAGAACGCGATCAGCAAACGCCAGCTTTCGATCAAGCGCGCGTTTCCCGACGCGCTCGACCTGCTGTTGATCTGTATCGAGTCCGGCATGTCGGTCGAAGTCGCGTTTCGCAAGGTCGCCAACGAAATCGTCACGCAATCGGTGGCACTGTCGGAAGAATTCTCGCTGACCACCGCCGAACTGTCCTATCTGCAGGACCGCAAGGTGGCCTATGAGAACCTGGCGAAGCGCACCGGCCTCGAAGGCGTCAAGTCGGTCTGTCTGGCCTTGCAGCAGTCCGAACGCTACGGCACGCCGCTCGGCCAGAGCTTGCGCGTGATGGCGCAGGAAAACCGCGACATGCGCATGAACGAGGCCGAGAAGAAGGCCGCCGCGCTGCCGCCGAAGCTGACCGTGCCGATGATCCTGTTCTTCCTGCCCTGCCTGTTCATCGTCATTCTCGGGCCGACCTACATCAAGATCCAGGCGATGCCGTAATCGCCCGCCGGCAAAAGCCCGTCGTCCTGACGGGCTTTTTTGCACCGCGAGAGGATCCCATTCTATCTTTGCATGGGGTTGTTTTCGATATTTTGAGTCTGGGCCTGTGGCGGGCCGCCCATGGCGCGCCAAAGACGCGCGCGAACGCCCGCGCGGCGCCATTCTTCAAGTCATCGGATTGGATCAGTCGGGCCGGTTGAGCGCAGCCACCGGGACGGTCTTGCCGCCGCGCGGATCCTTGCGGCTCAGCATTTCCCGCAAATAGGCCACGTTGGCCGCAGCCTCTTCGGACGGCAGATCGCCCTTGGCGATGGTCTCGGCTTCGGCGAAGCGACCCTGCAGGCCGACCACCAGCGCCAGATTCTGCCGCACGCGCGCATCCGCCCGCGGATCGCTGTAAGCGCGCCGCAGCGTCTTCTCGGCGTCGGGCAGTTCGCGCGTCAGCATGTAAGACAGGCCGAGATTGGACAGCACCGACGGTTCTTCCGGCATGATCTTCAGTGCAGAGGTGTAATAGCGGCGGGCTTCCTCGTGCTTACCGAGCTTGTCGAGCACCGTTCCCTGAACGGAGAGGATGCGCCAGTCGGGACTATCGGGCGAATGGGCGCGGCTGAGCACGTCGAAGGCGGCTTGCGAATTGCCGTTGTCGGCGAGCGCGCGGCCGTAAGCGGCGAGCATGGCCTTGTTGCCGGGATGGGCGATGTTTGCCTGCTCGAGCACGGCGGCGGCCTGCGCGCGCTGGCCTGAGGCGCGCAGCGCCTGGCCATAGGCCAAAGCGGTCTCGGCATCCTTCGGGTTGGCGCGATAGCGCTCGCCATAGACTTCGACGGCGCGGCGCGGATCATCGGGAATGGCGGGAGCGGCGGCGCTGGACTTCTGGGTCAGCGCGCCCGTCACATCGGACATGGTCTGGCAGCCGCCAAGACCCGCAGCCAAAATCGCCGTCACGGCCGCGGAGGCGAGGAAGCGGGCAAGGTTGGGCCGAACATGGCTGGGCGATGGACGCATGGCACTTCAACTCACGATTTCGGGTGGAGCCGAACGCGCCAGAAATAGACTGTTAACCCTAATGGTTGGTTAATTGCTGGGTCGCCGGGCAGCCGCTCTGCCCTGCGTCCCACGGTTTTTGGACGCATAATTTTCGGCTTCACCATTGAAGTTGCACGAAAATCCTGCAACCTCGCCATCGTTCGCCGCGCTCCGCCCCATCCCGCGAGACCCGCATGCATTCCCCGTTCGAAACCACACCGGCCGCCGCTGCCATCCCGATCACTTTCGTCACCAAGACGAATTGGGCCGCGATCAGCAAGACACTGCCGGCACAGGCGCAGCAATTTGCCTTGGCCAACGACTTCACCGCCAAGCCCGGCAAGTGCCTGACGCTCCCCTCGCCCGATGGGCAGATCGCACACGTGCTGTTCGGCCTCGAAGAGGAAGGAAGCAAATCCCGCGACCTGTTCCGGCCCGGCGCGCTGCCCGGGCTGCTACCGCCCGGAATCTATCGCTTTGCCAACGCGCCGCACGACACGCGTCTCGCCACGCTGGCTTTCGCGCTCGGGAGCTATCGCTTCGGCCGCTATCGCAAGACCGAAAGGCCCGACGTGCGGCTGGTGCCGCCTGACGGCGTCGACATCGCCGACATTGCCCGGATGGCGGAAGCGGCTTCGCTGGCGCGCGACCTCATCAACACGCCGTCGAACGACATGGGCCCGGAAGAGCTGGCGCTGGCCGCCGAACAACTCGCGGGCCGCTATGGCGCAAGCTTCAAGGCCATCATCGGCGACGAACTGACGCGACAGAATTTTCCGCTGATCCACGCCGTCGGCATGGCCTCGACGCGCGCCCCGCGATTGATCGATCTGAGCTGGGGCGATCCGGCACACCCCAAAGTGACGTTGGTCGGCAAAGGCGTGTGCTTCGATACCGGCGGCCTCGATCTGAAACCTTCCAGCGGCATGCTGATCATGAAGAAGGACATGGGCGGAGCCGCCAATGTGCTGGCGCTGGCCCAGATGGTGATGGACGCGAAGCTGAAAGTCCGGCTGCGGGTCCTGATCCCCGCGGTCGAGAACGCGGTGGCCGGCAACGCCTTCCGGCCGCTCGACATCTTCAAGTCGCGCAAGGGGCTTAACGTGGAGATCGGCAATACCGACGCCGAGGGCCGATTGGTGCTGGCCGACGCGCTGGCGCTGGCTGACGAGGAGAAGCCCGATCTCCTGGTCGACCTCGGAACACTCACCGGCGCTGCGCGGGTTGCACTGGGGCCGGATTTACCGCCCTTTTACACCAATGATGAGATGCTGGCGCAAGACGTCGCCCGTTTCGCAAAAGGGGAGCAGGATCCGTTGTGGCGCATGCCGCTGTGGCCGGCTTATGATTCGTGGCTGGATTCGAAAGTCGCCGATATCAACAACGCGCCGTCGGGCGGCTTTGCCGGCTCGATCACCTGTGCGCTGTTCCTGCAGCGTTTCGTCACCGATGCCAAAAGCTGGCTCCATGTCGACATCTACGGCTGGACGCCATCCGCCAAACCCGCGCGCCCCGAAGGCGGCGAATGCCAGGCCGCACGCGCGATCTACAAACTGTTGAGCGAACGCTATGGATGATCCGCGTCTGACGCCGGCACGCCCGGACCTTGCCGCCAAATATCTCGAAGGCAAGGTCAAGGCGGCGCGTTTTGTGACCGGTGAGGAATTCGTTGTGGTCGACGCGATCGCGCCGCTGCGCGAGGCGCCGGCCACCGATGCCGAGATGCTGACGCAGACGCTGAAGGGCGAACGCGTCACGATCTACGACCGCAACGGCGAAGGCTTTGCCTGGGGCCAATTGAACAGCGACGGCTATGTCGGCTGGATTCCCGATGCCGCACTCGGCAAACCAACCGCCGCACCAACGCACAAGATCACGGCGTTGCGGACCTTTGCGTTCCCGGCCGCCTCGATCAAGCAGCCGCCGATCGATACGCTATCGATAGGAGCTCTCGTCACCGTGGCGCGCGAGGACAGCGCGTTCGCCGTGACGCGCGAAGGCTGGTACCTGCCACGCCGGCATGTCGGCAACCTCGACGCGATGGAGAAGGATTTCGTTGCGGTCGCCGAACGCTTCGTGGGCACGCCCTATCTGTGGGGCGGCAAGAGCAGCCTAGGCATCGACTGTTCCGGCCTGGTACAGATCGCGCTGAACGCCGCCGGGACCGGCTGCCCGCGCGACAGCGATATGCAGCAGGACGGCCTTGGCCGGGCGCTATCCGCAGCGGAAATGAAGAACTTGCAACGCGGCGACCTGATCTTCTGGAAAGGCCACGTCGCGATCGTGCGCGATACCAACACCATCGTCCACGCCAACGCGCATCACATGGCAACGGCGATCGAAAACACCCATGATGCCATCGCCCGCATCAAGCAAGCGGGCAGCGATATCACGTCGATCAAACGACTCTAAACCTCGACGATCCCGTCCGGCACAGCCTCAATCCGGAACGCGGCGGCGAACAGGGCGCGGGTGTAGTCGCTCTGCGGGTTCTTGAACAATTCGGCGGCCGGGCCCTTCTCCACCACCTTGCCGTGACGCATCACGATCAGATGGCTCGCCAATGAGGCGACCACGCGCAGATCATGCGAGATGAACATGTAGGTCAGGTCGTGCTTGCGCTGCAGCTCGCGCAACAGATCGACCATCTGGGCCTGGAACAGCATGTCGAGCGCGCTGGTCGGCTCGTCCAGCACCACGAAATTCGGTTCCAGCACCACCGCGCGCGCGATCGAGATGCGCTGGCGCTGGCCGCCGGAGAATTCATGCGGATAGCGGAACCGCGTTTTGGGATCGAGGCCAACGTCCTTCAGCGCCTTGACCACGCGCGTGTCGCGCTCCTCATACGTCAATGTGGGCTGATGCACGGTCAGCCCCTCGGCGATGATATCGCCGACCGACATGCGCGGGCTGAGCGCGCCGAACGGATCCTGAAACACGATCTGCATGTCGCGGCGGAACGGCAGCATCGCCTTGAAACGCAAGCCCTGGATATCCTTGCCGAGAAATACGATCGGCCCGTCCGACGAGATCAGCCGCAGCAACGCCAGACCCAGCGTGGTCTTGCCGGAACCGGATTCGCCGACGACGCCGAGCGTCTCGCCCTTGCGCACCGCGAGGCTGACACCATCCACCGCCTTGATGTGATCGACCGTCCGGCGCAGCAGACCGCGCTTGACCGGAAACCAGACTTTCAAATTATCCGCCGACATCACCACCGGCGCATTGGGCCGCGGCGGCGCCGGATCGGGCTTTGGTTCGGCCGCGAGCAGGTCTCGTGTGTA
>Ga0307515_10012850_pt1 | contig 15711 bp, 2 predicted proteins | sample 17_EM_MG_FD_194513 | JGI IMG/M metagenome (GOLD analysis project Ga0307515, IMG submission 194513) | Populus trichocarpa ectomycorrhiza microbial communities from riparian zone in the Pacific Northwest, United States - 17_EM | ecosystem: Host-associated > Plants > Roots > Unclassified | place... | reverse complement strand
TAAACCACTATAGGATTCAGATTGAACTGTATGGAAAGGATTATCGTACGGCTGAAGTAGCTAAAGGATTATAATTAGTCTTTAATAATCTACGGCTTAAAAACCACGATTTTAATAATGAAATCCTTAGAGAAGTAATTAATAAAAAGGTTATTAAGATAGCTCTCCTTAATCTTATTATTATATAAAATCTCTCCTTTTAAATTGTTTAGAGTTAAGAGTTTTAGATATTTTGTTATGCTCTTAATTAATAAGCTATTAGAATACTTCCTACTTCTTATATAACCCTTACTTAGAAGGTAAGAGACAAGTTTATTCTTAATAAGGATATTATATAACAGGTTATTTAATCCGCAATTACGTAAATCTATTTTAGTATAGATATCTAGATATCTCTAAGTAATAACCTTTATCTTATAGTCTGCGCCTACTTTATTAATGCAGAGAAATATATTTATAATATTCTACTTACTCTACCTTAGGTAGTAGGCCATAGTGGAGAGTATTAATGGCTTGCTCTTCTTCCAGTTTTATAAGATTTTGGTATCATATAATAGATTGAAGTGATTATTAGAGATAATTCCGGTATAAATAATACGCTCTGTTATACGATTAGTACCTACCTTTTAGAGTATAAGAAGATCTTTTAAAGTGCGACTAATTGGCGTATCCGCTGCTAGGGATATATTATTAATCTTATTATTTAAGTATTTATTTTTATAGGTAGTGAAGAGCTTAGCTTTGTCCTATTATATAATAAAGAAGAGGAGGAAAGCTTTAAAGGGCTGACTAAAAAGGAGATAAAGGATAGAGACGCGAAATTTTAAGCTTTTAGGGTCCTTAGAAAGCTCTATAATATTATTATTTATATTTAAAGTAGTCTAGGTTATATGAAGCAGTTTTAAGATTAAGCTAGAAGAAGAATTCCTCTTAATAATTATACGAGATGGAATAGCTGGTAGGCTATACTAGATATTGCTCTTACTCTTTAAGAGTAAGTTAGCTGGTATATCTCTAATAATCTTAATATAATTAATAAAGGGGACTAGCTTTTAGTATAGGATTAGGCACAGCTTTATATAATATATAAGTTTTTAGCTGCTTTTAAATTAGCGACTCTAAGCTTAAAGGAGAAGATGCAACACTTAAGAAGGTGCTTATTACTATAGACGTTCTTAATCTCTACTTTAAAGAGATATTGGTATATTATATAATACTAAATTTATTATATATACTAAAATTTTTTAGAAGATACTTCTAAATATAAAAGCAGTCTAAAACTTTTGAACCTAAGTCTTATAAAGTAAGGCAAAATTTAATAATTACTATACTAAGCTCTTTACTACTCCTCTTTATACTACTGCAGTTATTCTTTATCTAAGCTATTATATGGTATACGGTAAAAAGATCTGGCTAAGTAATATTTACGATAAAGCACTCTGGTAGGTGAGGTAGCTTTAGGAGAAACACTAATATAAAGTATATTTACTTCTACCGTATAATAAGAGTCTTTTAAACTAAATAACTTAAAAAGAGCCTTTAAAAGAACTTAATACTTTTAATTTTTTAGAAGCTTAAATAAAAGAATAATACCTTTGGCTATAGAGCTAAGATGAATTTAATAACTATTTTTTAGAGGTCTTATACGGCTTAAAGATTTAGAATCCTATTAAGTAGTGGTTATATAAGGATTAAGTAAGGCGCTGGCTATAGCTTTTATATTTTATAGTTAATATCCTTTATATTCCTGCGATGAGTAATAAAGTAAAGGTAGTATTCTTAAGTAGCCGTCGTATAGTAGGCTAGGAGAGAGTTTAGCTTAGGGTAGATATGCTTAAGATTATAGAGAGTATAAAGGATTAGATTAAAAGTGGTATTCTTAAAAGTTCTTTTTAAAAGGGGCTAGTGAGTTATATAAGGCCTAGTACTTTATAATAAAATTTTATTAAAGAAGAAAAAGAAATTCTATTTTAGAAGCTATATAGCTTAGGTATTATATGGTATAGAACTATAAGCTTTAACAAAACTTAAAAGGAGTATTTATTACGGCACTGACCTAACGCATACTGTTCCGTACTGCCTCGTACTATTTCCTACTATTGGCTAGCCTACTACTAGCGCCTTGGCGGCTGGCCCTACTAATTATATATAATACCCCCTTTTACCTTCTTCTCCTCTTTATACCACAATATAGTTATTTAGCCTACTTGTATTACAGCACTATGACAGTTTATAGTATCTCTAATTACGCCCCGTCGCGACCTTTGTTTTCTTTCTTTTTCTAGTATATTATCTCCGTTTTCCCTAGTATAATCGTGACCTAGCGCGACCGATAACACTATACCGCAGTCCTAGCATAGTCCTAGACAATCTTAGTACAGTCTTAGATAATCTTAGCATTATAGCCAGCCTTATAAGATTTTAATTGCCTTACCTAGATCCCTTAAAATGGGCGACCATAATATAGATAATACCCCGTTAACGAACCCACGCAAAGCGCTCGCCTGCCTCTTTAATACCTCCTATACCTATATTACCTGGGCAATTAGGAGTGGTCCGGAGTACCTTAAGGACCTTAATATAGCAGAAACCTTCCAGCACCTCTCTATATGTACAACCTTTTTAACTAGCGTTAAGAACGGTCTCTAAGCCGTTTATAATAAAGGCCGAACTATAAAGTCCTAACTTAAAGAAACTTAGCACAAAATCAACTCCCTTAAGACGCTTAAACTATGTGTATAATAATATAAACAGTAAGCCTTCGCATATACTAAGACTATATAAAGTCTAAGCTCTTAGATTACTATACTTACCTAGACTATTACCGATAAGAATACAGCTACTAGCTCCCCTCTTTTAACTAAGCCCTGGAGAAAAAAGCGTAAAGTAAAAGATCTAACCCTGTTTAATAGCAAGGGATCACCAACTAAAAAATAAGAAAAATTTAAAACATGGGAAATAAAGATCTAAGGCGTTTTCTGGAGGGATATAAAGTGCTTTAAGACCCTAATGGACGAAGTCCTCTATATATTAGACATACTAATAGATAAGGCCTATGACTATATTAAGCACGGCCTTAATACACTACGTATATACCTAAACGACTTAAGTAAATAGACCTTCTCCAACTGAGAGTCTATGTTCGTGTATATAAGGAAGCACTATAAGACTATAGATATAACCCAAGCGGCCAAAAATAAGTTAGATATCTTAATCTAAGGCGAGCGTAACTATTGGTCCTAAAAAGCAGAGCTTAATAAGTTAATAATTAAAGTAAATAAGACTGAGGAATAAAAAGTAGATTTATTTAAAAAGAATATCTCCTCTAAGATAAAGGACCTAGCCTTTACCCTCAGCTATAAGATTAATAATGCTAACTATAAAGGCTAAAGTAAGTAGATAGATATGTTCGCTTATAACCTATAAAACTACGCCTACTATACTAAGCTGAATACCGCCAAGCTAAGTACTGCTAGCGGCTATAGACCTGCACTACCTAATAATAATACCTCAGCACTAGCACCGTAGAATGACCTAATGGACCTTAACGCCGTTAAATTTGATAGCGGTAGTGGTGGCCTCCCTAATAATGTTTAAAGACACCGCATAGATAACAGACTCTATATAGCGTGTGGTTAACCTAGCCACTAGAAAGATATTTATAACCCTAAAAGAAACCTAAATTTTCTTTTAATACCACTATACCAACCCCCTCTAAGCCGCAGTAGATTCTTTAGTAGAGGGGATAGTAACCGAGACGGTAACCGCGGATGGGGACGTGGGTTCGGATATAAAAACCTACCCCCACGATTCCCTTTCCTAATGTAGCCCTAGCTAATAGTCCCGTACGCGAACTACGGATAAGTGCTCTATACCGCTACTAATTAAGAGACCGGCTATGTCTTTGGTAAAGTACCCCCTAGCATATATATACCGTTAGAGACTAATACGTTAGGATATACTAGCTAAGACTATAGTTACTAGCTAAGCCCCACGACCTAGTTATTAAAAGGCTAACCCTTAAACTAAGTTGCCTTTAAGGGTTAGAACTATACGGGGAGAAGGATAAAAGGATTAGATCTATACTACTAGATTAGTTAGACCTTGTTCTAAGCCAGCTATTACTTAACCTTAGAATAGCAAATAGTAATAGAAATGCTATCCTTATTTAGACCTACCTCTCCTCACTACGTAACCTACTCCTATAAGTTTTTATTAAAATAGTAAGCCTTGTTAACACTAGTAGTATAGCACTAGTGTTTACAGACGAAGACTCGCTTATAAAAAAGTATAATATTATAATAAAAAGACTCCTAGTTTTAAAACCACTCCGCCTTGCTAATAGACTCCCATCCAGCTTTACTACCTACTACTTTATAGTAATAATAATAATTGGCCACTATATAGAATCTATACTCTTCTATGTTACGAAGTTATTACCCTTTATACTAGTAATTCTTAGAATGCCCTAGCTTAAAAAGTATAACCTAAAGATAGACTTCCCCGCCCTAGAGCTTAAGTTTAACTTTAAGTACTATGCCTATAACTGTCTCCTATAGCACATTCCTAACTATAACTAAGTAGTACTATACGGACGTATCGCACGGCTAACGCTTAGATACCGTTAGCTAATAGTAGAAGAGGTACCTAACACTAGTGAGCTAATATACGCAGTAAACAAAGTAGAGATTCTAGAAGACTGGACTACTGCCCTACCCCTAAAAAAGCAAACACCGCCAGAACTATAAGTCCCCTATATATACCTACTTAACCTAGGCTAGCTAATAAGACACCCGACTCTAAGTTATTTACTATATATACACGTGACCGCACGTATAATAGCTAAAGGCGTTATAGCTAAGACCGAAACCAGAGCAATTAAGACTTTCCCCCCGTAACGCCTAACCTTATACCCGTCTCCCGCGTGTACTATATAAGGCCACCGCCTTGTTTCTACCCCCCTAGGCTAACTAAGCCGCGCTAGCCTAGCCGTAGCACTGGAAAACCAGATACGCCCTAACCTGGACAATATTAGATGCACTTATGCCGTTAATTTTACCCAGTTCTATAAACAAAAAGGCGTAAAGGCAATAAGGATCTATATGGCGGAGCTAGTAGAAATAGTTAAATAAGAAGAGTACTGACAGCTACTTAAAGAGCTGCCTATAGGCCTAATAGAAGTACTAAACCTATTAAAAAGGTCTTTCCGCCGACTAGTAGAAGGCGACTATACAATAGAGGAAGCCCGTAAAGTGCTACCCCCTTATTTTTATAACTTCCTTAAAATAAACCTAAAAACTAAGTCTAAGTTTCTACGCCGGAAGATAGTCGACACTAATATTAAAAAATTCCTAAAAGGTAAACTAGGATTAACCCGCGAAAATATTCTATAACGCCTATTAAAGGAGTTTTATAAATATATTAAGCATTTCCTCCCTAAGAATGCAGATAAGCTACCCCCTTACTAACTATAGGACTATAAAATTGAGATCATCCCTAGAAACTAGGCCCCGTATTATAAAAATAGACCACTTTTACCTGCTAAACTTAGCTATATAAAGAAGTGGATTAATAAGATACTAGATAAGGGTTTTATCCGCGAATCAACCTTATTAGCTGCCGCACCACTCCTCCTCGCTGCGAAGCCTAGCGGCGGTATATAAATCTACTATAACTACTAAGGCCTAAACACAGTTACTATTAAGAATCGGTACCCATTGCCACTAATCCGCGAGACACTTAACGCACTCTATAGTGCTAAGTACTTTACTAAGCTTAATATAATTGCTACGTTTAACCGGATCCGGATTGCGGAAGGCTATAAGTGGCTTACAGCATTTATTACCCGGTTTGGACTCTATAAGATATTAGTTACACTATTTGGTTTCTATAACGCGCCCGCTATATTCTAGAACTATATTAACCATATTTTATATAATACCCTTAACAACTACTATACTACGTATCTTAATAATATCCTTATCTTTTTAAAAACACGCGCCAAGTATATAAAACATGTAAATGAAATTATCTAGAGACTTGGTAATGCTAGACTCTAGATTAATATTAATAAGTCTAAGTTTTATACTACCAAAACAAAATACCTTGGCTTAATTATTTTAACTAACGGCATGACTATAGATCCTAAGAAAGTGTAGGCCTTATAGGAATAGAAGGACCCAACGTTAGTTAAGGAACTACAGCAATTTCTTAGCTTCGCGAACTTCTACTAATAATTTATTTAAGGCTATTTTAAGGTAGTTAAGCCCATAACTAGGCTACTAAAGAAGAGTATTAGCTGGTTATAGGGCCCTAACCAAACACAGGCGTTCCAGACCCTAAAAACAGCGTTTACTACAGCACCGGTCCTAGCGTATTACGACTATATAAAGAAGACTATAGTAGAGATAGACGCCTTAAACTGGGCTTTAGGTGGAGTGCTCTATTAAACCAACGAAAGTAATAAGCTTAAGCTAGTCGCATTCTTCTCTACTAAGCACTCAGCCCCTAAATATAACTATGAAATATATAATAAGGAGCTCCTAGTAATCGTTAAGGCACTAAAAGAATAGCGTCCCGAACTATAAGGAACCAAGTAACCGTTTAAAATTATTACGGACTATAAGAACCTCTAGACCTTTATAATAACGAAATAACTAAACCAGCGCTAAGTCTGCTAGGCTAAGTTCCTTTCTTAATTTAACTTTATTATTACCTATAGGCCTAGCACTAAAGCCACAATCCTGGACGCTTTTAGCCGCCTCCTAGGCGTTATACCTGCTAATGCTAATAATAAATGTCTATAACACCGAGACCGTATTGTCTTACTACCGAAGAAAGTTAACCCTACTATCCTAGAAGAACTACTAAGCGAATCCTAAGACCAGAGCATTAAAGACTTTATTATAGTAATAGACTTAGAGCCTAAGAAAAAACCCCTTAAGGAGCTTATTAAGAATGCCTATAAAGAGAATAAACTCGCTAGAAATATATTAGCTACGCTACGTAAATAGGAAGACTATAAAGCACGCTGTTGGCCTAAGTAGATTAGGAAGCTGCTTCGCTATAACAAATTTAAATGTTTAATTATTAACGGCCTAATCTACTATAGGAATTGAGTATTTGTCCCTAATTTACCGGAACTCTAACTAGAAGTTATATACCGTACGCACAGTTTGGGCCCTGCGGGTTACCCAGGCCGCGTTAAGACATTAGACCTCCTTAATTAAATATATTAGTAGCTAGGTATTTTACAGTTTACGGCTACCTTTATAAAAGACTGCGCTCTCTACCTCTGTATAAAGACCCTACGCTTAGCACCGCCTGGTTTCCTAAAACTACTAAAACTACTAGTCTGCCCGTGGACCGATATCTCTATTAACCACGTCGTCAACCTACCTAAGTGCCTTCGTAACGGCAAAACATATAAATATATCTTTGTCGTTATTGACCGCCTAACGAAGATAAGATACTTTATTCCTGTCACTAGCCTAGACATTAAGGAGCTTGTTAAAGCATTTATCTATACTGTCTATAAGCTATACGGCGCTCTAAATACTATTATTTCTAATAGAGGCTCTTTATTTATTTCTAACTTCTAGCGTCACCTAAACTAGCGCCTAAAGGTAACCCTAAGCCCCAGCTCTATATGGCACCCTAAAATAGATAGTTAAACTAAGATTGTTAATATAGTAATAAATAAGTACCTATACGCCTTTATGAGCTTCACCTAAGACGACTAGGTAGACTGGCTCCCCCTTACTAAGTTTACCATAAATAACTAGGTCAACGAGACTACGGAAATCTTACCGTTCTTTACTAACTACGGCTATAACCTACGTCTAGGCGTCAAACCAGCGGGCCCCTAGCTATTAGCCCTATCTATATATGCAAAGAAGGAGTACCTATAAGCTAATACTATTGCTAACCGCTTTAAGCGCATCTTAACCCAGCTTAAAGCCCTAGCTTATATCTCCTAGTGACGCTATAAAGACAACGCTAATATAAAACGAGACGAAGGTATAATATTTAAAAAGGATAATATAGTTATAGTTAGCCTTGAAAATATAAAGACTAACCGGCCTAAGAGGAAGTAGGATAATAACTAGGACGGACCCTAGCCCGTCCTAGCTGCCTATAGAGAAGTAGTTATAGTTAACCTTCTAGACTATATCCGCGTTAATAAGTCTTTCTATACTTTAAAAGTCCGCCTCTGGTTCCCTAAAGAGATCTTAGGTTAAGCACGCATTAATAAAGAGGAACGTTGTAATATTATAGGTAGGATAGCCGAAAGGGATAACGACGGCAATATTACGGATAAGTAGGAATTTAAAAAGATCCTTAATATATATAATAAATAAATAGATAAGTATGGCTTAACATATTATATTAAGTGAAAGTATTATAATAAGGAAACCTAGGAACCTAAGAAATCCCTAAAAGGGTGCGAGCGCGTACTACTAAAGTTTTATAAATAACACCCTAAGAAGCTAGGACCCCTAGACTGGGTATAAGATAAGGGAGAGCTACGCTAAGGCCGTAGCCGACTATGAAGATAATTTAGGGTGGTTAAGATCTTATGGAACTTCGACCGCCGGTTAAAGTTGTCTAATTAGTTAGTTTTATGCTAAGAAATGCTATATAGTGGCGGTATAGAGTTCTACCGACTCTATTTATTAAGCTAACCAATTAAGATTTTCTATGCCCGGTATGGAAAATCGCTATTAGCTTGGTTAAGGGCGGTAAGCGAAAGTAATATCTTTGTAGTAAAAATAAGTTACTTATTTGGTTTAGGGACTAAACCTTCTGGGGAGGGGAGTACTGTTATGGTACTGACCTAACGCATACTGTTCCGTACTGCCTCGTACTATTTCCTACTGTTGGCTGGCCCACCACTAGCGCCTTAGCAGCTGGCCCTACTAATTGTATACGATACCCCCTTTTACCTTCTTCTCCTCTTTATACTATAATGTAGTTATTTAGCCTACTTGCATTACAGCACTGTAACAGTATTTACCGTTAAATTATTGGGTATATTACTTAACCCGTTATCTAACTTATCTTCTTCCTTTTTAGCTAATAAATTACCCTTTAACTTATTTAGATAAGTACTGCTATATATAAGATTATAACTATTTCTATATTCCTGCCATTTGCAGTTTAAATAACAGTTACTTTAATATCTATTAAGCGTATAATAGGTAAAGAAGGTGTTACGAGGCGCGGAACAGTGGCAGCTGAACGTATGTATTTGAGGAGTCTACAAGACGTTGCGCGATCGATCGTAAGGGTCGAGGGCGTAAGGAGGTGATATACCTGCGCATAGCTGACGTAAGCTGTACGCGAGGTGTACGCGAGAGCACGGGGCTCTCCTATGGAGGCCCCTACGGTGGGGTTCCGTAACACTACCCCCCCTCTTATAGAGGCGGAGCTCCGGCAACGCTATGGTTACTATATATATATAAAAGGGATATTTAAGGTATAGAGAAGAAGAAAAAAAGGGGGTATCGCTAAAGGTTTATAAATAACGTTATGTGATAAGGCTTGGCACCTAAGAATCTAACTAATTAGACAACTTTAACCGCTGGTTAAAGTTCCTGGACATCTTAACAATATTCCGGTTACGTAATTATACTTTGCCGTCATGTAATGGCAATCTGCGGCAATCTAACAGCAATTTAACGGTAATTTACCCTTATGTGGTAATATATAAAGATTTAACTCTATAAGGGCTCCTATAGAGGATTAGGTATGAAATCTCTACTTAGGCCTAGTTTCTGTAGGTTCGCGTAGTAAAAGTTACTAATTAGATCCTTTGCATTTTTAAAGTCTTTCTATAGTTGCTATTCTGGCTAATCTATATTAAATCCTGTGTAGATAGCTCTATAGTGGAGCCGCCGTCCTCTGCCTTTGCTAAAGTATTTAGAGTTAATGATTTGTTTAACGGTCTACTCCTTATAATTCTCGTCTTCGTTCTCATCTCGGATTAGTACTAGTAGGGGTTTAAGCTGTATTTGTCCTGGTAAGGGGTTAGGCTAGTAAAGGTGTAGTAGCTATAGGTGAAATATAGGCCATATTCCGCGGGTGGCTAAAGTAGGCGGGAGCTCTAGCTTATATACGGCTCCCCTATTAATGACTTATTTAATTAAATAGGGGCCGAGGTTCTTATAATTAAGTGACTTTATAGGCCTCTGCGTAGAGATATTACGTGTATCTAGCTATACCCAGTTGCCCACACGCATCTCCGGTGGTGGCGTTCTATAATAGTCGGCGAAGTAGGCCTGCTTTGCTTGAGCCTAGGCCATTTCTCCCTTGTAGTAGTTGAGTAGATTTTTCATGCGGTCTATATGCTGGTTAGTAAGTAGTATCTTAAGGCATTTTCTATATGGTAGTTCTTTATTAATAGGTTCTGGTGGCTCTATGCCGGATCGGGGGTAATAACCCTTGTTTGTAAAGAATGGGGTAAGTCCTGTAGTGGTTAAGACGTAGTTATTCGCTGTGAATTTACTTAGTGGAAGGTGATCTACCTAGTTATTTTGACTATAGGCGACTACCTATCATAGGTACGCTTTTATGCTGGCATTAGCGTTTTCTGGTTACCCAGCAGTTTTGTGGTAAAAGGATGTAGATATCTTAACGGAGATGCTAAGGCGTTAGCAGATTTGTCTCTATACATCGGAGCTAAACTGCGTGCCTTAGTCGGACGTAATTAAGTCAGGTAACCTATATAATCGGTAGACTTCGCGAAAGAAGGCGTTAGTAACGTCGCTAACGGCTACACCTTCGGTTAGGACGTAGTGGCGCTCTTTTATAAGTCGGCATATTATTATAAGGATATTCTTATAGGTACGGCCGTGTCGTTTATAGGGTGGTAGGTTAATAATGAAATCTATAGCGATATCTGCCTATCGTCGTATAGGTACTAGTAAAGGGTGTAGTAGTCCTTAGTACTTTATATTAAAGGCCTTAGCGCGCTTATAACCCTAGTAGGCGCCTATAAAGCGTTTAACTAAGTCTATTATTTTAGGCCAGAAGTAGTATCGGCTAAGAAGCTCGAAGGTTCCTCCTCTACCTAGGTGGCCGCTTAATTAGAGGTCGTGGGCTATTTAGATTAGTTACCGTTATAGATTTTCTAAGTTAGGGATAAATAGGCGGCCTCTATAATAGAGCCTATTCTCTTTTACTTTTAAGGCTGCTATATTAATCTGGCCTAAGCTTTAGAGGTTAGTAGGCAGCGTATAGGCGCTGGCGGTCTTTGCGGTAATAAGTTAGTGCAGTAATAGGTTAACAGAGGTGTTATATGCCGTAATAATAAGCTTATTGATTTCGGGAGGTAACTCTAGTTCTATAGTATAAAGCTGAGGTATAGTTGGCTCTATTGTAGGTAGCATGCCTAGGGCCAAATTCCGTACTTTTAGGATCGTCTATTATTGGAACTAATTGCGGGGGTTATCTTTAGACTGAGGAAGGTCTTGCGAGTGGCGTATTAGGCTATTAGGCTTAGTACCTTATACTCCTAGCCTATATACAATTTTAAAGTTAAAACTAGAGAGGAACTCGTTCTAACGTGCTTGGCGTTAGTTTAGCTACTTTATAGTTATAAAGTACTTAAGGTTGCGATAATCCGTAAGGACTTTAGTTGGTTAGTTAGGTTCTGCTAAGGAGAGTTCCGGGCAGAATTTTTTGAACGCTTATATAATTGTAAGGAGTTCCTTGTCATAGATCTCGTAGTTATACTCTTATAGTATAAGCTTAGACGAGTAGAATGCGACTAGGTGGAGAAAACCATCATCGCCTATCTGGGAGAGGACACCTGCGTTAACGTGGTCTGAGGAGTTGGTTTTAAGATAGAGTTGTTGTCCTAGTGTAAAGTAAGCTAGGATAGGTGCTTTAGTAAAGGCATTTTTAAGGTCTTAGAACGCCTTTTCGTATTTAGGCGTCTAGGTAAAGTATAGGTGCGTTTTTCTTCCTTTTACGGAAAGACCCTTCGTTCGTATTATTGCTGTAAGTGGTGCTACTACGCCTAAGAAGTTGTATATAAATTTTTAATAGAAGTTGGCGAAACTAAGGAAGGCTTATACGTCTTTAATGCAGTTAGGGGCTTGCTATTTGGTAATTATACGTACCTTCTTAGGGTCCATGCGGATACCTTTAGTGGTAACAATTAGTTTAAGGTATTTTACTTCTATAACTAAGAATTCGCACTTCTTTAAATTAATATAAAGTCCTACGTCCCTAAGGCGCTATAAGACCTTTTAAACGTGTTTAGTATACTTAAAATGGTTATCGCTATAAATAAGTATATCGTCTAGGTATGCAGAGTAGAAGTTATTAAGGTAGTCCTGTAAGGCGTTATTAATATAGCTTTAGAAGGCGCCTAGGCCGTTATATACGCTAAAGGGCATAACGGTATATTTAAATTGGCCGAAGCGTAATACGAATGCGGTTTTCTATTCATTACCTTCCCGTATTTAAAGGTGGTTAAAGGCGGCAATAATATTAAGCTTAGTATAGATTTTGGCTTAACTAAGCCGCTTAAGGGTCTTATATATAAGCGGTATTGGGTATTAGTTCTTAATTGTAATAGCATTAAGTCCTCTATAGTTAATATAGAATTAAATACCTCCTCCTAGCTTCTTAGTAAGAAGGATAGGGGTGGCTATTAGTAATATGCTAGGACAAATGAACCCTTTATTAAGGTGCTCGTTAATATACTTTTTAATAGCTAGGAGTTTGTCTTTTAATATTAGGTAGGGTCTTTTATAAGGTGGCATTTTCCCTTATTTAATGTTAATGGTATAGTTATTGGGTCGGTATGGGGGGAGTATATCTACGCCCTTTTATAAGCATATATTAATAAAGTCGTAGTACCTCTTAGAGAGGAGTTTACGGAGTTCCTTGTTGGTAAGTCCTTTTTTAAGCTTTATAAACTTCTTAAAGTCTAAAGGTAAAAGTCCGTAGAGTTCTATAGGGGCGTTGTCTTTTAAAAGGTCGACTATGTCTATTCTGTTACTATAGAGGACGTGGTTCTATTCTTTGTTAAGCTTATATAGTTATAATTAGGAAGCTGTAGTAATGGTCTATCCTTTCTTATATACTATACGGTAGAAGGCCGCGGCACTTATATGGTGGTAGTTGGTCGTAGGTAGGGTAATAAGGGGTTTTTTGGGTTGATAGCCTGGAGAGTAGGTAGAGGCGGCTAGGCTATACCCTAGGTAGGTCTCTCTGCAGTAATTGGAGTTAAAGGTTACTTCTCTTTTCTTCTAGTTAATAATAGGGTTATGCTACTTAAGCTAGTTCATTCCAAGGATAATAGGGTAGTTGGCGAGTGGTGTAATATAGGCCTAGAGCTCTTCCTGGTGCCCGTTTATATTTAGGTAGAGTTATATTATATAGGTGATCTTTTATACGGTATAACTACCGTCAGCAAGTTATAGGGCGCGGGCTTTGGTAAGGGGTAAGGTAGGTAGGTTATAAGTGCGCACAAATTGGGTATTTATAAATTTATTAGTAGCTCTACAATTAATTATAGAACGGCTTTTGTATTATTTTTTAGTAGTAGTTCCTACTATAGGTAAAACTATCTACTTCCGTCCGTTTATCTTTACTGAGTTATTTATTAAGCAGGCCGATATATAGATCCCCCTATTATTAGGGCGTTTTAACCTATAACTTAGGGCTAGGACTTGGCATTTTCCGCTTCTATTTCTGATCCTACTACCATTACTACGTCCTTGTCTTATACAGTAGCGGCGCGTAGTAAGGTATTCGGTGTTTAAGGTATAAAGTTAGGTATTAGGCGGCGATTACCAAATCTAGCTATTAGGCAGTTTGGGTTTTTATAATAACAGCCCTCTTAACGGCATCTATAGCAGCGCCCTAGCTTCTAAAGTAGCTTACGCTCTCCGTCTAAGAGTTTACGTAGGAAGGTTAGTATAGAGAGGTTAATATTGGCTCCGGTACTAGTATTAGTAGCAGGTATTAGTGGCTTAGTATATATAGGTGTAGTAGGCCTAGGGGGCTTTTGTATAGGGGCCTTTAGGTAAGGGTTAGTAGTAAAGATCTAATTTAGCCGTCGTTTAATCTTCCGTAGGGCTGCTACTATATTATACACGTCATTATAATTGTGACTAGCGGCGGCATAACTAAGGCGATAGGTGACCTTTTTAAGGAGATCTTTTTAGTCCTTAGCGTTATCTTAGGCGAGGACTCTAGTGTATTCTTAGAACTTAATATAGAACTTATTAAATAACTTAGTAGGACTTATCTTTAGGGCGCGTAGTTTGGCTTGGCTGGTGGCTACTAGGTCGTAGTCGCGATATATTAGGTTGAGGTCATTAAGGACTTCCTGGTTAGACTTCCACTTCTTAGGGCTATTAGTCTCCTATTAGGCGAAGAGTTTGTTAAATAGGGTACCCTTTATACGCCTAATAATATAACCAATCTTAGTATCCTCTATAGGAAAAAGGTAGGCGCTTTAAGTTAGCTTCTTATGGATTTGTATCTTTTAGTGGCTGTATTCCTTGCGGTCTCCCTAGAAGACTAGGGGATCTAGGTATTATATATTAGACCCCGCAATTGTGGCTTAAGTTTAGTTGCCATTATAGGGGTCACTATTAGGTGAAGCTGCTTAACGCTAACTTTCGGCTAAGGGTTAGGTAGGTGAGGTTGCCGGAGGCGTAGAGGCTTAGGTAGTGTAGTGCGTAGTAGGGAGGTACTTAGCATCGTTACGGATGTGCTTATTAAGCTAAGACTATAAGTATTTAATTATACCCTCCTTTTTGGTAACCTTAGCAATAAGTACAATCTTAGCTTTCTTTAATTGTTAGACGTCGCGCTTAGATATGCGGAGGTTATCTTTAGTTTTTTAGCGTGTGTTATTAGCAAGTGCCTTACTAGCTTGTAAGTCTTGGATAATATTATAATCTTAGGCAGTACGTAGTTCAGCTTATATAAGCTTTAGGTAGTAGTTCTGTAGAAGGCGGTAGTATTTATTAGGTTCTTATGCTACCATTTATATAAACATCTTGGCGTCTCGTATTTTGATCTTAATAGGTAGCTGCCCTTCTGGTTGCTTTTCCGTGGCTGTGTAATTAATAAAGGATGAAACGTCGCCGGTGTCTATCTTATTAAGATTATTACTGTGGCCACCTATACTAATAGGGGTGTACCCATCCTGCTAGGCTGGTTAACTTTTATTGTCTTTAAGGTAATGCTAGGTACTCGGGGGTACTCATAGTTATAACTCTTTTAAGCCGCTAGGCTTGCCCTTAGGGGTTAAGGCTAGGGTTAATGAATTAAATTCTCCTGGGATTAATTGGCGTTGTAGGTTGGGTTAGGGTATTGGGTTACTCTTTAAGCTTAACATAGTGGCTAGTAAGGAATATCGTCTTACTATCGTGGTGCGAAGGTTGCTCGTAGACACGCTGCTTCTAGCAGCGCCTACAGTATCATAGAGACGTGGAATTGGTCGTAGGCTAGGTGTCGGTGTAAAAAAAAAAGGCGCAACGTAATGTCACGGGGCGCGGAACAGTGGCAGCTAAACGTATGTATTTAAGGAGTCTACAAGACGTTACGCGATCGATCGTAAGGGTTAAGGGCGTAAGGAGGTGATATACCTGCGCGTAGCTGACGTAAGCTGTACGCGAGGTGTACGCGAGAGCACGGGGCTCTCCTATGGAGGCCCCTGCGGTGGGGTTCCGTGACAGAAGG
>Ga0307515_10012849_pt1 | contig 15712 bp, 14 predicted proteins | sample 17_EM_MG_FD_194513 | JGI IMG/M metagenome (GOLD analysis project Ga0307515, IMG submission 194513) | Populus trichocarpa ectomycorrhiza microbial communities from riparian zone in the Pacific Northwest, United States - 17_EM | ecosystem: Host-associated > Plants > Roots > Unclassified | place... | reverse complement strand
TGATCGAGGTCAGCGTGCCGATCGGCAGGTCGATATTGCCTTCCAGCGAGACGCCCTTGTCCTCGATCGACGACGGCGCGCCGCGGTTCGAATAGGCATTGCGGGCATAGGGATCGGCGGTGGCGGCCAGGGCGGTGCCGCCGGCCAGGAGGTTCAGGATCGGCGCGGTCGGACCGGTGCGGATCTGCACGGCGCCGCAGCAGTTTTCGTCGCGCTTGGTGTAGTCGCCGATCAGCTTGAAGGTGGCGTTGTCGTCCGGCACGAACAGCAGCTGGCCGCGCACGGTGTAGAAGCCTTGATCCTGGTCCTGGTCGCGATCCGACGGGCCCTTGCCGTTGATCACGTCGTTGTAGCCGTCACGCTCGCGAGCGGCGACGTACAGGCGGCCGGCCAGGGTTTCGGTGCCGAACAGCGGGCCGGTGACCGAGGCCGAGAGGCCGTGGGCGTTGTAGTTGCCGACGGTGGCTTCAGCGGTCGCGCCGAAGCCGAATTCCGGCTCCTTGGTCACGACGTTGATGACGCCGGCCGAAGTGTTCTTGCCGAACAGGGTGCCTTGCGGGCCCTTCAGCACTTCGATGCGTTCCATTTCGCCCAGGTCGCCGAACGAGACGCCGTTGCGGGGACGATAGACGCCGTCGATCACGACGCCGACCGAGCTTTCCAGGCCGGGGTTGTCGCCGACCGTGCCGACGCCGCGAACGCGGGCGGTGGTCGAGGCTTCCGACGTCGTCGAGGTGACGGTCAGGCCGGGGGTCAGGATCGTCAGATCCTTGATGTCCTTGACGCCCGTGTCTTGCAGCAGCTTGGCGCCGACGGCGGTCACGACGACCGGCACGTCCTGCAGGTTCTGCTCCCGCTTCTGGGCGGTGACGACGATGCTGTCGACGGTGAGGGTGTCAGCTTCTTGGGCCTGCGCGACACTCGCGACGGACAGACCAGCGAGCACAACGGCGGACGCCGTGCCGCAAAGCACCTGGGTAAAGCGCATTTCCTACCTCGGTTTGTTATGACGCGAGCGCTTGCAACGCCCACGGGGATTTTCATTGGTCCGCCCGAACGATTGTTCGAATGGACTAGCAACGGTTACGGACCGTACGCCACGAGAGCAAGTGAAAACCCTTGTGGGTAAAAGGATCGGAAAGGCCTGTTGCGAAGATGCGACAGCGCTCTTTGGCCATTCCCGATCTCGCAAACCTGTCGTCATGCGCTTGCCACTGACCGCGCGCGGGCTCATCTGCGAGGCATGACCCTGCCGCCCGCCTATCGCCCCGACCCGAAGTTCATGGCCCTGGGCCGCGATTTCGCCGATCCGGTGGACCCCGCCGACTTTCCGATGACCCGGCTGCGCTATCGCAACGACCGGGCGGCGGCGAGCGTCGGGCTGGACGGCCTGTCCGACCCGGAGTGGATCGCGGCGTTCGGCCGGTTCGAGGCCTTGCCGGACAATCAGCCCCAGCCGCTGGCCATGCGCTATCACGGCCACCAGTTCCGCAGCTACAATCCCGACCTGGGCGACGGGCGCGGGTTCCTGTTCGCGCAGCTGCGCGAGGCGGGGACGGATCGCCTGCTCGACCTGGCCACCAAGGGCTCGGGCCAGACGCCGTGGTCGCGGCAAGGCGACGGCCGGCTGACCCTGAAGGGCGGCATGCGCGAGATTCTGGCCGCCAGCCTGCTGGAAGCCCTGGGCGTTCCGACCTCGCGCGCTTTCTCGCTGGTCGAGACCGGCGAGGCGTTGCAACGCGGCGACGAGCCCAGCCCGACCCGTTCGGCGGTGCTGACCCGGCTGTCGCACAGCCACATCCGCTTCGGCACCTTCCAGCGCCAGGCCTATTTCGAGCGCCCGGACCTGATCACCGTGCTCGTCGACCACGCGGTCGAGACCTACTACCCGCACCTGGCCGATGAGCCCGACCGTCCCGCCGCCTTGATGAAGGCGGTGGTCGCCGCCAGCGCCAGGCTGCTGGCCGGCTGGATGTCGGCGGGCTTTGTCCACGGCGTGCTCAACACCGACAACATGGTGGTGACTGGCGAGAGCTTCGACTACGGCCCTTGGCGCTTCCTGCCGAGGAACGACCCGAACTTCACGGCCGCCTATTTCGACCACAACGGCCTCTACAGCTTTGGCCGCCAGCCCGAGGCGGTGTTCTGGAATCTGCAGCAGCTGGCCGCCTGTCTGACCCTGGTCACCGACCAGGCGGGGCTGCTGGCGGCGCTGAACGGCTTCTCGGACGCCTATCGCGACGCCCTGCGCGCGGCGATGCTGCGGCGGCTGGCCTTGAAGCCACGCAACGCCGAGGCGGACATCGAGCTGGTCAACGCCGCCTTCAAGGCCCTGGCGTCCGGCGGGGACACGCTGCGCTGGGAGCCGTTCTTCTTCGACTGGTTCGGCGGGCCGGCCTCGGAAGCGCGCGCCTGGGCGGGCCCGCGCGCCGGTCTCTATGGCGAGGAGGCCTTCGTCGACTTCCGCCGTCGTCTGGCCGAATTCGAGCCGAACAGGCCCGAGCGCCTGGAGCATCCGGTCTTCGCCCGCGACGAGCCGGAGGAGCTGTTGATCGAGGAGGTCGAGGCCCTGTGGGCGCCGATCGCGGCTGAGGATGACTGGTCGCCGCTGTACGCCAAGCTCGACCGGATCGAGGCCGCCCGCATGGCCTATGGGCTAAAAGGCGGCGTTAGCGATGATGACAAAAACGACGCGCTCTGAACTTTTCCGTTCGAGTCCGGAACAATTGTCACGGTTCTGGCTTAGAGGTCCTGCATAGTGCCGAACGGTGAGGCTTTGCGGAGAGACTCCATGCGCTTCTTCCAATCGATCTTTCAGCCCGTGATGCTGGTCGGCGCGGTCGCCATGTCGTTCATCGGCGCGCTCGGTCTTCCGGGCTGCGCGCGCGCCATCGGCGAATGCCTCGCCGAAGGCCGCGAAGTCGCCTGAGAGCCTTTTAGCCTCACATGGAATCATGTGAGGCGTTTAAAAAGGCTCTAAATCAAACATTTAGAGCGTGGCAACCGCCGAAACCGCTCACACTTTCGGCTGCCACGCTCTAGGCGGACCTAGTTGATCCAGCCGCCGTCGATGATGTGAATCTGGCCGGTGGTGAAGCTCGACTCGTCGCTGGCGAGGTAGAGCGCCAGCTGCGCCAATTCTTCCGGACGGCCTAGACGCCCCATCGGCTGCCTGGCGGTGAAGGCCGCGCGGGCGGCGTCGTAGTCGCCGGTGTCAGCCAGGCGCTGGTTCAGGGACGGCGTCTCCACCGTGCCCGGACAGATAGCGTTGCAGCGCACGCCTTGCCCCACGAAGTCGGCGGCGACCGCCTTGGTCAGGCCGATGACGGCCGCCTTGGTGGCGCCGTAGGCGAAACGACCGGGCACGCCTTTGATCGAGCTGGCCACCGACGACATGTTGACGATCGAGCCGCCGCCCGCCTTCAGCATGGCCGGCAGGAAGGCCCGGATCATCCGGTACTGGGCCGTGACGTTGAGGTCTGTCGAGAACGCCCAGTCCCGCTCGTCGCAGTCGAGGATGGTGCCGGAGTGGACCACCCCCGCGCAGTTGAACAGCACGTCGACCGCGCCCAGCTGGGCGGCCAGGGCCAGAATCGCCTCGGGATCCAGGACGTCCAAAAGCCGGGCCTCGCAACCCTCGACCTTGGCCAGCAGCTCGGCGTTGATGTCAGTGGCGATCACCCGCGCGCCTTCCCGAGCGAAGAGCTCGGCGCTGGCCTTGCCGATGCCCTGCGCCGCCGCCGTCACCAGGGCGATCTTGCCGCTAAGTCTGCCCATCTGAGTGCTCTCTAACTGGTCCGCCGCAGCGGCAGGCAGGCCGGACCGATCGGGTCGAAGGCCTTGTAGGTGAGGATGAATTCCTGGTGGCCCAGCGCCTCGGACACCGTCCGCTGACCGCCGGCGACGGCCAGCACCAGATCGTGGATCTCTTCGCCGACCTCGTCCAGCGTGCCCCGGCCTTCCATGATCCGGCCGGCGTCGATGTCCATGTCTCCGGCCAGCTTGCGATAGGTCTCGGGGTTGGCGCAGATCTTGATCACCGGCGAGATGGCCGAGCCGACCACCGAGCCGCGGCCGGTGGTGAACAGCGTCAGGTGCGCCCCGCAGGCGATCAGTTCGACGATCTCGGCGTTGTCGGAGATGTTGGGGAAGCCGAAGCGCGGCTCGCCGTCGGGCACCACGTCCAGCAGATAGAGCCCGCCGGTCGGCGGCTGGTCGCCGGGCTTCAGGATGCCGACGATCGGGGCGGAGCCAGACTTGGAATAGGCCCCCATCGACTTTTCTTCCTGGGTCGTCAGCCCGCCCTCGGCATTGCCGGGCGCGAAGCTGCCATAGCCCATGACCGTGTAATAGGCCTCGGCCTTGCGGACGCTGGCTTCCAGCTCGAGGCCCAGCTCGGGCGTGATGGCGCGGTCGGCCATGATCGTCTCGCAGCCGACCAGCTCGCCGGTCTCTTCGAACACGCAGGCCGCGCCGGCCGCGCCCAGGCGGTCGAAAGCCCGGCCGACGGCGGGATTGGCGGTGATGCCGCTGGTGCCGTCCGACCCGCCGCAGATCGTGCCGATCACCAGTTCGGAAACGTCCATCGGAACCACCGGCGTCTGGGCCGAGAGGACCTGCAGGCGCGCCACGGCCTCGCGGCCCTTCTGGATGGTCGAGGCGGTGCCGCCGCTCTCCTGGATGACCAGGGTCTCGACCGGCCGGCCGCTGGCCTCGATCGCCGTGCGCAGGGCCTCGCGGTTGAAGCTCTCGCAGCCCAGCGAGATCAGCAGCACGCCGCCGACATTGGGATGGGTCCCGATCGCCTGCATCACCTTCAGGGCGTAGGCGTTGGGATAGCAGCCGGGAAAACCGATCAGCTGGACGTCGGGATCGTCGCTCTTGGTCACGATAGCGCGGGCCACGTGGTGGGCGCACTCGACCAGATAGGCCACGGCGACCACGTTGCGGACGCCCTTGCGGCCATCGGCGCGAAGATAGCCACGCATGGTCAGGCCTTGTCCGCGCCCACCGCCCGCCGGGTGTGGCTGGCGATGTAGTCGCTCTTCATGTTGTGCAGGTGGACGTGCTCGCCGCGCGAGGCCGGAGCGGTCATCGAACCGATTGGCGCGCCGTACTTGAAGACCTGTTCGCCGACCTTCAGGGCGCGACGGGCCAGCTTGTGGCCGACCTCGACATCGGCCGTGGCGGTGAGGGCGGCGCCGTCGATGCTCAGGGCGTCGCCGGCCCGGATCGAGGCGGCCAGCACCAGGACGTTGTCGTCGGGATGTAGCAGGATCAGGCTCATGCGGTCACGCGCTCGGCCGGGGTCGGCGCGTCCCGATGCAGCAGGCCTTCAGCGCGCAGGTCGTCCCAAAGGCGGTTCGGGATCGCGGTCTCGAGCCAGGCGAGCGCCTGCCGGACCTGGACCGGACTGCCCATGCCGGGAACGACGCTGGCCACCACCGGATGGGCGAGCGGAAATTGCAGCGCCGCCGCCGCCAGCGGAACGCCGTGGGAAGCGCAGACCGCCTCCAGCCGACGAGCGCGATCGAGGATCTGCGGCGGCGCGGGCGCGTAGTTGTAGTGAACCGGTCGCCCCGTCCCGACGCCCTCGACCAGCACGCCCGAATTGAACGGCCCGCCGACGATGATCGAGACGCCGCGCCGGGCGCACAGCGGCAGAAAGCCGTCCAACGCCGTCTGCTCCAGCAGGGTGTAGCGGCCGGCCAGCAGGAAGACGTCGAAGTCGCCGTGCTCCAGCGCCTCTTCGCACACCGCCTGCTCGTTGACGCCCAGGCCGATGGCGCCCACCGCGCCGCCGTCGCGCAGCTCCCGCATCGCGCGGTAGCCGCCCTCGAAGAACTCGCGGAAGCGGGCGGGATGGTCGTCGCCATGGGTGCGGCGGCCCAGGTCGTGGGCCAGCAGGATGTCGATGCGGTCGCGGCCCAGGCGCGCGCGGCTCTGTTCCCAGGAACGCATCACCGCGTCGTAGCCATAGTCGAACACCGGCTCGAACGGGGCCGCGTCGACAAAGCCGTGGCGCTCGCCGGGGCCGGCGTCGGTGGGGACGAGCCGCCGGCCGACCTTGCTGGAAACCATCACGTCGTCGCGTCCGGCCAGGGCCGCGCCCAGCCGGGTCTCGCTCAGGCCAAAGCCGTAGTGTGGCGCGGTGTCGAAGTAGCGCATACCGGCGCCGAGAGCCGCCTCGACGGTCTGGCGCGCCTCGGCGTCGCTGATCGCGGCATACAGGTTGCCGATCGATGCGCCGCCAAAGCCCAGTCTGGGCAGGCGCGCGATCGTCTCTCCGGCAGGCCTGATACCCAATGGCGCCGCGCCCAACTGTCCGCCCTAATTATTATATGTGAAAAAGATATCCCTGATAAAAATAGAGATAGGTCAGATCTGTCAACTGGCGACTAGAGCGTGGCAGCCGAAAGTGTGAGCGGTTTCGGCGCCTGCCACGCTCTAAATGTTTGATTTAGAGCCATTTTAGACGCCTCACATGATTCCATGTGAGGCTAAAAGGCTCTAGCGGCAGGCGACGATCGTCTGGCCGATATTCCGCGCCTCGCAGGCCGCGTGGCTCAAGGGACGATGATAGGTCAGGGGCGCTTCAAAGGCGAAACAAGCCAGATGCAGGACGGTGATGGCCGCCAGTCCGCCGCGCCAAACGCTCAGCTCGGGCCAGCGCGCGCGGGCCTCGGCGAAGCCCAGCGCCGCCAAAACGAAGCCCAGCAACAGCCCCGGGAAGTAGTGATAGAGGTACATCACCCGGTGCTGGCCCAGGGCGATGTGCAGGACCATGAAACCGGCATAGGTCGCCAGCAGCATCACCGCCAGGTCGCGTCGGCGCGGGTTGGTCCAGCCTCGGGTGAAGACCAGGATCGCGGCCGCGATCACGCCGGCCAGGCTGACCGCCCAGCCCACGCGGTTGCCGGCCAGCTGCAGGTAACGGGTCGTGACGCCGTCGGAATCCCAGCGATAGCTTATTGTTCCATGATGCAGCGGCCAGGTGATCGGGCTGGAGCCGTTGGCGTCGACCCGGGCCATGCCGTCGAAGTCGGCGGCGATATAGCGGCGATAGTCGGCGGCGGCGGCCAGGACCACGCTGGGAGACAAGGGCCGTTTGCCGTCGAGATAGGCCTTGTAGGCCGGCGAGACGAAGCCCGCGTCGCGCTGTCCCGCCAGAGTGGCCAGGTCCGGCGGATGCCGGCTGATCGCGACATGGACCGTCATCACCGCCGTCGCAGCAAGGACAAAGCCCAGGGCCATCACGGCGCCATCCCGAGCCGCTCCAAGCCAGGCGGCGCGGTCGGCGCCGGCGCGCCACAGCCGGTGCGCGGTCAGCAGGACGCCGAGCGGGATCAGGAACACGCCGTTCAGCCGGACCATGGCGGCCAGGCCACAGGCCAGGCCCAAGGCGAAGTCCTCCGACGTCCTGGCTCGCGCCGCGCCGCGCATGAACAGCAGCAGGGCCAGCAGCACGAAGACCGTCTGGAAGGCGTCCAGATGCCCGGCCCGAAACTGAACGATGAACGCGTTCTCGAAGATGTAGAGGTTGGACAGCAGCAGGGCCGCCAGGGTGCGGCCGGTCAGGGTCAGCATCAGCTGGAAGAACAGCACCGCGCCGATCACGCCGAACGTGGCCGAGGCCAGGCGGATGCGGAGATATGAATAGTCGCGGGGAACGTCTTCGCCGGCGATGGCCTTGGTCGCGGCCAGGCGGTGAGCGTCCACGCCTCGATGGTCGTCGGACAGCGCGGCCCCGGCGGCGATCAGCATCAAGCCCAGCGGCGGGTGCGAGGCGAACTGCGACGCGCCCTCCAGATAGCGCTGGGTCGAGGTCAGGTAGTAGCTCTCGTCCCAGATCGGCTGGGTCGGCGAGCCCAGGCCGATGAACAGGGTCAGGCTGGAGACGACCGCCACGAGGGCGGCCGCCAACAGGTTCTGATGCCTGGCTGACGCCTGGCTAGCGCGCGACACCGACCACGACCGTGCCGGTGTAGCCAGCCGACACGCTGCCGGTGATGGTGGGGGTCTGGGCCGCGATCTGGGCGCTGGTGTTGTCGCCGAAGACGTTGTCGCTGGCGATGCTGATGGCCGCCTTGTTGGTGATGCTGGCGCTGTAGCCGGTGGCGCCGGCGTAGACCGTGTCGCTGACCGCGCTGGGCATGGCGAACTGCGAAACCAGGACGCGGTTGGCGTAGCCAGTGGCGGTGGCCAGGCTCGGATAGACCTCGAAATGGATATGCGGCCAGCGGCCCGAATAGGTGCCTGGATAGATGGTCGTGAAGGTCACCTGGCCGTTGGCGTCGGTCACCTGCACGCCGCGCAGGTAGTTCTCGTTGGTGATGCCCGACGAGTAGAGCGAGTAGTTTCCATCCCGCGTGCAGTGCCAGATGTAGATGGCATAGCCCGACAGAGCCGCGCAGCTGGAATTGGTGTTGACCAGGGTGATGGTCAGGGTCAGCGGCACGCCCGGCGCGGTGTTGGTCGAGGTGCCGAAGCTGGTCCGGATGTCGCTGCGCACCACGCCGCTGGCCGCCAGGACGTTGGAAACGACGCCGTTGACGCTGTTGGAGCCGTCGCTGGGATAGGGGCCGTTGGTCTCGGTCGGATCGGCGATGCAGCTGCCGACCGAGGTCGAGCTGGACGAGGAGCTGCTGCTGGAGCTGGACGAGCTGGAGCTGCTGCTGCTGGACGAGCTGCTCGAACTGCTGGAGCTGGAGGTCGAGCCGCTGGAGCTGGACGAACCGCCGCCCCCGCAAGCCGCCACCAGCGCCGCCGTGGCGCCCGAGCCCAGCCAGCCCAGCATCCGGCGGCGCTCCACCAGCCGGGCGCTCAGGGTTTGCAGGTCATGCTGCAAGCCCAGGTCATGCTCCTCGATATGATCGCCGTCCTGCATGATCTCCACTTCCTCTTCGCGCCCGGCGTTGCGGGCTTGCCGATCCGCGCGGGACATCCGGCGGAGACCCGGACGCGAAGGCGTCGTGGGACGCTGTTCTTGAAACAGTTCATTTCGCTGAAATTACGCCGGGCCTGTATGGGTGACGTATCGACCTGGCCATTCGCGATACATTTCAAATACAAACCGTCAAATTGGCGACGAGTTGATCCAACAATACTGCATGTATGGATCGACCCCCGCAAAGAACTGGAACTTTTCAGCAGCATTCCGGAATGCTGGCGGCAACCTGTCTTTGCCTGCTGGCGAGTCATGGTGTGGCCGCGGCCCAGGTGCTGGAGATCGGCGATGACGGAGCCGCGCGCCAGATCGGCCAGGGCTGGAACGCGCCGGTCGCGACGTACGCCAAGACCGTCAGCGGTCCCCCACCGGCTTTCCGCGCCGCCATCACCGCCGCCGCTACGCGTTATGATCTGAGCCCGGACTTTCTCGACGCCGTGGCGCGGTCGGAGTCCGGCTACGACCCCGACATCGTCTCGCCGGCCGGGGCCATCGGCGTCATGCAGTTGATGCCGGCGACCGCTCGGCAGCTCGGTGTCGATCCGCGCGATCCCACCCAGAACATCATGGGCGGCGCGGCCTATCTGCGCGCCCAGCTCGACAGGTTCGACGGGGCCGTCGACCTGGCCCTGGCCGCCTACAACGCCGGCAGCGGCCGCGTCGTCCAATACGGCGGCGTCCCGCCCTTCCGCGAAACCCGCGCCTATGTCGCCGCCAATCTCGACCGGTTGGCGACGGCTTCGACCTCTCAATCCCACGGAGACCCACCATGATCCCCGCCCGCGTCCGCTATTCCATGGCGTCGCTCCTGATCGCCATGGCCGCCACCGCGCCCGCCCACGCCCAGCCGCAAGGCTCACAGCCGATCGCCAACGCCGTCGGCTGGATCCAGGGCACTCTGCTGGGCAATGTCGCCACCGCCGTCGCCGTGATCGCCGTGGCCATGGTCGGCTTCATGATGCTGAACGGCCGGATCAACTGGCGGATGGGCGCGACCGTCGTCCTGGGCTGCTTCATCCTGTTCGGCGCCGCCACCATCGTCGGCGGCATCCGCGCGGCGGCGGGCTGAGCCTCCTGATGGCCGAGCTCGCCTCGACCCCGATCTTCCGGGCCCTGACCCAGCCGCAGATGTTCGCGGGGGTGACCTACAGCTTCTTCGTCATCAATGGCGTGGTCACCACCGAGGCCTTCCTGGTCACCCGCTCGTTCTGGGCCCTGGGCCTGGCCGTGGTCGTCCACGGGATCGGCTATGTCGCCTGCCTGCGCGAGCCCCGCATCTTCGATCTCTGGCTGACACGGGTCAGCCGCTGCCCCCGCGTGCGCAACTGGCGTCGGTGGCGGTGCAACAGCTATGCGCCGTGAGCCCCCTCCCATGACCAACTGGACCGGTTTCGCCGCCTGGACGAAGGGCGAGCAGCGCGCGGGCGACCGCCTGCCCTACGACCGCATGCTGGACGAGCGCACCGTGCAGCTGCGCGACGGCTCGCTGATGCAGGTGCTGCACCTGGCCGGCTTCTCGTTCGAGACGGCGGACACGCAGGACCTCAACCATCGCCAGGCCATGCGTGACGCCGCCCTGCGGGCCGTCGCCAATTCCCGCTACGTGGTCCATCACCACATCCTGCGCCGTCGGGTGTCGGCGGGCCTGAAGAGCGCCTTCGCCGACCCGGTCTGCGCCGCCATCGACGAGCGCTGGCAGGCGCGGATGTCCAGCCGCCGGCTGTTCGTCAACGACCTGTTCCTGACCATCCTGCGCCGGCCGCCCAAGGGCAAGGTCGGGCTGGTCGATCGCGCCACGCGGCTGCTGACCAATGTCGGCGACGAGGCCAAGGCCGCGACCCTGGCCCGCGAGGCGCGCGAACTGGACGGCGCACGCGAGGCGCTGATGGCGGCCCTGCAGGACTATGCGCCGCGTGTTCTGGCCGGCTACGAGACGCCCGCCGGTCGCTGCTCCGAACCGCTGGAATTCCTCTCGGCCCTGTTCAACGGCGAGCTGCGGCCGATGCTGTGGCCGGCCGGCGACCTGGGCCATCACCTGCCGTATCGCCGGGTGAGCTTCGGCCTTGATGCGCTCGAGCGCAGCGGAGGCGGCGACAAGGACTTCGCCGCCGTGCTGTCGCTGAAGGACTACCCGCCCTCGGCCACGCCGGGGATGCTGGACGCCTTGCTGCGCCTGCCGTTCGAGATGACCCTGGCCGAGAGCTTCGGTTTCGTCGATCGCCAGATCGGCCAGGAGCGCATCGACACCGCCCTGCGCCGGTTCCGCGCCGCCGACGATGACGCCGCCACCCTGCGGCGGGGTCTGGTCGAGGCCAAGGACGATCTGTCCTCGGGCCGCTCGTCCCTGGGCGAGCATCAGCTGAGCCTGGTGGTTCGCGCGCCCAGCCTGGCGGCGCTCGACAGCGCGGCGGCCGCCTGCCTGTCGACCCTGGCCGACCTGGGCGCCGTCGCCGTGCGCGAGGACATCGGTCTCGAGCCGGCCTTCTGGGCGCAGTTCCCGGGCAATGAGAGCTACGCCGCCCGCAAGGCGCTGATCTCGACCGGCGCCTTCGCCAGCCTGGCCTCCCTGCACGGCTTCCCGACCGGGCGGGCCAGCGGCAACCACTGGGGCCCGGCGATCAGCGTGCTGGAGACCACCTCGGCGACGCCGTACTTCTTCAACTTCCACAATGGCGACCTGGGCAATTTCACCGTCATCGGCCCGTCGGGATCGGGCAAGACAGTGGTGATGAACTTCCTGGCCGCCCAGGCCCAGAAGCACGGACCGCGCACGATCTTCTTCGACAAGGATCGCGGCGCCGAGATCTTCCTGCGCGCCATCGGCGGCCACTACGCGGTGATCCGCCCGGGCGAGCCGACGGGCTTCAATCCGCTGCAGCTGCCCGACAGTCCTAGCAACCGCGCCTTCCTGCGCCAGTGGATCAGCCGGCTGGCCGGCGGCGAGGGCGAGGCTCTGTCGGCCGAGGACGAGGCGACCATCGCCGCCGCCGTCGACGCCAATTTCGACCAGGACCCGGCCTTCCGCCGCCTACGCTATTTCCGCGAGCTGCTGGGCGGTCGTCGCCGTCCGCAGCCTGGCGACCTGGCCGCGCGCCTGGCGCCCTGGTGCGGCGAGGGCGACCGCGCCTGGCTGTTCGACAACGACACCGACCGCCTGGATCTCGACCGCCGGGTGCTGGGCTTCGACATGACCCAGGTGCTGGACGAACCGGCCTTGCGCACCCCGGCGATGATGTACCTGTTCCACCGGGTCGAGGAGCGGCTGGACGGCGAGCCGACCGTGATCCTGATCGACGAGGGCTGGAAGGCGCTGGACGACGCGGTGTTCGCCGCTCGCATCCGCGACTGGATGAAGACCCTGCGCAAGCGCAACGCCATCCTGGGCTTCGGCACCCAGAGCGCCCGCGACGCCCTGGACAGCCAGGTCTCGACCGCGATCATCGAGCAGTCGGCGACCCAGATCTTCATGCCCAATCCCCGCGCCCGGGCCGAGGACTACAGCGACGGCTTTGGCCTGACCGAGCACGAGCTTGGCCTGATCCAGGCCCTGCCGGCCCACGCCCACTGCTTCCTGGTCAAGCACGGCAATCACAGCGTCGTGGCGCGTCTGGACCTGTCGGACATGCCCGACATCCTGACCGTGCTGTCCGGCCGCGAGACCAGCGTCCGGCGGCTGGATGATCTGCGCCGCCGCAAGGGCGATCACCCGGCGTTCTGGTGGCAGGAGCTGACCGGCGCGCCCTATCCCGGTCCGATGCCGGCAGCGCCCCCGGTGGTGGGCAAGCCCGTCTTGCGGAGCGTGGCCCTGTGAACGCCTGTCCCGCCATTCTCTCGGGCGACGCGGGCCTGGCCGCCGGCATGAGCGCGCTGGACTGCCAGATCAACGCCGCCGTGACCCTGGGCTATGGCCGGATGTTCGCGCCGGGCGGGGTGTTCGGCATCACTCTGACCAGCCTGCTGACCCTGTATGTCGCCTTCATCGCCTTCGGACTGATCACCGGCCGCACGCGCCTGACCCTGCCGTCGATGACGCCCAAGGTTCTGACCCTGGGTCTGATCCTGACCTTCGCCACCGCGTGGCCGGCCTATCAGGCGGTGGTCTATGGCCTGCTGACCAAGGGTCCCGACCAGATCGCCTCGGCCTTCCTCGGTGGGCATGGCGGAGCCGCCCGCGCCTTCGCCGACCGGCTGGACGTGCTGTTCGAGCAGATGACCGAGGTCGCCGACGCCGTTTCCTCGCAAGGCCAGTCCAACGCCCCCAATGTCCAAACGGCGATCAAGCTGACCTGGGCCAGCGCCCTGACCCTGCTGATCAGCACGGCGGGCCTGCTGATCGTCAGCCGGATCGTGCTGGCCGTGCTGCTGGCTTTGGGGCCGGTGTTCATCGTCCTGGCCCTGTTCCAGCGCACGCGCGGCCTGTTCGAAGGCTGGTTGAAGACCGCCACGGCCCTGGCCTTCACGCCGATGCTGCTCGTTTTGGGCGGCTCGGGCGTGCTGGCGGCGCTGTCGCCGATCATCGCCGGCATCGCCGACGATCCGGCCGCCGCCGTGCAGGAGATGCGACCAATCCTAACCCTATTCCTGGGTGCGGTGATCTACGCCTTGCTGCTGGTCGCCCTGGCCTGGACGGCCGTCAGCCTGACGCGCGGCTGGAGCCTGAAGCTGGGCGAGGAGACGTCGGCCGCGCCCGACGTGTCGCTGCAGGCCAGCTCGCATTCCGAGCGCGTCGCGAGTCCCCAGGCCGTCGCCGCCTCGAACGCCACCGACAGCCGGATCTCGAACGTCACGGCCTCGGTTCTGCGCGAGACGAGCGCCGGCGCCGCCAATCGCGTCGAGATCGTCAGTTCTCGGAACGAACCCGTCGCCACCTCATCGACGGCCGCCGCCCGTCCTCGCGTCGAAGGTCTGGGCCAGACCTTCCGCGCGCCCCGCGAAACCCGAGCCCTGACCGGGACGATTGGATCATGAAGACTCTGCTTTCCCTCCTCCCGATGCTGGCTGTCCTGGGCTCGCCCCAGGCCGCCGCCGCCGATGGCCGCATCCGCCTGATCGACTATGCCGACACCGCCGTGGTGCGGCTGGACGGCTGTTTCGGCTTCCAGACCATGATCGAGTTCGACCCCGGCGAGCGCATCGAGAATGTCGGCCTGGGCGACGCCGCCCAATGGCTGGTCAGCCCCAACAAGCGGGCCAACATGCTGTTCGTCAAACCGGCCTATCGCAGCAGCCACAGCAACATGACGGTCTCCACCGACCGCCGCCGCTACAGCTTCGAGCTTAGCGCCAAGCCCACCGCCGCCTGCGCCAAGGGCGAGGTCGTCTACGACCTGCGCTTTCGGTACAAGGACGAGCCGATCGAGACCGCCGCCCTGGCCGGCGCGCCGGCGACGCCCGCCGAGCCGATGATCCCGGCCCCCGAGCAACGCAACCTCGCCTACACCTTCACCGGCGCGCGCGACAACGTGCCGATGCGGGTGTTCGACAACGGCCGGGCGACCTATTTCCGCTGGGCCGAGGGCATGGCCACGCCGGCCGTCTACGCCTTGGCCGCCGACAAGTCCGAGACCCTGGTCAGCTTCACCAGCCAGGGCGATTGGCTGGTCGCCGGGCAGATCGCGCCCAGCTTCATCCTGCGCAGCGGCAACGCGGTTGCGGTGCTGCACAACGACGCCTACCAGACCCCGGCCCTGGACGCCGCCTCGCCTCAGCCGCGCGCCGAGCAGGAGCAAAAGAAGCCGACGGGGCTGGCCTGGTTCTCCTCATCGCGGAGCAAGACCGATGTACGCTGAAGCCGACCTGTCGGGCCGCGACCCGCGCCTTTCGCTCTCCGGCGACGACCTGCGCCAGGCCTCGCTGACCGCCGCGCCCGACGTCTCACGCCCTGCTCGGGCCGGCGACGGCCTGGGCATGGCGGTGGGCGTGCTCGGCGCCCTGGGCCTGGGCGCGGTGACCTTGATCACCCTTTCCAATGGTCGGACCCATCCTGTCGCGCCGCCGCCGGTCGCGGGCTCGCCGCCGCTGCCGCCGGCTGATCCGCCCTTGCCCTTCGTCGCCGCCCTGGCGCCCGCGCCCCAGACCGCGCCGCCGCCGGTGATCGCCCCGCTGCCGCCCTCTCCCAACGCTGTCGATCCCAACCAGTCGCGCGCCGGGCCGATGGTCATCGACAACACCGGAATCGAAGGCGCTCCGGGACCCGCGCCTGGTCCCGGCGCCGCCGCCAAGGCCGAGAACGGACCGCTGAGCCAGGACGAGCAATTCGCCCTGCGCGCGGGCGGAGACGCGCTGCCGATCGCCCGGGCCTCCAGCCTCTCCGATCCTCGAACCATGGTCGTGCAAGGCACGATCATCCCGGCGGTGCTGGAGACGGCGCTGAACTCGGACCTGCCCGGCTATGCCCGCGCCATCGTCAGTCGCGACGTGCGCGGCTTCGACGGGAGCAAGGTGGTGATCCCGCGCGGCAGCCGGTTGATCGGCCAGTACAAGAGCGGCGTCGCCACCGGCCAGAGCCGGGCCTTTATCGTCTGGAGCCGGCTGATCCGGCCCGACGGCGTTTCGGTGCAACTGGCCTCGCCGGTCTCCGACGCCAGCGGTCAGAGCGGCCTGTCGGGCAAGGTCGACCGCCACTTCGTCCAGCGCTTTGGCTCGGCGATCCTGTTGTCGGTGGTCTCCGGCCTGGCCAGTTCGCTGGGCGACGGCTCGTCCAGCACCGTGGTCATCGGCGGCAGCGGCGACGCCCAGAGCGCGGCCGGTCAAGCCCTGGCCAGC
>Ga0307515_10012848_pt1 | contig 15712 bp, 15 predicted proteins | sample 17_EM_MG_FD_194513 | JGI IMG/M metagenome (GOLD analysis project Ga0307515, IMG submission 194513) | Populus trichocarpa ectomycorrhiza microbial communities from riparian zone in the Pacific Northwest, United States - 17_EM | ecosystem: Host-associated > Plants > Roots > Unclassified | place... | reverse complement strand
TTGCATTAAGCTATGGACGGTGAGAGAATCTAAAGTTGGAAGAGTCCACATCTTGGATCCTCCAAGTCTTACCTTACCCCTGTCTCTACCTTACTCTTTTGTATTAACATTAACATTAACATCGGTTGCTTTAAAATACCGTAATATTCACCTGGATTAGAGAGAACCCCACCACGACAACAAATGAGGAAGATAGGAAATTTTCACACTTCTTTCAGCAATAAATTGCCTTCTTACTACCGTGTTCATTAAACCGACCCAAAAACCTCTTTTCTTTATTCTCTTTACAAGTCTTCTTTCTCCAAGCATCTCTAACCCAGCACGTATAGACAGGATAACAACCCCACCGACTCCAAGCCTCTCTAACCTAGTACGCCGCTCTTAAATCCCATTCCAAGGTGGCGCATCTTCCATAAACTCATCATACCCCCACTGCCCGTCCAACGTTCCCTGACAGTCCTGCAACTGCGGCCACGGATCCATGCCGAACGTGCACGGCGCCGGCAATCCCCCAAACGTCACATCAGGAACCTGCTCCGCATCGAGAAAATTCCCCGCCGTATCCGCCAGCACATCCGTAGCCAGCGACTCGAACGGCAGCGGCGGCGGCGGCGGCGGCGGCGGTGCCATCCGCTCGTAAGCCGTGGCACTCCCATAAGCCGCAGTCGAGGACTCCGCCGGCGGCAAGTCAGAGAACGGCGACGCCGCAAACCGCGGCGCCTTGCCCTTCCCCGCACCGCCGCGCGCCTCGGGTTGCCGCTGCCCCGCCTCGCCGCCGCCGCCGCCGCCGCCGTCCTCCCCCTCCGCCCTCCACTCGGCCATCGTGGCGCCGTCGCGGAAATGGCCCGCGATGTGCATCTCGCGCACGTCCCAGCTGCCCAGCGCCTGGCCGCAGAAGCCGCAGACCCAGCCGCCCTCGACGGGCTCCGCCGCGCGCTTCCACTGCGCCGTGGTGGGGGCAAACAGCGTCGCGTTGTGGTAGTTCTTGACGTGCTGGCGCAGGTGGTCGGGCCGCAGGAAGGTGCGGTCGGCGAGCGGGCGCGCCTCGCACTCGCTGATGCGGTGGTTCGTCGCGAGGTGCTCGTCTGTGGGGTCCTTGGCCATGCAGAAGGCGCAGTAGCTGTCGCCGCGCTGCGTGAACGAGAGTCGTGGTCCGGAAAGCATGCAGCTCCATTGAACCTGCGGCAGGTGCTGTGTCTCCTCGTGCCGTCGCCACGCCCTGGGCGACAGGTGCTTAAGGCAGAACGTGCACTGCCAGGTCTCCTGTGCGGCGGGTGGTGGGGCGAGGGACTGGCGTGGGAAGCGGGTTGAAGGTGTGGTGGGTGAGGAGGTGGGTGGCTCGCGGAGACTGTGCTGTTGATGGCTTTTGCGGTAGTTCTTCTTCTTTCCGCGCCGCGATGGGCCGGAGCGCCGCGCTACGTTGTGGTGTGAGAAGGCTGTGTATGCGCTTGATCCTGAGATGGAGCTGGCGCGGGAGCCGCGGATGCCGAGTTTGCCACTGTCTGGCGGCTGAGTGAGTGGCGTGCTGTACTGGATTTCCTGTGCTGCGTCCACGATGTCGCTCTCGGAAGCCGCGTCTTCCTCAGATGTGCTTGAAAGCCACGCTTCCACAGGACTGAGCCGGCGTGCTCGGGCGTTTGTGAACCAGGTGGCCACTTGTTTCTCTGTTATACCGCATTCCTGGGCTAGCTGTTTCTTGACTTCCGCGCTAGGGTATGGATCGTGCTGGTTCGCATCTAACCAGGCTTGTAATTTTTGTAATGCACTTAATGGGAGTTTAACTGTTCGATGGGCCCGTGATCTCATGACATGGTTTTCTTTGTGGTAGGTTGGAGTTTCCGGCATTGGAGGAGAGCCATTGCAGGTAGGGCATTTCGTAGGTTGTCCAGGATTAATCAACGCCGATAATTCGCAAGCAGAGCATCGTAAATTAGGTTTCGATGGTCCTAGTTTTTCTTCCGGTTCTTCGACCGGCTGCTGGAAGTCGGCCATCATGTTGAAACTACTGCAACTGTTGCAACGCTTATTCTCTCCCGGATTCGTGATGGCCCAAAGCTCGCACGCCACGCACTTGCGATCTGGGCAGACAAGCTGTCCATGGCCGACAAACACCGTATTGGTGCGTTCTGTCGACGTGAAGACATTAAGTTTCGTAACTACGGGCGAGATCAGGAGTTGACCGTGATGGAGAAGCACTTGATCTTTCTACACCCAAACCATCAGAGCCAGTCCCGCTCCGCCAGCAGAAAGCGAAGAAACTTACGACATGGACATTCCAGAAGGGTGCAAACTGTGGGGCCCGACAGAGGTCGTCTTGGAGGGGTGAGCGCTCAGCTGTCGACGACCCTGCAACGGCGCTCTCATTGGATGAATCCTAGGCTTGCTCAGACGACCTCGCTCCGCGTTATGGACGAGAAAAAGGAAATCCGAAAAAAAAAACGGGAAAAGAAGGGAAAAGAGGTGCTATATACCTGGCCTAAACATGCGGCGGGCGCATCGGCACATGTCTCTGAGCTGTGATAGCCCGAGTCGACAGACCAGATGGACGGCGCGGGCTCCTTGGACGATCCCTGTCGGGCCATGTTGCAAGGCGAAGTGGCATGGACCGGCACGGTGGGCTAGCAAAATAAAAGCTTTTTAGGATGGTGAACTGTGCTTCGTGTTGAATGATGACTTGACTCCAAGAAAACGAGGGAATATTAGGCAACGCGGGGTGAGCGGACTGGCATAAGTAACTTACTGACGCGGCGTGCTCTGGTGATAACGAGGGTGCTGTTGTGGCTAAGTGCAGCACTAGCCTCCAGCGCCCCAAACGCCGGGACATTCTCATGCCTTACAGCCTCAATCGCTCAGCTGAACAGGGGACAAATCCTCGCCGTTAGTCAGCGCACAGCCTTGCTTCCAGTCTTCGGAAGACCATATGCAGCCGCTGTGGCGTCAATACTCCGATGTGGCTGCATGAATTATATACCTCCGGCCAAAAAACTTTGGCCCATCACGCCCATATACCGATCATCGGCATCAGCATCGTAATCCGTCATGGTATTTCTGCTAGGTACAGAACGCTGTCACACCGCAACAATCCAGCTGTCTCGTCCGAATTGTAAGGCGTCCTGAAAAGCTGACAAAACGGCTCTTTTTCATCCGTCTCATACACCCATACGCCGGCCAAGCGTTCGCATAGCACATCTCCAACCGCCTTCTAGTCTACGCTTATTCCATAAACACACCATGCGGAGACAGTTATGCAGACTGTGCACTCTACAGGCTTCTAAGCGCCACAAAATGCGGCGTAGTATCGTAAGCCACATAAGGCGAGACATCAAATGGTCATTTCCGGCCCCATATCTCAACCTAGCTCCATGCCCCCCGCGACAGGCTCCCTTCCCAAGACGACATCCAAGAAGCTCTTCCGCGGTCTGACCATGTTCTCCGGCGACTGACCCCCCTTTTCCTCCTGCTTGACATGGATGAGCCTCGCTCTCGCGATGTCTAGGTCTTTCAGAAGGTCTTTCAGAGTCGGCACCTCTTTAGCAGCACTCAGGAAAGCTTCATAAGGTATCCAGTACAGCCCTTGCATGCCGAGGAATTGTTGCCGTGTCTCTTGGATACATTTCTGAATCTCAGCATAATCATCAGGGGATCCTTCCGGCTGGAAGCGAAAGTCTTGCGCTAGTTGCGCGATATCATAATTACGTAGAAATAGCTCTCTCTGCCTTTCTGTCACTTCTTTACGGGGCCAGGCAACGTATGGCTCCTCTAGCAATGCTAGGTCCTGCTCTGGCAAACCCAGGACGCCCACGGCTTGGAAGGACAAAAGCCACGGATCCTGTTTCTGGGCGGTTTCACAAGCTGAATCGATTTCCTGCAAGTGCACAAAGTTAAGTGGCAGAAAGTTGGCCGAAATGCCCATTTCATCACCAGAAAAGTGGAGAGGGCGATTCGGCCCCAATTCGACAGCACGCTTAAGTGCTTTTGGTAAATTTGATATCCGTTCGAGACGGGCGGCCTGCTTGGCCTGCTTAGCCTGCTCCGCCTGCTCTTCAGCTAATCTCTTTGCCTCGGCTTCCGCAGCAATGCGTGCGGCTTCCGCCTCCTCAGCAAGACGTTTTGCCTCTGCTTTGGCTTCCGCTTCTGCCTCCGCAGCTCGCCGTGCTGCCTCGGCCTCTGCCACCTTGCGTGCAGCTTCTGCCTCCGCGGTTTTACGCGCTTCTTCGGCTTCGGCAGCCTGACGCTTAGCCTCCTCCATTACACGTTCTACCTCCTGCCGACGGGCTTCACGAACAGGTTCTGGTGTTGTCGCTGGTTCTGGTGGCGCGGGAGTACTTTTCGATTCGGGGCCTGGGGTTGGAGAGTTCTTTGGCTTCGCTTCGTTGCCTGATCCCTCCTCAGGGGATCGCTTGATGTCCTTGCTCTTTTCTCTTTCACCAGTGCGTGGCTTGGTTGCCATCTTCTTAGGAGGCTTTCGATCATCCGGGTCTGCATCTGGGGTTGGCTTGATATCTCGTGTCTTCTCCCGCTCGGCCACGCGTGACTTTGTAACTAATCTTTTCCCTGGCTTTCGCTGATCGTCCTCGCTATCTTCAGATGGTGTACGTGCGGACTTTCTCGGCGGCTCTAGGTCCTCAGAGCGTGGCTTAATTGATTTCTTGACTGCCTTTTGTTCTTCGCCCTCGCTGTATGAGCGTGGATTGTGAGCTACTTTCTTCGCTGGTTTCCGTTCTTCCTCGCTCTCTGACGATGATGTCTCATCATTTACGACCCTTCTCCGTCTCTTCAGATCGCGCTGGTTGGACAGCTCACGCCCAGAAATCAATCGGCCTCTTGTTTTCTGATGAGCAGCTGGTACCGCCGATGATTTGGCAAGATGGATTCGTCTAGCGTCGTAACGCACTGGAGAAGATGAGCGCTCTCTTCTAGGCGACGACCTCCTCTTCGCTCGTATCTGGCCGCCACCCTGTGCTTCCTTCTTGTTCCTCTTCGGACTCTGGTGTTCTCGGCGATATTTGTCATATCTATTCTTCAAAATATCCCTCTCCTGTTCCCATTTCGGCCCTCGACGATCTTCGGATATCTCAAAGTACGTTCGGCCTTCGCGGTTACGTCGTGTTGGATCGAAGTGGTCTTGTACCAAAAGCAGCTTGATGATCTTGAGATGGCCTCTACCGATTGCTACGAGCATAGGGGTTTCGCTGTGTTTGGAGGGGTCCGGGTCGGCTTTAAGTCCACTGGCGAGTAGGATACTGAGGATATCATAATGGCCTCCTCGAGCCGCAGCAACACCGCATGCGATGTTAGGTTTGATATTGCTGTTAATCAGTTCTCCGACCGCGATGATGTCACCTACCCCGGCTCTTTCTATTAGGGTCTCAGTGTTGTATTCGTTGTAGAGTAGTCTGGAAATAGTCTTCTGCTGAGTTGCTTCGGGACCATTATTCTCATCATCGTTATTCGTCCCATTTTCACGTAGCATAGCTTCCTTCAATTCTTTCTCGATCTCCTTAACATCATCTTCATCATCATTAAGCACATCAATGGCCCTCTGACCCTTCTTGTTTTGGTGGTGTGGATTGACTTTAGCCTTCGTAAGGAGCAGCTTGACGACTGCTAGATGCCCATTTTCTACAGCGTCAATCAATGGAGTATCTCGATCATTCGATTCGCAATCGGTCCGGCAACCCTGGTCAATGAGGAATTCCACAACATCCGCGTGTCCGTTTAGCGATGCCTTCTGTAGAGGAGCAATTCCCGCAAAGTCTTCTTGGTTCAACTCGTCCGGTGCTGCATTGTATGCGGCCTTAACAGTGTCCATATCACCCTTCTCGCATTCTCTAGCAAGTCTTGTGGCTCCAAATCGATCCACGTTCTTCTTGTGAGCCATGGCGCGAGCCGGTGAAGTTAGAGCCCGATGAGATGAGCGTTTGACTCGTGTGTGAGGCGGTAGGTTGGGCGTCTGGACGTGTCGTGGGGACGACGCTTCGGAGCTCGAATCAGACCAAGTCTTGCGCTCCTGTGATGGTAGCACAATCGTTGAAAGCTCCCTTCTATTGCGACTTTGGGCAGCTTGTGAGACTGACTGTGAAGATGCTGAGCGTTTATGCGGTCTTATCCCAGGTGTTGCAGGGGATGTGGGCTGAATCCGGAGGCCGTGAGATGGTTTTGCAGGTCCATCAGTCTTGGGTCTCTGTCGCGGCGGCTCAATGTTGTCATCGTGTAGCTTGCGCTTCCTAGACTCGACGGTTGATGAGCTTCTCCCGCGAGTTGAGATTGGAAGGGATGGTGAAGGCGCAGCATGTGCCGGCGGGGATCGAGGTGGTTCGGCAAGACTCCTTTCGTGCTCTTGTCGTAAGGTTGATCGACTGCTGGGAGAAGTTGGAATTGAGCTCTTCCCGTCGTACTCAGAGCCATTCCTGACGCCGTTTGTCTTGATGTCCTTCGCGTCCACGGCCACGTCTTTCCGTCCATTTAATGCCGGTGATCTCATAGTCACCGCCTCTTTCACCATGCGTGAATCTGTTCCATCATCCCCATCACTCCTTTCAGTCTTGACCACCCTCTTTTCTTTCTTGTCTTCATCTTGTTCCGCATCAGTTAGAACGACCGTTTCCGCTTCCGACTCGTTCTGCGCGTCGTCGGAGCCAGCATCACCATTCTGAAGCCGAGGTATTGATGCTGTATTGCCTTTTGCGGATGATGATGGTGATGCAGGCTTGAGCGCTCGAGGTGAGGCAGTTTGCTTAGAAGGCGAAGGTATCCGGTCGTCTTTGCGCGTTGGTTCAGCTACAGAGTCGGCAGAGATGGAAGGTACATTGTTTGCAACATCGACATTACTGGTCATAACGGAAGGCTGTGACAGGACTCGAGGGATCCTGCCTCATTGTCGGCTTGGGTGAGCACAGGACGAAAGGAATGGGTAGAGCAGGCAAGAACAGAAGCTTGACTGCGACTCCTCGGTGTGACGCTTTGTCGGGGACTCGGGGTGTATGGATACAAAAAGCTATAAAAACAAGAAGTCGTGGAATCGTGACAAGATCGTGAAGAATCGAAGGTGGAATGTTGAGGAGATGGGGAGGACTGCGAAGGGAAATGCGACCGGGGAGACGAAGGCGCAAATCAGAGAGGCCAACACGGCTGAGGCTGGTCTGGGCAACATTTGCTGGTCTCTGATTGCACGAGCTATCATAAGCGCCCCTGCAAAGGAGAACAGAAGGGACAGGCCTGTTATGAACGAGGACGAGGACACCTAGCTCACAAGCGATAGCCCAGCAATATGCCCAGCTGCATAAAAGTTCGTGCCCAAGCAGGATGTAATTACCATGCGCGAGGGTTGAGTAGTCTTCATTCTCCGCTGAGCTCTCACGAGCGTCATGGGACGAAAGCGACACGCAATAGACATGTTCCGAGATCGACTTCAAAATCCCGTAGCTTCTATCCAAGGATTAGTTCTATACACAACGTTTTCCGCTCCGCTTGATACTAACCTTAATCAAGCCTCCGGGTGGGCCTCCAATAACCACATGTTGGGGAAGAAGGGAATGTCCGGTAGGCTGTTGCTCGTGCGAGCGGGATGCGTAAGGATACCAAGAAGCAGCCACCAGCTGTCATACCCTAAATTAGGAGCTACGGACCAGCGACACGCGATCACATCTGCGTCATGGACGTTGTAAACTTTTTGCTAGGCTCGTTGAACCCTATTCTGCTCCTCCGAACTTTCTATCTCGCCGCAGCAGCCCTCGTAAACCTTCCCTCCAACACTACTTCCAACCCGCCAGCAGCCCTCTCCATCACTAACAGCACCACTTCCAGTAGATCCTCCTCATCTACGCCACCCCAACCCTCCGCACCCGCTTCCTCGCCTACGGCTCACGAGCAACTTCTCCCTCCAAACAAACCCCCAAACAAACCCCCAAACCCACCTCTCCACAACCCTCAAATCGCTTCATCCAGCTCCTCGACCACCTCACCACCTACCGCGTGCCGCACAGCTACTTCACGCACTTCTACATCCTCTCCATCCTCTGCTCCATCCTCTGGCTCCACCAACTCCGAACACGTGGCCCAGCGTTTCAACAGCTCGCGCAACTGACCAGCACCCCCAGCACCTCCCGCATCCCCAATGGTTTCGCAGCACGTTCTCGGGCCGCTGCAGCGGCGCCTCCCGAAACGCCCTCCATGACCGTAGCCCAGGTCTACCTGGTCTGCAGCCTGATGCTGCTCCAAGGCCTCCGCCGACTCGCCGAGAGCTGCTTCTACGCCTCCGACTCTAAGAGCCAGATGTGGATCGGCCACTACGCCCTCGGCGTGCTCTTCTACAGCACCGTAAACGTCGCGGTATGGATTGAAGGAACCCGTAAGCCGCCTCCCTCTCCTCCCTCCCTTTCCCCCATCCTCGTCCCCCCCTCCCAACAACCCACAGCTAACCCACCTCCCCCGCCACAGCCGCCCTCCTTGCCGACCCCCCTACAGCACCCTCACCACGGCCCACCAGCCTCATGCCTCTAGACCTTAAATCCACCCTCCTCGTACCCCTACTCCTAACAACCCACATTCTCCAAAACGCCCACCACGCATTCCTCTCCTCCCTCCGCCGCTCGGGCACCTACGCCCTCCCCACCTCCCCGCTCTTCCCCCGCATCCTCTGCCCACACTACACGCTCGAGGTCCTGCACTACACGCTGCTTGCTCTACTGGCCGCGCCGGCAGGCCAAGTAGTAAACTACACGCTGGCGACCGCAGTGGTGCTGGTTGCCGTGAACCTGGGCGTGACGGCTGAAGGGACGCGAGGGTGGTGCGTTGGGAGGTTTGGGGCAGAGAGCGTGAAGGGGAGGGCGAGGATGCTGCCGTGGGTGTGGTAGGCGTACAAGAGGGAGGGGAGCGGTGGGATGGGGAGATAAAGCGAGTATGTAAGGGAGGCGGATGGATCACTGTTATAGTGATGGAATGGGTGAGGTGCTTCCTCTACGAAGCCAGGAAAGCAATGTCTGCCACGGTGGTGTCTCAACAAGATCATCCGGCAGGGAAGGCAAACGGCGGAAGTAGAAGAGATATATACTCCACCTTGCATCAATCTAACTACAAAACACCGCCATGCTCAACAAGCAAAGGGCAAATGAAGAAGTAGTTCAGATCTTGAAACCACCATGCCACAAGCGCACTTGAGCCGGCCCTCAAAGGAGAAGAGACGCAAACCATGCATATAGCAACGTAGAGTGACGCAACGCAAAGAAAAGAGATACGTCGCAGCTAGATGCGAGAGATAGGAGACAGGCGTAATCTAATAGTACATAAAAGAAACACATTAACAGATCCATGTGCATAAGTAACAATGATAGCAATACTCATAGCAAAGAAAATGTAGCAGGAAAAGTGAGAAACTAAACACAGAATAATTAGGAAAAGACATGTCATTTCATCCCTCAGTAGCTGAGAAAAGAAAACTGTGTAGACAGAGCCACGACGTAAGCGCAAGACACAACATGTCCATCTCTATCGTTCCGTAGGACTGATAACGCCCTCATCTGCCGCGCCATCAAAAAAGCCCGTCCGTTCATCCGCCGCGTCGTCGGCTCTAAAATCAGGGTCTTTGAAAATCGGTTTCTCAGTAGTAGTAGTAGCAGCAACCGCAGGCGCCACAGGCGTAGGTTCCGCGATCTGCGTCCTCTCGCTCCCCTCACTCCTTCCATCAGAAGCCTCCGAATCTTTTTGAGGCTCGCCTGTCCCCAAAACCGCCGCCTGATCCAGACCCAAACCCACTAGGGTGTCGCCACCAACAGGCTCGATATGATGGTGCAGCGCCTGCTTGTCTCTAGGCGTAGGGACCGAGTGCTCCGGCAGCTCGCGCAGCGGAGGCGGCTGCTTCTTCTCCGGCTGCGTAAGGTGCTCGAACTCGAGCAACGAGCTACGACGCAACTGCTCGAGCTTCTCTTCTGGATTCTTGCGGGCACGATCTTGTAGTCAGCTTCTGTCTCTCTTCATCAACAGCGCGACAATTGCATCAACATCAGACTCAGACTCCAGGCCCAGGCCGTGCTCCGCGGCAAGCGCCAGCACGGCCGCGGGGCTGGGGAAGTGGGATGGGTTGGTGAGCGACGCGAGCGGCGCACCGCGCGGGCTGCTGAGACTAGCTAGGGACGGGCTTTGAACAGCGGGCACAGCAGGCGCGGCAGTGAGCGCAGGCGCAGGCGCAGGCGCAACAGAAGTAGCAGAAGTAGCGAGGGTCGAGTCACTCAAGGAAGTCGACGACAACCGCCGTTCACGACGAAACGATGTAGCGCTATCAGAGGAAAACCCACAACGGGGACATACCCAGTCGACTTGGTCCGGCACGCCTTCCGCCGCTGGCAGCTCGCCTGCTGCATCTCTCTCTTCGCCCCAGAACGTTGGTCGCCGGATTGGCGCTGGGGTCACGGGGAGGCTGGGCCGTTCAACGGCCGATGGGAAGTCAGTTAGGATAAGGCTCTCGCGGCGCTCTTTGCGACCGATCGAAGGGGAGAGTATTTCTTCGGTTCCGCCAAGTTGTTGGAGAACTTGGGGTTTGGTTCGCCGTTGCTGTGACTCTATAATCGCGCGCACGTATTGCTCGATTCCTGGTACGGTATCCCAAGCGTTCGTACTCTGTGAAAAGCTCTGCCAATTTTCGTCAGTAGTTGTTGGCTGTGCTGATGATGGCGGAGTCGATGTGCCCTCCTCAGCCCTCTCGCCACTACTAGGCGCCGAGGTTGGGGCTGGCGGTGTTGGCTCTGGTGGTAAGTCTTCGGCGAAGACGCGTGTCGGCTTTGGTAGGTCGTGTTCTTTTTCCCAAGGAAAGATAGGCTTAGGCCTCTCCGCAACAGCAGGCTTAGTTTCAGGTACTTCGTACCACATGTCTCTAGGCGGCTCTGGATACGACTGCGGTGCTTGGAAAAGCTCCCGATCCTCGCTGAAAGTGTACGTTTGGACTGGGAAGTTGGCGGCCTCAGGTTTCGACTCAACCGGTGGCGCGGAACTAGAATATAGATCAATACAGAATGTAATGCTCACCCGTCTTCCAGTGAACCTTACCGTGTCGCATCCCAAGACATTGTGAGGGCTGAGAATTTCCGCTGCTGGGCTGTCGGTGTTGGCTCTACTACACCCTGGTCAATATTTTCCGATGTCTCTCCTGGATCAGAAAATGGTTGCTCCGTAGTCGTTGTCGCTGCTTCAGGCTGCGCAGTCTCAGGTGCTGGCGTTATGTGTTCAAAGGACGAGGTACCAAAATCGACATTAGTCGCCTCGCCGTGAACATGCTGCTGAACCGTTGTGGAAGGCAGAGAACCTAGACTTGGAGTGTACGAAGTCTGGGGTTGTGAAAAAGAAGCAGGCCCGCCTGAGCGGCTGACTTGTGCTCCTTTGAGATGTCTATCATAGACAGCCCACCACCGGGCAAGAAGCTCATTGTAGACTCCTCCGCCTTTACTCTGTCTCCCTTTAGACCAAGGTTTGTCCTTGCCAATGAAGTGCACCATGCTAATGTTGCTTTTGTAGTGCCTGTATGCAGGCTCCCATTGGTACTGTGCGTTCGGCGTGCAATTGTATGCGAAGCTTATCCGGTGCCAGTTTCTGTGCTCGTAGTATTGGTTCAACAGACCTTGGTCAGCTCCATCAAAGCTATCTCCGCTTGCAGCCATTGTCTGTAAGGCCCAGTAATCACCCATGTTTGGGCTGATAACCATCACACCTGTGTTGAAGGCATCGGGCCAGCCAACATCGGGAGCTGCAGCGAAGGGAGCGTCGATGTTAAAGAGCTCATCCGGTGCCCTAAGAACTACAACATCCGCATCAAGATATACAATCTTACGGAATTGCACCTGTCGCCACAGGGCTATCTTAGTGAAGGCGAAGGCAAGATCGGCACGATCCATGAGGTAGAGGTTGGCAGGATTAGGGTTTCTTATTCGGTCAACGGGTATTAGATAGTCGTAGAGCTCCTGCAAAGATCATAAGCATCTGTTCACTCTAAAGTAAAACTTCAATAGCAGACCTTAAGCTCCGTGATGGTACCAGCAGACAAGGTGTCCAGCGTGACGAGGACGGCGAGTTTCTTCTTGGTCCCGGCATCTCGTAAAGAATGTGCGAGAATAGCAGCTCCTAGAAGGAATGAGTGATTGTTCTAGAAGATTGAAGTTGAGGAATGTTGATACCGGGTAAATAAGAATCGCTCATGAGCAACTATCCTTGTATGAGCTTGTTTACTTGCACAGCAGCTATCTTGGACTCTGCAACTTACGGTGCAATAGACATCCTCGCCTAGAGTGGCCATAATGGCAGGATTTATTAGAGAGAGCGTGTTTGGGAGAAAACAAAGAGAAAAATAGCGATGCTGCCAGTGGAGGGCGTAACGCTCCCGGTTGGTGAGTATCAACCTCTTTCTCTCTCAAGCTTCCCCGCCCTCTAACGACGTATGGAGCTGCCGATCACACGACGAGAAAAAGATGGTGCAACAAAGACTAAAGCTGCCGGGGCATAAACAGCTCAATGGCAAACATATTTACAAGCGCAGCTGCCGATGAAGCTTTTGCAGCTCGTTGAGCAGGAGAGCAGCCGAACGGCGAAAAAGGCTGGTGTCGATGGCGGGATCAGAGCAATCTCCTCATGCTGGGTTACCCGCAGCTTGGCAGAAGCTCTGATAACGCCAAGACTTTTTTTCTGTAGATGGCCGGGTTACGTACTTTAGCTCGCCAAATGCCATCATAACAGAAATTGGCTTCAACGCTCGCCGGCTACGAGTGCCACGCCTGTCATAGGGCTGTAACTAGCATACTAATATCAGCAGTCGTCTTTCCCTTTTCAATTGCATCTGATCGATAATATGATGCTATCCAATATGCACCGCCAAGGAATTGCCGTACCAGGTGATCAAGCCTTGGGACGTCTTCTAGGAAAATTGGCCTTCATAGCCGGACATTTCATAGCGGGAAAACACGGATCCCATGTGTGACCCTCGCAGGGATCGCTCCCTCCCGTCTTGAAATGTCAACAGTCGCCTTAGCATCGCCGAGTTCCGTAATGTTTCCAACATATCTCCGACCGCACTATGGCCGGACCTTTGTGGTATAAGCATGAAATCGTCGTCTGCTTCACCAGACTTGCTTGGGTATGACATGAGCCACGCTACAATCTTTAATTTAGTTGAATCCTGCTAACCTCCAAACTCCAGGCAAACCAACGTCCTCGTTCTCCAGACGCAGCAATTCTAGCAACTTCAGCCCCCTGGTAAAAAAAATCCATATTACTCATCTGGTCGTATATCTTGATAAATGCAGCATTAACTGTAGGTACCATTCACTGACAAGTTAATACATTATTCCCTCTACGGTGATGCGGCTTCTTGTATTGATTCGTAGCTCAAGGGTAGTAACTTCGTTCCTGATTATAAATGCAGGCTCCATAGCTGCCTCAATTATTTCATTAGAGCATCGAATTCCTTCAGCACACGCTCCGCGTCCACCGCTCGTCCTCTATCGGTGGTGAGAAAAAACTCTCCTTCTGCGTGTATCGCCGTGATGATGCTCTTCGTTGTCTTCAAATGAGTCGCTGTATAGAGACTTTTATAAGCGCCTTGGAGAGGATAAGCGACCAAGCCGGTGATAGCTATTGGCAAAATCAGTCAACTACAAATTGGGCTGATATTTGAGCGGAATAATATATACCACCACAAGGTTTCACAGCAGCCCCAATAGTGGCCTTCCCAACGCCCTTCGCAAGACCTATTACGCCCTCATCTCTCGCCCCTCGATAGGGGTGCATGGCAAGGCCAGCGACACTTTCGAACACGCTTGTTGCGAAGCCCTAGCGGCGGTTAGACCTCCACTGCTATCGTGTTGGTTCTCGGTAGTGCTTACTAGCCCGCCGACTCTCATGCCACTCTTCCAATCTGTCACTGGCCCATGGTCCTGAACTTTGTCTCCACATAATGTCGTTATAGCATAGAAACCATCAGCAACCGCAACTGGGATTTCCGCGCCTGCTTTGAGAACGTGCATAGGAAGCTTCAAGAAGCTTTCTGCAGAGGCCGCAGCAGCCGCAGCGGCGGGAGTCTGAGCGCCTGGCTCCCCCTTTTTAGACCTGGTGGCTGCACGTCGGTATTCTCTAGCCGGCTCCAACACGACTCTACCCATGGCGCCGACCAAGTCCGCTGCCGTCGTCACCCACACAGCACTAAACCCAGTCAAAATATCCGAACGGCGATGCTTAATTATCACCGGATTGGATTGGTGCCTAAGAAATTCTCAGCTCGTTTCGCGGCTAGACAACACGCAAATATGAACATACAAATTGAGTTTCTTTCTGTCGAGCTTGCGGTGTCTGATCAAGATTTCTGCTGCCAATCCAGACAACTTCAGTGTCTTCTTCGACCGCGTATACGACTATGTTGCTGGCAGATCCCCTAGTATAGCGCACGGAAGTTGTTCAAGGGGGAAATTGCGATGGAAGGATTGAACGGCTGCCTCAGCCCCAGTCTCCGTACGCATCTTATCTGCGATTGCCTGCGCTGCGACCGCTACTTCAGGCTTCGAGCAGAATTTGATTGCTTCTCCAAGATTTTTACTATTGAGAGATTTATACGGTATCGGCTCCGGTCCTGCTCCTGACCTAGCTATCATGCTGCCCCAGAAGGGTTGACTAGAATCTATCAACAAAATACAGCTTTTACAGCTTCACGATGGGAGACTTACTCGCCGAAGAATGGCACAACCACAGATGGGCGGCCGTTCAGTAACCCGCACGCAGTTGTCCCCGCTCCACCGTGGTGCACGACAGCCGAAACACGTTGGAACAACCATTCTGCGGAGTTAGTTAATGCATGTAAGTAAGGCAGGTCTTCGCTCTTACCGTGGGGGCAATCATCCAAGAGGAATATGTTCTCCCGTCCTTCCGTTCCGCCCAACTGACTCCATCCCCTGGAGATAATAGCTCGTACACCAGTAGCTTCTATCGCTTCCAGAAGAGTCGCTGTGAATCTTTCCGCATCGTCTACTACAATACTTCCAAAGCCGATATATATCGGCGGAGGGCCCTGGGAAAGGAAATCGTACAATTCGCGCGGTGGTTTATAATGCGGAGGTTCACGGAAGAAGAACCCGCAAACGTCTGCAACTAGATTTAGCAAAAGTCCATAACTTCAGACGATCCCGAGATACGAACCGATATAGGGTGGCCAATCATTTGGCTTTGGTACTAGCGAAGGGGACCAGCAGTACGTGAACGGGATCTTCTGAGTTGCTACTAGCGAAGGTCCTTCTGAGGTGGGAATCGGTTCCAGGTCACGCTTTCGTCGCCATCTGTTTACGATATCCCCTAGACTTCTACTATTCAGCGCGTTGGGCATCGTTATTGTGTAAGGCTGCGAGATTTACCCCTGCCACGTCATCCATTCGACGATCCCGTATGATAAGTAATTAGCCAAACCGGAGTTGAAGTTGGAGTTTATGATATTCGCAAGAGGGTAAGGGAATGCACATGTATCGCTCTAAGGCATCGTAAACATTAGATGCAGAGGTATGCCGAGCGCCTGCGCATAATATATATAAGCAAAACCAGCCAGATTAGTAATAATGGCTCTAGTAATAAAAGAAATACCTATTAATAGATCTAGCGAGATATAAGACCTTTGGTAGCCATTAATAATATCTTCTATTATAACCTATTTTCTCTAGATATTGCCTTTATAAAGCGTTTTTATACTTAAAAT
>Ga0307515_10012847_pt1 | contig 15712 bp, 21 predicted proteins | sample 17_EM_MG_FD_194513 | JGI IMG/M metagenome (GOLD analysis project Ga0307515, IMG submission 194513) | Populus trichocarpa ectomycorrhiza microbial communities from riparian zone in the Pacific Northwest, United States - 17_EM | ecosystem: Host-associated > Plants > Roots > Unclassified | place... | reverse complement strand
GTAAATCACAGGATCTCCCATTGACCTCCATCAAATTTCGCGAGATTTTTCACTTCACCCCCACCGTGCGGCGGGATATACATCCCTTGGTACCCCGGCAATGCCATTAGTATCCGATCATCCTTGTGCCCTGGGTCGACATATCTAGCGGCGTTGATGTTGCGCAGTTGTTAAGTACCCCCATGGCGCCTCTTTTTAACACGTACGATGTGCAGTACGCAGGTTCAAAGGGTGGTTCTGGGGTTTACAAGGGCAAAGTGGATCCCAAATGGAGCATCGGCCGGTGGGTTTTAGATAATACGGTGTCTGCTATCGTAAAGCTCACATACCTTGTTCTAGTATCTTGTATGGAGGTTCGTATCTTCTGTGTGTGCGAGTTGGGTAACTTTTGATTCTCAGCGATGCGTGCCGGTCCAGGCGACACCTTTGGTTTGATCATCGAAGCATGCACGAAACATCAAGAGAAGAACAAGCCGACGCAAGCGGACCCTGTTCAGTTCTCGGCTCACTTCCTCGTGGGGGCGGATCTGGTACCATATGAGGTCCACATCAAGACCCTCAAGACAGGCCGTTCGTACTCTAACCTATATGTAGAGTTCTTTCAAGGGGTGAGCCTTTAATCACACCCAACAATGTGCATGATCATTTACAGAGATGAAACTCAATCATTCAGGGAAAACTCAGAGTAACTGCTCTGGCGTTATTTGGCGACCTCACGGTTACCCCGAAACGCTCGTTTGGACACCACATCGAGATCCCTTCTCCTTACGCCCGTAGAATCCCACTATTCACCCATCCGGCACTCATGGAGAAGCCAAGGCCCGGTGCGGATATCCTTGAGGCGATCATCAACTTCGGCGACGAACTTCAGACTGTCATCGATCCTGTTTGTTCGTCCCGTAACGCACCCGAAGTTAGGGAGACATTATTTGAGCACCCCACAAGCGGTAATAGGTCAGAGAAGATAGGGGGTGGGGGTGTCGACGAGGGTCGATGGACCGAGCTCGCTCCCAGTGCCAGGGTTCGGAGTACAAGAATCCGACGATGACCTGGACCGTGAAATTTTACGGCAGGATCCCACCACGTTCGAAAGATCGGACAGATACGACGACGGGATTGTATACACACGCCAAGTCGATGGTGGATCCGGATAGCCGAACGCTTTTGGTGACCGAATGGTGGACTGCACCAAGTAATCTCGCGGAAGGGAAGGTGGAGGAGGGTTGGAGGGAGAAGCAGGTGTGTTTGGCCTCGTCTGAACAGGTGGCGATGAACATTCCACTCGCAGCTGAGCAGAAGAGGACACGGATACAGCCAAAGTTGTAGCGGTAGAACAACATGATTAGGTATCTTGGCACTCAATATTATGAGTGCGGGCGAATAATTATGCTAGCGAAGCCCCAGTGTTCTTAGCCAGGAGAAACAATCCAACGACCGTTACTTCGTATGTGAACCGCTGTTAGAGAATGAGGCGTATATACCCAGGAACGTCCTCACACTGTCGGGGGACCCTCCCGAAGATTTCCCAAATGGATTGACTCAGATCTCAGATCTGGAAAGGGCCTACATTAATCCCAGAGCTGCTCCAGTACGAACGGGGGTATTAATGAACGACTAGCGGATTGTACACTGTTTGTTGCTTTCTCGGCCTGCAAGACCCTTCGAGCCAAGAGAGTCTTAGCCGATACACGTCCTTATCAGTTAGACCACCCAGTCCCCATTGTTTCCGGGGACCGCATCCAGCGACATCATAACCTGTCCACAAAATTTCGTTGACGAGAGGTCGCAGTTACCGAACGGCACGGCTCCAGGAACGTGCTCCAGAACCATCGTAAAGTGAACTGGCGCATTGGTGCACACTAGGGTTTGACCGTGAAGAGTCTCCAGACCACAGTAGAGCATAGATAGTGCGGACTTGCAGAAATTACGGCTACTGGTGTTAGTATTTGGTGCGAGAGTGCCGGTGAGCAAGGTGTGCGCTTTGTCCGACCCAGTCCAGTCTACTACATGGAGGCGGCGCGCCCGAGTCGATCAAAGGAAGCGACCTTCGACCACGACGCGATCACTCCTGGCGTCTATCTCTACATTTAAACTCAGCTTTCTTAGCTACGGCGAGGTGGGGTCACTTGACTAACTGTGACCCTCTTAGTGCTGTTACCGAGCAGCTCGGCGGAACGGCCAGTGCGTTCAGGAACCAGTCAAGGTCCGATTTGGGGGAACGCGCTCCATCACCAGGTGCTGCGCGTCTGTCTCTGCGGCCAGAGTGGATTTGAAGATACGACATTGACTTGACTTCTGGCAACCACCTTCGCAATGCCCGCTGTCGTCGAGAATGACATGGCGAGCGTAAGCGAGCCAGTATCGTCCCGAATGCCTGCGGGTTCGACGCCACGGGGGGATTGGAACCTCTTGACGATCCCGCCAGAGATAATCCTCCGAATATGTGCGTTCTGTAGTCACGACATTCCCGGAAACTGACCAACGCATTCCTTGTAGTATCTTATCTAGATATTCCAGATCTAACATCCCTTTCGCGGGCGTCTCCGCAGCTTACTGCCCTCACTTCGGACCCGATTCTTCACAAGAACAGGTTACGTTTAACCGCACCCTCGAGAGTCGCTCATTCACTCTTCGGCGTGGGTCCTAACGGTATTCTACTCAGGCCTGGTGTCGGGGAGCTACTACAGAGAGGCGTTATGAAGGGGTTGGGGATTGAAAGGCGATGGAAGACTGGTGGATATTTCTACAGCCCGAGAGTATGTGATGACCTACTGCGCTCCTTCGAAGGTCGACTCACTGATAACAGATGGTGCCCGTCTACGAGATCGCTCTTAGACTGCATCGCCTCCATGCTCAGAACCTGATTTCCATTGTCCTACGAGGCCGTTTCCAGTCCTCGAGTCCCAGTGCGTTCGTCCCCCCATATCCCATCGCTGGGGGGTCGGACATCTACGGCATCACTGAGGGTTTGATGAGGAGCAAACCTGGAGTCGTGAGCCGAACTCTCTTACCCACCATTCGAAGCCTCCGTTGGAGCTTCAAGTGTGATCAAGTCAGTCGAGTCGTTCGAGGAGCGAGCGGCATAGGAGCTCTGTTCGCCAGACGCAGGTCCGCAGACGATGAATCAGAAACATCTGATCGAAGCGTGGCGATGTGGATTGAGAAGCAGGGACCGAAGTTGATCCCTGATTCGAGCTCTGGGCAGGAGGCGGAGAGGACAAGGCTGGCTCTGTGTCCTGGTGTTGGAAAGATCATCAGGTTTTATGAAGGACTTTCTCTTGATCAATAATCGCTTTACACTCTAAGGTATCTTCTAGCGAACCAGCTACACCCCCATATCCGAACTTTCTATTCCCATTCTTCTCGCTTCATATTTCGGCTGGTTCAGACGCATGCATATATCGGTTTCTCGTTCTCGCAGATCACGAACTCTTCCTCTCTCCCTCTGCTTCGTTCTCCCAAAGTGTATACACAACAGTACATACAATCTATTTTGTACCTGCTTAGCCTTGTTTTATGCCAACATATCACCCATCGATACTGAAAAACCGTTGCCTGATAACCCATGAACTATGCCAACTGAAATGAACCGCACAACGAGGAAGAAAATAACTCCGAGACCCACGAAACAGAGGCTCGCACCGGGAAATGAGAGAAAAGACGAAGTGGAGATACATGAGGTCACCGTGTAAATCATCCTCCTTGCGATGACAGTCCACTCGACCCGGTGAAGTTCGGGGGACTCGCAGAGGTAGCCCGATCCAGGATCCCCCTCATCTGTCTAACCACACGTTCGTCCGTCTTCCATACCTTCCACTCCCCCATTCCCATGCCGAGAGCGTCTGCATCTTCCCTCCCTGTCCTCTTCCTGTACTGCATCTCACTCTCGACGAAGCGACCAGCGCTCAAGTGGATTTCCTTGAGTCCAGCGCGGAGAAGGATGGCGAGGAGGATCTGGACGGTGTTTGGGCTGATTCCCGAGCCTGGAAGGATCGTTATTGGCTCGATTGGAACGACGCGAGTAGGTAGTGAGACCGATGAGGAGATCGAGGTGGACGAATTGGCTCTGGAGTGAGGTTGGATACGGGTGAGACGGTGGAAGTGTTGGACACTTTCTCTGTGGAGATCTGAGAGGACCGAGATAGAGGAGGGGGATGTCGAGATTTTCCCGTGACCACTAGTTTTGAGCAGTTGGGAATGGGGTGGCGGGGTCTGGTATAAAATCGGAGTATTGACGTACCTTGTTAGGACTCGCGTGATGCCTGGTATTGAATACAAATGCTGTAGTGCAGCGTGTGGATCTTGTGTCATGTCGAAGGCACGATGAAAACAGACTGAAAAGGGATGTGAACTTCCGATTTGAGCATAACAGTTATTCACTTGCCTTGTAGCGGCAGTGCTTCATTCACAAGCCTGGGAACGCCAGGGACGATCAGTGGATAGAATGAAACGAAGATTGACACACTTACTGTCTTGTGGTTTCAACGTTGATCTGCCCGTATGTCGTCAGCACCCCAAAGACCACCCCGTCTGTTCCTTCTTCTTTGAATATCCGGATGTCCTCCTTCATGACCTCGATCTCCGCTTCTGAGTATAAAAAAGAACCGATCCTTGGACGGATCATTGTCTACGGTGACGATTATGCCATCAAATCGCGAAAAGGCCAGTCGCGAGGGGCAAAATGTCCATGAGAGTGGATGGTCGATTGAAGGGACAAAAATGGATCAAGATTAGATATCGTCTTGTGGGCATAGAGGACGTTTGCGTGGGGCTCACCATGATTGGAACGGTTGGTCCTACGGCGTTCTTGACTGCTCTGAACAACCCGAGGGACGGGGTGAGACCCCCACCATTTGTGAGGTTCGAGCAGAGTTCTAGCCTGTCTGCTCCTCCTCGTACGGCGCTGTTTGATCATGAGAAGGTTAGACCGGGGGTGGTTCGGTTATTGGTCGAGGGGAGAGCACCGACGAACGCGATTGCCGAGTCGACAGAATCCACGCAGACCTCCATGACCAACGCCACCATTTCGACCGTCCTTCTGGGCCTTTACGCAAAGATTGGGGAGATTACGAGCGGGGATTTATCTTTCGTGCCCTCCTGACCCGAGGCTCGTCTCGGCCCGCTCCTCCGTGGGAAACTCGATAAGGTATCTTCCACGAGAGGGAAAAGTTTCCCACGTTTGCCGCTCGCGCCGTCCCGTCTGGGCTGACTTGCCGGCGAATAGTTTGCGGTGACGCCTTTGCCTCTAAGACTGGATTTCTCTCTGGATGAAGAGAGAACTGGAAAAGATCTCGGGTGCCGGCTCGGTCGACGTCGATTCTCCCCGCGCAAAGCGACGCAAAGAAACCGGGCAAGCTGCCATGCCAGCCACCACCTCCAAATCGAATACCGTCGCGTCGGATCCCACCGCGATCAAGTTCAGACAGGATGCCCTTTCTCTCTGGTCGACCGTCAAGGATGCGACAAACAAAGAGTGCGGATTCCTCTTTTCTCACCTTCAAAACCGCCCTTATAACCACTTTCTCACTCTAGGGGTCGTCTGCTCTCTACAGAGTTCCTCCGTTTGCCGTCAAAACGCCAGTACGCGGATTACTACCAACAAATCCAGAATCCAATCGCGCTCGACGAAATCAAGTCCCGGATAGAAACAGGAAAGTACTCGGACCTCGATTCAGTCAGGCAGGACCTCGAACTCTGCTTCAAGAACGCGAAGAAGTACAACATGAAGGACAGTCCAATCTGGAAGGATGCAAAACATCTCCACGTATGCTTTTGGCTCCAGTATCACGTTTCTGCGGTTCGGCTGACCCCCCCCAGAAACTTGTCAACAAGGAATACGCCCGGTTAACGGGAGTTTCCCCGGAAGAGGCAAAAACTGCGGATGCGGAGAACGATGGAGATGCAGGGTCCGGAGATGAGGGAGGGAGGAGGAAGAAGACACCCAACCTCTCTCGGATGCTCAAGTCGCGCTTGCAGAAGTTGGTCGACAAGACTGCCGACGAGTGCGCTTTCTCCCGCACTTTAATCTTGGATCTTGCAGGTTGACCTCGATCCTCTAGTGGGCGCGTTATCTCTGCAGAATTCATGGAACTCCCCAGCAAGAAGTTATGGCCTGGCTACTATAAGGTCATCAAAAAACCTCAATGCTTCGAGAACATCTTTGTACGCGTTTCTCGTCGCCAACGGTCGACCTGATCTCATTACTTCGCCTCAGAAAAAGTTGAAACGGAAGGAATACCATATGAGCGCCGACTTTTCCAGGGACGTGCAGCTTGTCTTTTCAAACGCGATGGAGTTCAACTCCGAAGAAAGCCAGATCCATGAGGACGCACGGACCTTGAAGGTGTGTTCCTCGCGGATTGTTCTTTTTACTCTTTGTAAAACTGAACCGAGAGCCTTAGACCTACTTTCACCAGTTGATGACAGATCTCCCTGCACCCCATTCCCTTCCCGAGTACTCGGCGTCGACTGCGACGTCCAAGATTACGCTGAGGCTTCCTGGCACCGGGGCGACTTCTACCTCCACAACGGGTGTTGCGGTATCTACCCCTGTCAAGGGAGGATCCGTAATGCTCAGGGTTCCGGGCTTGCCAAAGGATACCAGTGCGGCTACCACGACCAAGGCAGCCGAGCCCGAAACTCCAACTCCCGCCCCAAGCGCGACCACCAGATCGAGGGCGGCGAGGGAAGAAGCCGCGACGGCGGAGCTAACACCAATCCAGCCAACTCCATCGAAATCCAAGACCACAACCTCGACTACCACTGCGACCCAACTGTCTCGCACAATCTCGTCTACCACCAGCACAACTCCTGTTCAAACAACCCAACCGGTCGCAACCGTACCCGCCCAGACCTATTCAAGCCATTATCCAAATGCCTCTTATCAACAACCCACGGACCCCAGCCGGCCAACCTCCACCACGCCATCTACCGCTCAACATGCCACCTCCACCACCTCTTACACCCCTGCGACGATCCTACCCACCTACCCCGCCCATACAAATGCAGGGTACACACCCTCTACCACGGCGACTCCGCTAAACCCTCTGTCGAATCTGAATAACTACGGATATACATATGGAGGAGCGGGATACGGGGCAGGCGCTACGGGGACGACGCCTTACTCAACGACAAATGGGATTTCGTATACGAATGCGACTTACGTCAACTCCACAGCAACCACCTCATCCACACCGGCCCCATACTACGCGACCACCGGTACAACCACAACCGGCACCGCCCAGAACACCAACCCTAATGCGAATGCAAATGTGAATGCGGTGACCGCCCCCGCTGTGACAAAAACCCCAGTTCCTTTGCCATTACGAACGTTCAAATCCGTGCTTCTCACGACGAGAGCATGTGAGCGGAGGCTGGAGCTGGATGTGAGGGAAGGGGTAAAAGTGTGGAGTGTGAGGTTGTTGAATAAGGAGAAGGGACTCAGGATAAGTGGGGTAAAGTTCGACGTTCCTTCCCGCTCTACCGTCAGTTCGACTTCCAAGATGGAAACAGGAGGCGGAGGTCAAGAGGAGGAAGAGGAAGGGGACGTGAAGATGAACGAAGACAAGGATCATGAGGAAGAACACGAAGATGATGGGGAATACGAGGCTGAACCTTCCCCAGCCAAGCGTGGGGCCAAGGGGAAAAGGAAGGGCAAGGGTAAGGGCAAAGTCGGGAGACCGAAGAAAGTCAAGGTTGCGCCCGCCCCTCCAGTCGTTGCTACGCTGACGACCACGACGGTCCCATCTGTGAACGTTGTGTTGGGCGAGGAGGACGTGACAGTGAAGATAAACAATACCGTCGTACCCCTCCGCTCTCCCATCTCGACCACCACAGAAGCGGACGACGGATCCGAAGAAGAGGGGGATGGGGATGGGGAAGCTGTTACCGCGAACGGGAAGGAAAACAAGAACAAGAAGATATGGGAGTGGGATGTGGACATACCGCTGGGATCGAGTGTTTTGGAGATTAGCGAGAACGGAGGAGCGGTGTGGAAGGTTTATGTGGATAGAAACTTCTTGCTGGATGGACCTTAGACCTCTTCTCGGGTCGGTTTTCCTCCCTCCTAGCGCTCTGCGTTCTGTTCTGTCTCCTCGTTGGATCTTTGATCTCCCCTCCAACTGTACCATCCCTCTTCTACCCTGCAATTTCTCGCCCTCTCGTCAACTATTTTGTTTTCTTACTCCCAGCTCGTTGTCTGCGATCTTGTCATTTACACGTTCATACTTTACACTCTGATTATTAGTTCAAATGGTCTTACGGGTCTCAAATTCTGTCCAGAAGCACAACATGGAATAAGTTTATTGATCGATGAGAGTCCATGGCGAAAAACGTTTGCATTACCCTCGAACCGACAAGCCATTCGGTATCTGTCCCCCCTCGTCATGCTCGTCGTCCTCACTCTCCCACCTCTCAGGGACGTATGGCCGATACCGCCCCGCCTCTCCCAACCGTTCTCTAACATCCCTCTCCACCTCTTCCTCGTTCTCAGTCCCGGTATCACCCTCATCGACTACACCCTCTTCCTCGCTCGCGCCATAATTTTCGCCCTCTTCACCCCTCTGCTGGGCTCTCGCGAACGCCGCAAGGTGTGGTTGAGACTCGACATACTGAGCCATCATCTCTTCCCGATCTATCGCATGGACTTCGTACCCCTCCGACCCACGCCGGATGAACTGTCGATGCTGCGGTCCGCCTCCGTAATAACGGTCGTCTTTGTCTTCGTCTTCATCTGCGTCTGCGTAAGGCGGTCGCGAGAAGTGTCCGTACGAGGGTTGCGATTCGTCGTAGTCTGGATGATATGGAGGGACCGTGTAAGTTCCATCCATTTCTCTGCCTTCGCCGGGATAGGGATCAATGTAATGTTGCCTCGAAGTGAGCGACCCCCGGCGTTCCCTCAAGCCGCGGTCTGACAAGCCAGAATGAAGGTCTGGGTTGAAGGATCCATTCCCGTACGTCCACGGGTCCTTTGGGAGTGTGAAAACGTGGTTTTCGTCCATCATTGTAGCGGGATCTTCGGGTGGCCATTGGCCAGTATACTCTCCGTCTGTGAGAACGTGCATGTAAGGCTAGGGGATGGGGTAGAAGGAGCGGGGCTTGGATTACCTTGGAAGATCTCGAAACTTAGACCGTCACCTGGAGGTACGCTGGGCCAACACCATAAGAGAGAATTCGTGCCGAGTACAGCCTTGATGTTCTTCGTCATACCGATATTCTATAGGGTCCAGTGAGGTCAGTTTTAACCCACCGAAGAAAACTCCGCATATCAGTTCCCTCCCCGGCGTTGGAAAGGACTCATAAGCGGGATGAGTCGATAGGAAACTCACATAAGGAAATTTGATCTGCGAAAACCATTCGTCAGCCCTTGGGCGCCCAGAATATCGAAAAGGATCACCTCTCGAATTTCGCCGCGCCTCACGAGTTTGGCAGCTTTATCTTTCTCCCATCCTTCAATGGTTGTCGAGTTTCCTAGCAGGCAGTGGAAGTGGTACAAGCTATGCCGATGTCAGTGGACGTTTCAACAAACTATCACGGGCCAACCAGTACCTGAAAACTCCAACAGCGAGTAGTACTGGGACACAAGTCACGTAATTCACGATGAGGAAAACCAGTTCGATGGGGTCCGGCTCGACCTATGGACCATAAAACGTCAGGATGTCAGACCTCATCGTAGGTGGTAGGAATTACCCAAAAGCCGTTCTTGGTGAAGGACAGAACTCGGTACGTTATCATGAAGACGTGGTAGCCGCATGTAACGTCGACGTAGAACAAGAAGCGAATGAAGTGACCGTAGTTGTATTGACCCAGGCAGTTGTTCACCCATGGGCAGTGGTGATCTAGGAGGTTCCCTGGGTTAGACGTGATCGAGGACGAGGAGCGAATGCGGGTGGTTTACCCATCCGGAGAACGCAACTGACTTGGAGTTAGACCACACAGTAGTATGTATTTTGTAGACAAGAGACGTACGTCTTGCAGTCCTTACAGTGATGTGCTCTGGGTGGTTTGTACCGCTTGCAGTTCCGGCAGTATCGAGGGTTTCCCAGCCGGTTGACTTGAAAACCTTGTTTGTCCGACACATCGGGTTCCTACGTTAACGTTGAGGTTGAGCGAGGGTTATTTCCAGCCATTACGGATGCTGGTATGTACCCACTGCGGGGGCACTCGACCAGGATCGGTCACGATGCATAGGTAGTAATTCCACCACAACATCGCCAGGAGAAAGCTGCAAGTTGGTTCAGACCAATACTTCATGTATCCGGAAATACTGAGCAGACGTACTTGAATGGTATTATAAGTTTCAAGAGATCGACCGAGGCCTCTCTTCCATACCACGGCCAAATAATGAATATCTGGGACGAGTAACCGTTGAAAGAAATCAACATAATCGTGAAGCAGACGAAGAGTCGACCAAGTAGTTTCCCCATCTTCGGACTCCTACTTCGCCGGTTGTGTGTTTCGCCTTGTCTGCGGCTGCGGGTGTTGATGACGTTGATGAGAGGGAGTGGAAGGACGCGACACTTGGACTTTCTTGATCAGCAGCGGCGATGTACCCGGCCGCTCTTCCACATCCCGTTTCCGTCGTTCAAAACCCTTCCCGCGTTGCGGCCAGGCTACTCTCTTATACCCCCGGAAGGATCAAGATTAGCAAAGCCGGCTCATTTGGCGGCGTTGAGATTCGTACGTCCAGAAACAAAGCACGTCCCCCGTTGACCTTCGGAACTGACGCGACCCTTATTTGTTCGTAGCCGGGCTCCAACCAAAAGAAAATCTATCAAAGAGGACGGAAACCAGCACCAGAAGAACGGCCGGAACCACCTCTGTCGCTCCTTCCCATTCCACAGTTGTCAGCAGCGGGGCTGGTATCGACAGATATGCCAGGCGTCTGAACAAATACAAGGCTGGCCAATCCCCTGCGACACTCTACCCCGAACGAACCCGGACCATCCAACCTGGTCTCTCCTGGTTAGGAGACGACGAATTTGAGTTTACTGGACTTGCGTTCAGGCTCGCGCGTCACAGTATGCAACGGGTGGTTGCTAGCAAGTCTACGGGTGGTTCCGGCTCCAATAAACACGCGAATAAGAATGCGAATCGGGGTTCTAGTCCTCGGAAGGACGACGAGAAATCCCGAACGCGGGTGAAGGCTTCAAGCAATCTGGGTCATAGGGTTTTGCAACCCAAGAAGAATCCGGTTCAGAAATCCCAGCCGAGGCGGGTGGATACCGCGGGGACTGAGACACCCCAGACCGTCAGGCCCAGGGTGTCCACAGGACCAGATACCACCCATCTGACTCCCAAATCCTCTCCTGTTCCACAAACTCCAGTTCACGTCAATCTCAAATCGACAGACTTCACGTCTCTGTTTGGTGCCTCTCCATCTCTCTCCGGTGCGCCCTCCTTAGCGAGCATGAAAACCGCCCCCACCGATAATGCCTCTCGTCGCGTGCAACTCGCTTTGGAGTACCAGGGTGGTGACTATTCGAAGTTGGTCTCCAACACTTTGGTGACCAGCCAGGGCAATCCATTAGTGTACGCTGAGAGGACGATGGCGCGAAGGAGGGAGCTGGGACCCAACGGGAGGAATGGTGCTTTGGGAATCGTCCGAGGGATGATCGGCAGGTCACAGGACTCTCAACCAACGGCCTGAGTGTCCGGTCTGGGGACGAGGGAGGTTGGCTTTGGAGGGTTGGTTATATGGTAATCAATATTCGTGTCCCCTTGGAATATTAGAGACTCAATACGCTCTTGACATCAACATTGGGATGGAGCGAGGACTGCGTCAGATTACAAGACGAGCGCGTCAGTGCTGGTACTGGTAAACAAAGCATCGAAAATGCAGGGAACCCTAAAGACGATGAACCCATGCCCAGGGCGAAAACTATAAACTACAACGACATCTCCATCTCTGCAGGTTCTGAGGTCGAAACGATTTCTTCTGAGGGTTGATTGATCCCAACCAAGTTCCCCACGACCGCACTGAGGCCCATCCCCACTCCATCCTTCTACGCCTCCACCTCCACCCATATTGCACCCACCACCAGACTCACTCGCGCTAGCCCTGACTGAATTTTCGTGTTCATTAACACTCTCCGCGAATCCCGGCCCCTCCAAACTCTCCGTCTGGCTCCTGGCTCATGAGTATCTCCGACCTTTCCTCCTTCAACCAATATGGCTCTACTTCTTGAGCGTGAGCTCCTCGTCGTGGTTGCTTGCTGGGTCGTGGGCTCTCTAAATCCACAACGGAGAGTGTACCGGCGATCGACGTTCGTGTCTTCGGCCTTGTGGTAGGGGGACGAGCGTTGTGGGTACTGCACCAGCACTCCGTGTGCTCACTCGTCTTGGAGGATACTCCGGCTTTGGCGTCTGAGCTTGAATCTGGGTCTAAGACTGACCTGCAACGGGTCCTGTGATCGTCCCGTTCCCGCTTCCATTCGCAACCGGGGGGCCCTGCGGTAGGAACTTGATCCTTAGCTTTAATTTTTGCTGTGGCTGTTAAGGTGGTGGTGCGACCTCTTCCTCCCCCACCGCCTCTGGCTCCAAAGATGCGCTTGGACGCCTACTACCTCCAACGCTTGCACTGGTGAGCTCTTTAGCCACTTTATCAGGGGGCAATAGGACGCGATAACGTTCCTCAAGGCCTGCGGCGGTTTCGAGGATCTTTTTCTTCCGCCGTTCGCCCTCGTTGTGCAGCGCTGCGCCGTTTACGTGAAGCCCAGGTAGGTCATGCAGCCCTGTATCGGTATCATCATCGACGACGATGGGTTCATTGGCAGACTCGTCACCCTCCTGCGAATCCGAGGCGCCGGGAGGACGAAACAAGGAGACGGGTAGAGTGAGGAAAGCAGAGCAGTCCATACCACGTAATTGTTTGATAGGTTCCTTGAGTCGTTCCTTTTCCCGCAGCCTCGACGCTTCTCAGATGTGTCATACTTGCGGTGACGTTTCTCGTAGGTCCCACCTGAAGTATCAGCTAGGTTCTGTATCCGAATAACATTTCATCAACGTGCGCGAGGAAAGCGGGTAGGATGGGTGAACGTACCTCTTCGAAAGCTCGTGTTCTGAGCCTGCTCCCGACAGTTTCGTCCTCGGATAACTGCGGGAATTCGGGGGTCTCTATTAGTTGTTTCTTTTATAGTGCTGGTCACCTTGTCACCACTACTTTTTGACAAACCAGCACCTCCAAAAATTGGTGCATTTCTGATCTTCCCAGAACTATTATAACTTGACAGAAAGACTCCTTTTTATGAATAGAAGGATCTGCCAGACAGGTCTCTATAAAACCTTCTAGTTACTGAGTTATTTTTTTCCATCTGTGAAAAAATTGGCTACATGGGAATATTACCTTATTTGGCAGGCATTATCATGACAGGTGCCTGGTTCTTGGGGGGAGTGACTTGCCAGTTGCCCATCTGTGACCACAGAGCACCTGAAGGGATCAAAATACATAAATTTTTGGGCACTCAAGGGTGTACCCTCTCAGGAGTGATGCTGTTGACACAGTGGAAGGGATGTTTGGTGCACAAAAATTCTTGCCAGCCCAATTTGGCCACTGTCAGAAAGTAGTGGTGACAAAGTGACCAGCACCATAGACCTTGCTTTACTTGCTAAACTTCACCAAACTCTTGTTGGTGGGGGACTTGTCCCAAACTCATTACACTCACTCACCATTCTTGGTGGTGGTTTTGAATTGAGGTTCAATAGGGGTCTCTCTGTTCCATCAATTTCTAGTTACAGCTTATCTACTTTGGAGTTGGTCACTGCTTCATGGTTAGCATAGGCTAAACTATACTACATATAGCTAACTATATGCCAGGGCATGGGCCTGTGCTTACTTTTTGGATACTAGAGGATTGGTAAATGGGTTGGCTGGGGTGTGAGGGAGGTTAGAGAAGTTAGCCTTTAGACACATTGCTCTGTGGGCTTGTCAACAAGTGGCAACTCTACAAATCTGGCCTGAGATCTCTGATAGGAGGGAGAAGGGTAGGAGGGATAAAGGGGAAGGGATTTTAGGCTGATGAAATACAGTGGGTAGGGTTTAGCCTGCTGAAGTAAGTAAGTAAAGAAGATTTTCATAGAGTGTGGAGTTGTTGCCTTACAATTACTTGTTTGTAGCTTTGTAGCAATTATAGAAGAGATTGAGGATAGAGAATTCTGGCTGGTATATATACTCCCCATCCTTGGGTCACATGGCCTCTAGTTCTATGATGCTAAGTCTACTCTTCCCTTAGAAGTGTCTAATTATGAATCCCTCTAAGTGCCATCCCAGTCATCTGGGTCATAGACTTGCTATCTTCCTAATTCATATCTGTAATCATATCATGCCCATTGATATTTCAGGTCAACAATATACTTTTCTTGTGTTTTATTCCTTATATAGTAGTATTATTTGATCTTGGGGATTTCTCTTTAGTTTATCCCCTTTGGGTTGCTTCTGTTATTGACTTTCATGGCAGTCATTGGCTCTTTGATAGTGGCTTTAGTGGGTAATGTATTTTTTGTCCTTGATGTTGGATGAGTCATTCCAAGTTAATTTTATTGATTGGTTCTATGTACTCATGGTTCAGGGTTTAGGTTATTCCTGTTCATTAGGGTTTTATACTGAGGGTTGAATGTACTTCCTCTCTATCACCAGTTCTCACCAGCACTCATCTACCCCAGCTCCACCTCCTACATCTTCCAGTTAACCTTCCCCTCCTACCCCCTTTAAACATAATGTCTTCTTCTGCTGCCCAGTTCTATTTTGGCAATGATGCCTCCTATGCTCCAGTCCCCCCTCAGGATGTTCAACAGGTAATTCATTTCTTGGTATGCAATTTGTGCTTTACTGATAAATGAAAAATTAGGTTTATCCTGTTGTCTCTACCCACTCTGCCAAGTCCTCCCCTTCCAGGGCAACTCCTGGTCATCTTGTAGAGATAAGAGGACTTGTTTAAACTTTGTTTTGTGAGGTCTGCTGATTAATATATTCCTTATGGTCAGTTTGACTCAGCCAACTTCCACTTTGCTGAGAAACTTGAGAAGTATTGGGATGAGGTTGAGAAGGTCAACTGTTGTATTCACTCTGCTCATGATTGGATTATAGATCTGATTGAGCAAATAGATGAGATAAATGAGGGTCTAAAATCATTGTCAGTAGGGATTTTATCCTTAAGGGATGAGCATTTTGCTGAATGCCATTGGGCCCCTTTACAGAGTACAATCTCTCACTCCCTCTATAGTTTCTTCTGTGACCTTTGTTGCTTCCACAACCACTCCTCCCCTTCTATCTTCTCCTCCTTCCCTCTGTCATCATCCTTAGACAATGGCATGGTCACATCAGCTGTTTTCATGGCTTTGATTGATTTCATATGGGCAAGTTCAAACTTTTGTGATTTCCCCATTTCTCCTTGGTTCAGTGGTTAAACCATTGGAGGTCATGTGATCACTCAGATGATCAATCACCTGCCTGGTCACCTGACTTGTCACATAACCTGTGGAGGGCGTGCGAACGGCGGGGGTAGAAGTTCGCGAAGTTTTTCGCGAAGTTTTCCCGTGAAGTTTTGATACAATGGCTCGTTCTTCATGGCGCCCACGGTCTCCCACCAAAGTATCTACGGTGTCCGTTAATCTGGGTCTTCCCGGGCTCGAGTGCGAACGAGGGAAGAGCAGATGGGTTCGAGACCAGGGACAGTCTCGTCTCAGGTGTGCGAGACAACGAGGGCAGCTAGGGAAG
>Ga0307515_10012846_pt1 | contig 15713 bp, 2 predicted proteins | sample 17_EM_MG_FD_194513 | JGI IMG/M metagenome (GOLD analysis project Ga0307515, IMG submission 194513) | Populus trichocarpa ectomycorrhiza microbial communities from riparian zone in the Pacific Northwest, United States - 17_EM | ecosystem: Host-associated > Plants > Roots > Unclassified | place... | reverse complement strand
AAGCTAAAGAGAAGGAAAAGGGGTCGCCAGGACCGATGTAAACAAATATATAGGGTGAGCCGCCAAGGCGCTAGCTTTAGGCGGGCCAATCGCAGGTCGGCAGAATATGGCAGAATTTGGCAGGTAATGTGCGGTAGCGCCGTTACACTATTAGAGGTATAGTATTCCCATCTTTAATTTAATAACCTTTATTATTCTTAATACCTTTTATTAAATCCTCTATATTTAATCGTCGTAACTAGCTAGTAATATTTATTCTTTTACTTAGTAAAGTTATACCGTCCTATTCTTATTATATAAAGAAAAAGTTAATATATATTATAATCGCGGCTTTATCTAGTTACTAACCTTTTGTAAGGCAGTATTGCTAGGGTGTACGGTAGGGAGCAGGCAAGCCGAGCATAAGTCACATAGGGAGTCGATGGAAGAGGACGATATGGTAATGAGGGTAGGCAATAGCCTAGTACAGAGACGAAGCGATGGGGGAGGAAGGAGGCTGTAAGCCCGAGGTGCTTATAAGGAGGTGCCAAGGGCTAGCCTTCGGCTAGCCTTAGCGACCCCTGAGAGCCCCTAGGCGATGCAGCCGAGTAAGGACCAAAAGTACCCTTACAATATATTAGAAGTAATAAAAAAGAAGTTATTTTAGTATTTAAAAGGGGAGTAGTAAAGGTAGTAAGGGTAATAATAAAAATAGTATTAGGCAGTAGTGGGGCAGTAATAGGCAGTAAAGGGCAGTAGTAGGGCAGCAGTAAGGCAGACTAAGTTTAGAAGGACAAAAGCCCGCCGCAGGCGCGAGAAATCCGTTAAATTTACCCAAGGAACCAAATTACTGGCTGTAAGTCAGTAATTTGGAAATTTTCCTTGGAAAATTTAACGGATTTCTTGTATTTTAGATACTGCTCTAGTGTCTAATTTAATCTTTCTATTTAACCATCTGTCTGCGGATAATATGCAGTAGAAGTTACTACTTAAACTCCTTACTCCGCTAAGAATACCTCCTAGAATACTACTATAAATTTTAGATCTCTATCCAATATAATCTTACTTAGTGCTCTATATCTTATAAACACTTCTTTAATATAGATTCTAGCGACATCTTCTGTTGAGATTTCTTCCGTATATGCTATAAAGTATCCCTACTTTATAAGCTTATCTACTATTACTAAAATCGCGTTATAATCTTACCTGGTAATAAGGTCTCTTAATTTTAGCAACTTAATAATAAAGTCCCATAATATAACCTCCTATAGTCTCTCTAGTATTTTAATAGGTTGTAGCCCTTTATACGGCTTATGCCTTATTAGTTTATTTCTTTAGTAATCTAGATACTCCTTTATAACTTTCCGTACTATACCCTAGATTTCGTCAATAATATACTCCTCTTAAAGTCTTAACACTAAGCCCGTAGCCTTATTGTGTCCTTAAGTTAACCCCTTATAGAAATCTTCTATAAAGTGCTCTGCTATGCTTCTTGGGATATACTTTACCTCTTTATATTTATATAATATCTCTTCTCCTAAATATTCTAACTGTTCCTCTAGTTGTGCCTTAAAGATTCTTTATACCTAAAAGCTCTTTAGTAACTTATAAACTCTATTTAGTTTATTTTCTTAAGTTGCTATAATTTTTAGATAATTATACCTAATTAATCTATCTATGTCTTTTTGTAATAAAGCCCCTAATAGCTTCTCGTTATTTTATAGTTTAGCTTTTTAACTTAACGCATTGGCTTACGTGTTGTTTATGCCTTTAGTATACTAAATCTTAAAATAGTATTCTATAAGCATCTCCGCCTATCTAACCTATCTTTGGTTAAGTTCCTTTATTATTAGAAATCCTATTAAGTTCTTATAATCCGTCTTAACTATAAATAGTTTCTCTATACCTTATAAGAATGCTCTCTATTTCTTTAGTATTATAACTATACCTAATAACTCCTTGTTATAGATGTCATAGTTTAGTTCTAGTAGTGTTATCTTTTAACTATAGTATACTACTAGGTGCTATCTATCTAGATGCTTTTATATAAAGTATGCTCCTAGTATAAAGTCTAATATATCTATTTCTACAACTGTCTTTAGTCCTAGTTAATAAATCTTAAGAACTAGCTCCTAGGTAAATAACCTTTTAACTTCCTTAAATAGTTCTTATTACTCCTTTCCCTATAACTATAGTTCCTCTTTCTTTATTAGCCGCGTAAATAGTTTAGTATCCTTTAACTATTACGCTATAAACCTTCTATAGTAATTACAAAACCCTAAAAATAATCTTAACTATATAACATTCTCTAGTTCCTGCTAATTTACTATAGCCTTGATCTTTTTTAGATCTATACTAAGTTGGCCTAGTTTAATAATAAATCTAACGAAATTGGTCTTCCTAGTAAAGAACTCGCATTTCTTGATTACTACTAGTATTTGTTCTTCTTATAGTCTCTTTAAGACCCATTTAATATGTTCTCCATATTTTTCCTTAGTTATTAAGTAGATAATAATATCGTTAAAATATACTATAATAAATTTATTTAAGTGTTCTCCTAATATATTATTAATTTGCTTCTAGAATATTACTAGTGCGTTTATAAGCCTAAATTGTATAACTAATAGCTTATATAGTCCTTCCTTTAACCTAAAGGCTGCCTTTTATTTATTGCCTTCCTTAATTCTAATCTAATGGTACGCCTATCTCAGATCTATCTTTGTAAAGATTTGCGCATTACCTATCCTATTTTAGATTTCGCTAATTAAGGGTAAAGGATACCTATCCTTTCTAGTAATGCTGTTTAACTGTCTATAGTTAATATATAGCCTTAGTTTGCCATTCTTTTTTGGTATAAATAGTACTAGATAACCCGCTGATGACTGCGATAGTCCAATGTATCCCTTTTGTAAGTTTTCTTAGATAAACTCCTTTAATGCTCTACCTTCTTCTTTAGTAAGCTTATAGATTAGAAAAAACTTTAGACTTATTTTTGGTTCTAATTTTATCTTATAGTCCCATACTATATATTTTAATAGCTTTTTGCTTTTTAGCAACTATAGTTTCTTATTATACTTATAGTATCTCTTTAGTATATAATCTAACCCTTTCTTAGTTTCTTTATATGTCGCTCTAACCTAGTACTATACTAACTTAGCTTATTATTGCATTTTGCGGCATTAAGTATTTTTAATATTGACCTAACCTATAACCTAATTAATCTTTAGATTGTATTCCTATAACTAAGGCATTCCTAGTACTACCTTATTATTCCTTAATAGTAATATATTAAAAGATATCTTAATTTATCTCCCTTTAATAGTTAACTAAATAGGTCCTATTTTAAGATTAATAATGCCTCCTCTATAGGCTATTAGATCTCCTAAAATTATCACTAATAGGTAAAAGTGCTCTTTTTTCCTATGTGGTAACCCTATTCTTTTAACTACTATTAGCAAGATATAGTTCCTTATTACTCTACTATCTATTAGTGCCTTAAATTATTAATTTTACCACTTAATTTATAAATTTAGGTATTAACCTTAAATTTCTTTAAGGGTCTAAGGCTCTACTACTAGTTCTCTTTAGTTCTGTAGGCCTTTACTTTTTCTAACTATTAGCCGCTTAATCCTGTTTATACTTAATCTAACTTAGGCTAATACTTAGTTTGCTTTTTATCTTCGATATACTATAGATAGGTATTCTCTAGACATTCCCACTATTATTATCTATCTAGGTATTCTTCCGTAAGAAATCTTCCTAGTTAAAGTATTAAGTTTCCTTATTCTTAAACTTTTACGGGGTACTAACTATATATATACTTAGCGTTTTAATACTTCGCCTTATCTATTATCCAATATATTCTTATTAGATACTTTTAGTTCTTATCTTTAGGTGCTCTATATATATTATACGCATTATCTATACATGCTATCCACGATAGTATATAATATGCTTAGTGTCTTAAGTTAACTCTAGCTCGTTTTTATTTTTAAGTTTAAACCTCTTTTATATTAATCTAAGCATTGTGACTTTGTTTATAGGTACTAAGATTTATCTTTCGCTTCTCTAGTCCTTTAATTACTCCTTTAGATCCTTTAACGTTATAATTAAGGCTTCCTTAATGTGGGTTATAGCCTTCTTTATAATTAGGTGGTTTTAGATAACTTTTTTATCCAGCTATATATAGAAATCTTCCTACTTATTATTATGTCGTTGCCTATACCACTTTTAATATAACCCTTTAAGCGTATACAGCTTATCTATAAGGAAGTATTTTTTTATTACTGCGTTATAATAACCTTTTATATATCGTTTCTTAAACCTAGTTAGAATCCCTAGATCCTCTTCTTATTCTAGTTTAGTAAGCTATTTAGCTCTTAGTATGCCTGCTCTAGGCCTATTAGTAATTCTTTATATAGGTGCTCTGTCCCTTATACGACCTAGTATGCTAGATCTCTTATCTAGTTTCTGCTCTTACTATAAGGTAATTCTTGCTCTAAATTCCTCTATAGTTTCTTTCCTTTCGCGTCTTATAAGTAGATCCTTAAAGTCTTCCTACTTCTTAATCTTGTTAATAGTCCTTATTTATATGTTAAAATTTTAGTTCTATAAGATTCTTAATCCTAAGCTTACTTTTAACTTAAGTTTAGCTCCCGCCTTAGTCTAACTAGGCGTTTATAGTGTCCTTATCTCGTCTTAAAAGTCTTAAATTTTACTTATCTTATCTTAAGAATCTTGTGCCGTGGGAAACTTTTGTCCTAAGCTTATTTGTATGTTTTCGAACTAAGCTACTACCCTACTCTATTGGTTTTTGTCTGTTGTGGGTCCTTAGGTATACCTTATCCAATCTTTAGAATCTTAGTTATCTTTTATCTTATCTTAAAAATCTTAAGCCTTTAGCCTTTTGCCTTTATTAAATAGTAAGCTAGTACTAGCAGTCGTCTGCTTGCTTAATCTTTTCTAGATATTGCTCCTTCCGTCTTATAAAGCGATAGATGCCGTATTTAACGGTATTATAATGCCCGTTACTAAATCTTGCTCTATGGCGGTCTTAGTCTCTACTTCTATTATAACTTTTCCGAGGTTTATACGCTCCTAGTAAGCTGCCTTTATTCCCTTATTATCTATAAATGTTTTACCTATGTTAAACTTGTTATCTTCAATATCCAATCTACGTAATGGTTTGTTGGTCCCTCTACACTCTATAGATTTTAGCTCTTATGGCCAATAGCTTACGCTATACTTAGCGTCTTTATAAATTCGGTATATGTTATTATAATAAAACGCAAAACTTCTAATTAAACATTCTTTTGTTCCTTGTAGTACACTATTATCCCTCTATATATATATATATTGTCTACTCTTAGTCTAGTTCCCTTTATTATATAGTAACTCTAACTATCTTTATAATCCCTTATAAAGTAACCTTATTTTCCGTAATTTATATAAGCTCCGTCTCTAAACTACTAACTTTGCTATAGAGTTTGCCTAAACATCTTCTGCTGCTAAGATCCCTGGTTTAGCCCTTACTCCTTAGTCCTATAATCACTAAATCCTTAACCTCTAGGTTTTTATAGTTTCTTACTCTATCTTTTATAGGTTTCTTTAGTACCGCTTAGGTCTATTAGCTCTGCGCTATACTATAGTTTTTAACTTAGCTTTAGTTATTACGTACTCTGCGCCTTATACGACTGTAGAACTCTATCCTAACCTCTTTTAGCCTGTTCCCTTTAGAAGATCCTATTGTTAATCTTAATTGCTTAATCTATTAAATCCCTTAGGGTATCTGTATCTTCTATTAGAATAATTACGTCCTAGACTTTAGCCTTAAGTCCCTGTTTATACTGTGCTATAAGCGCCCTATTATTCCACTTAACTTATATAGCTAGCGTTTAGAACTATGTTATGTACTTAATTACTAAGGTTTATTACGTAATGTTTTAGAGTTTTCTTTCTACTATAGTCGCTGCCTCTAGATCTCCAAATATTTATATAAGTCGCTCCGTAAACCCTTCTTAACTTAAGAATATATACCGTACGTCCTAATTAGTGGTTGTTATTCCATTCGTCTATATTTTTATAAGGTAAGGCTTGAACTACTTAAGCGCCCTTCCTAATAGGAATAGTCCTATATACGCTATTCGATCTATAGGTATTAGTAGTTTTACTCCTTCTTGCGTAACCTTAAAGTGCATTTATGTAAGGAATCCTTTAAGCTTTAATCTCTCCCCTAAGAATCTTTTGATTGAAGGTAACTTGACCTTTACTGCCCCTATCCCATTAATTCGTTATTTAAGTGTCGCATTATTCTTTGTTAACTAGTTAACCATCTCTTATAGTTGTCTAACCGTTATAGGTTGCTATAAGTTAGTATCTGCTATACTAGTGTCACCTCTTAACCTTAAAGTAGTTGCCGCCGTCAATGGCGTTATAGTGGCTGCTTTTGGTAGCATATTATTCGACTTTCTATATTTAATACCGTAACTAAGTAGTAATTGTGTAACGGAACTTTGTAGCAAGTACTATAATAGGCTTATTATTGGGCTAGGTATATAGGTGATATAAATTAAAGTTAACAACGTAATAATAACTGGTGGAGTGGTTTCCCAATAGATTAACTTTAATTATATTCTAAGAATTACTATAAGGAAGGAACTATCTAGGTAGGGATTAAGGGTCCTTAAATATATAACCGTACTCCTAAGAAATCCTTCTTATACGTGATGTACGTGTGCTTTGCTTACTCTATTATAGATTATATAGATTATATAGATTATATAGATTATATTATGTAACTTGTACTACTATTCCTCGTTATATAGTTCTACCGGCTCCATCCTAGACCGTGCCCTTATTAACTAACTAGCTTCTTCCAACTCCTCTCTAAGTAGTTATAGCATTGTACTTAAAGCGTCCGTAATAAAGGGTTTTGTCTATAGGTTATATAAAACAGTATTACGCCTGTTAATTTATTTCTTATATTATTTATAGTAAACTTAGCTAAAGGTAGCCACTTTTCCTAGTTGTCTTATAGGTAGGAGTAGTATATTTATAGGTATTGTTCCATAATCACGTTCGCAATTTTAGTTTAACTATCTATTTTAGAATAAAATACAGTTAAGAGTTGTGTTTGTATACTTAATTATTTATATAGGGCTTACTAGAAGTTTAAGACAAACTAGCTTCCGTAGTTAGATATTATTAAATTAAAAAGTCCGTGTAGCTTAAAGACGTACTTAATAAAATATTCGGCTACTAATATTATATTAATTAAGTCTATAGGAATTATATATTATATTTTTATAAGATGGTTAATAACTACTATAATATTTATAAACCTACTACTATTAGGCAGGTTAACTATAAAGTTAATTAAGATATCCCGCTATTTTTGTATTGGAATTGGTAATAGTTAAAGTACTCCTTACTTCTTTATATAAGAGGTTTTCCTATATACGCATATTCTGTATACTTAAACGTATTTTTATATATAGTTGTGCATTATAGGCAAATAATATACTTATTAGATAATCTTATAGGTCTTTATATAGCTAGGGTGCCTTACTATAGGGGAATTATGTATAAATTTGAGTATCTTAAATTATAAGGGTTTAGAATTCGGGATTACTATCTTCTATTAATAGTACAACCGATTATTACGGATTTTATATTTAGCGAGTGTAATATCCTTATATTACCGTTTCCTTGCTTAAATCGCTTTTATTATATTTACTATCTAGGGGTTATTCTTATATTTATATTCTATTAATTTATTAATTTCTATGTCCCACTTATTAATTTTTAATTTATTTCTGTTAAGTTCCGCGTTTAGAAATATAGGGCGTAGCTTCTTAAAGCGTTTAGGGGGCAGTAGAATTTATAATTAATTTATAATCCATTCGTTAAAGGCGTTTATAGGTAAGTTTTATAATTATTATATTAATAAGTTAGGCTTTTAATTAAGTTTGCTAAGTCGGTACATAATCTTAAAGTTAAATTATAAGAGGTATTTAGCCTAACGAATTTAGCGCTGCGTTAATTACTTTATAGTTATAAAGTACTATAGGTTTTTATAATCCGTTAATACGCGTATTAAAAATAACAATCCTTTAAGTTCTAGACGCTATTATTTAAAGCATTTAATAATTATAAGCAGTTCCTTATTATATATCTTATAGTTTAATTTAGTAGGGGTAAGTTTCTAAGAGAGAAAGGCTACTAGGCGTAGCTCGCTGTTCTTATTGTATTGCAATAACACTCCTCTTAGTATATAATTAAATAAGTCTATTTTAATAATATATTTAAGGTCCGGATTAAAATAGGCAAGAATTAGGGCAGTTATAAAATGATATTTTAGGTCATTAAAAGCTTATTCACATTTAGTAGTCTATTTAAATCTTATGTTCTTCCTTATTAAGTTTACTAGTAGCTAAACAATTTTTAAGAAGTAATTAATTGTTGGGAATAAAGGCAAATGGTCACCATATAAGGCATATTGCCATTATATATAGCAAGTTGCCGTTACGTACGGCAAGTTGCCATCACGTGCCGCCGCGGCACTAGCGTGGTGAGGAACCTTAGGTTCCTTACCCCTTTCTTTAAGAAGAACACAGAACAATCATTATACTATCTACGAACCGTAGCTACGTAATATCCCCCTTATGTAACCAACACTAATTAGTGGTTAACTTTACTATTATACTATAGAGCAGCTAGGTATTCCACTAAGAAGAGATAAGCCACTATACCAGTGCTACTTGTGCTAGAGGAAGCTGTCTTTTAAGGTTAGAACTGGTCCTAAACCTTAAATAGAACTCTTCCACAAATCTAAGGATCTAAAAGGCCAGAACTGGTCCTAAGCCTTTTTAAGATTACGGATTCTTGCGTCCATTATATAGAACAACACGCTTTATAAGTCTTCGCGATTTAAGGCTAGAACTAGTCCTAAGCCCTATAATCGCAAATATACGTCCAAACGCGTACTAAACAATAATCCCTATACTAATAACACTTCCCTCCCTCCAAAAATATGGCTACGCCTACTTTAAATAACTAGAAAGACTTTTTACTACTAGGGGTAGCTAAGCACGCGAAACTTATTAATAAAGATTAGGACGAATTCGCCTTTAATATAACAACTTATACCGCAAAATAAGTTAACGGCTTTCTCCTACACTATATTATATTCTACTAAAATAGATGCTATACTAATTTACAACTATGGGAGTATTTTAGGGAGGATTTTGTAGGATGGACTGCTGATACCTAGGCACTTGGCAATATTAATATTATTTAGGATTTTTAAGACTTCCTCTATAGGAATAGGGTATACGTTACTAAGAACGGTAACCCAATTGCTAGCAATATTTAGGCCGTTATTACTAGTATAGAAGAACTAATATGGACGGAAGCTAAGATTATACATTAACTACGGAAACCTAAAAATAACCCATATTCTTTAGAAGGCAACTTTAATTTATATTAAAACCCCTAGAACGCTAACCCCCTACCTAGAGCTACTCTCCTACCTAGAGGTACCCTCCCATTTAGAGTTGCTCCGCCTCCACCTCCTCTACTCTAGCTAATTAGTGAGCCTTTACTATGAGAAGTCACGAATCTGATAAAGGTATATTTGGACGAAGAAAAGAAGTTTAGAGGAGAACTATATAATATACTCAGAGCAAAACTATAGGTCTTCTATAACTGTTGCAATAAGGTTAGAATTTAACGCCACCAATACTACCACGCTTTCTCCATTATATTAAAGGGACGGGCAGTAATATTCTATTACAACTATATTACGGGTAAAAACTATAGCTTTAATATAATGCTTCAGCTTACTAGAGCCCACTTTAAGACTAATAAGAATTACTAGCTTTATATATCTAAATAGCGGGAGATTATATTCTAAAGAGTTATCGCTTTTAACCTAATAAAGACTCGTTTAGAGTGCCTTTAACTACTCTTTAATAAACTCTAGAAAATCTAACGTGGCCTTACCGAAACTTACTAAAATAAGAACAGCCTAAGGGACTAGGTTATCTTAGCATGCTATAGCGTTCCTAAGTATAACTTAGCGCTATATAAACCTATAGATACGTTTAAAGGAGTATATACTAAGCTACGCTCCGCCGTAGGTACTGCAATGTAAATATAAGAATCTTAACAGTTTTATACCAAAAACCCTACCTAACTAAGTATTCCCGACTAACACGATTATAACTGGACTAATTAAATATATGGTGGCCGTAGTAGGGAATACAGAAGAGGGTATAATTAACGTCGACTATAAGGTAACCGTGGAGGTCCTAGTGGAGGTTCATTTTGAAGTAATCGCTAGAAGAAGTGCTATATTTATAAGAAGCCAAATTGCTAGTTAACTAGATACTCCCTTAATAAGCGAAAAGAGGCATATAACAAGTTCCATTAAAGTGCAAAAAATATTAAAAATTATAAGGTCACTGCGGCCTACTTCTAAAGCTTCCTAGTTTAATATAAAGGCGTAGAAGACCTTAAGGGTAAGGTTAATAAGACTAAACAGCTCCTTATAGATATGGAAATTAAGGACTACTTACCTAACTAATACTTTACTAAGTATAGTAAGGTAAATGGCATATAAACCGTCGCTGTTCTTAATAACCAATCTACGCTCCATTTTATTATAAAGTTAGATATCTTTAACGAGCCAAAGGAGAGCTCCACATTTTCCTTTAATAATAGATACTCGGCGAACGTCTTTTATAATATTATGCCGGATACTAGAGTTGCAGGAGTATTTATAGTAGGAGAACCTCAAGTTCGAGCCCTTTAGTAGCTTAATAGCTCTGTTTAGATTAACTATTTAATGGCAGGCTAACACACGATTTGTTTTAGCAAAGGTACTATAATCTCTCTTAGCACAATTAGGGTTTAAACCCCCTTAGGGTATATTACTTTTCACATTATTTCTATAAACACTCCGTTTCTATTTTGCATTAAAGATATAGATAAATTAGGCGTTAGGCTTAATAACCTTAAGAATATACTTATTTAGGAAGACAATTAGGTACCCGTTATGCGCAAGTAGGGTCACCCCTAGTTGCTCCTTTATTAACTAGAAAAGAGTGTTACTTAAAGCTATTTAACTAAGTCGGAATTACGCCAACTACACCGTTGTTTTGGCTACCTATCCGTTTATTAATTACTTAGGGTTCTTCAGCGAGTAGGCCATAAAGTTAAGGTTAAGGCAATTAAGCATCTTATAAAATACTGCTACTACTACCAAATAAACCAGAGGTCCCCTAGCCGATTTAAGTTTACCCTTAAAGATAACTATAACTTTAACTTCTGTATTATCGTTGACGTTATATATCTTAGCGGCAAGCCAGTACTCTAAGTTATTAACTTCTTAACCTCCTTCCAAGCCGCACGATTCTTAAAGGATATATTAGCTAGGAACGCATAGGATACCCTTTAGTTATACTGGATTAATGTCTACCTAGGACCCCCTAATTAAATTATCTATAATATAGGAAAGAACTTCTTATTTATAGAGTTCCGATAACAAATAAAGGCAATAGCAATTAAGGTTAAGGAAGTCCCTATTAAGGCATATAATAGTATTAAAAAAGTAGAGCGATATTACACACCATTACGCCGTATATATAAGATTATCTCTTTAGAACTAAAGGACGCTAGTAAAGAACTTACCTTATAAATAGCTATTAAAGCTATTAATAATTCCGCTAGCCTAGATAGACTTATACCTATATTACTAGTCTTTAGCGCCTACCTACGAATAACTAATAATTCTTTACTATTTCCCTTTGTTATATAATAAGCCGAGGCTATTTATAAGGCAATAAAGGAGGTGCAACGTCTCTACGCCACACGCTAGGTCAATAACGTACTAGGAATAAGAAATGGCCTAAATACCTTAACTACGCTTAATCTGCCACTTTAGTCTAAAGTACGCATATAGCGTAAAAAGGGAGAATAGTTAGGCCTATATTAACTCATTATAATTAATAGTTAAATTTATACTATTTAGATGCCTTACAGACCTACTTAATTCCGTTTAACTGTTATTAAGCCTTACTATAAAGATAATAATTCTAAGCCCTTATAGGATGCCCTAGAAGATGCCCTAGAAGAGAACTACGATTAATATGCTCTAGAAGACGACTATAATCCCAATATAATTGTAGTAGATACGCCATAACTACGACGCAGTAGAGGTCGCCTAAAGGGATTACGAAATCGCTAATATCTTATTAATTTTAAAGAACAATTTGTTGCCGCTATTAAGAATAGAGTTAAGTTATTAATGGCCTTTATAATAGCTAAAGAGAAGGCTAACTTTAAGCTCGCAAAATAGCTCTAAAAGGAAGGTTATATTATAACTCTAGGAGCTCCTTTCTAAGCATCCAATAAGTAGGAGATCGACGGTCTTATTATAAGAGGAGTCTTCAAATTTAAGAAGTATAACCCTACTAAGTTTAATAAAGTTCGTATCTTTAAGTTAAGAATGGTTAACGAGATTAAAGGTAAAGCTATTAACGCCCCATTTAAGAAATCAAGGCTTATTATCTAAGGTTATAACAATAATAGTAAGGAGGTAATTCTTATGTAATCTCCTATAATTTAACGAGCTAGTTAGCGAGTTATTGTTGCGCTAGCTCCCTCCTTAATAAAGAATAAAATAGCGGTTTATTTATAAGATATCACTTAAGCCTACACCCAATTAGAGATGTACCTTTAGCGCTTAATATTAGCATACCTTCCGGAGCAAATTCGCCACCAGTATCCTAAAGATATAATTATAGTTATACTTAAGCCATTATATAGAATTATAGAGGCAGAAACTTACTAGTAGGCTACCTATAGTAAGCACCATAAAGAGAAGCTTTTAATAACTACTTCTATATTTAATCCCTACTTCCTTATTATAACTACAGGAACCCTATTCGGAATTGTTGGTATATAAACTAATAATACAATCATCTTAGGAGATAACCAATTCTTAGCTCTTAAAGAGGATAAGCTAATAAAGGCAAATTTTATAGTAAAGCTAAAGGAAAAGCTTAACTTAATAACACCATTACTCTTTAATAGATACATCTTCTCCCTAAACGAGGATTCCATTGCTTTACGCCAGAAGGGTTAAGGTAAGAAAATTAATATTATTAACGTTAATTCTCTAAAGTAAGAATATGTGGAGCAACGCGCTTACGGAGCTTATATTGCTTCTATCTATTAACCTAAGGCTTTATTTAATCTCTCCGTTACTACCTAACACTAGGTACCAACTAAGGACGACGTTCTTGCCCTAAATAAACGTCTTTCCTAGCAAATAAACTATCTTAATTGGGGACTACTCTACGTACCTATTAATCTTCCTACCGCTAAGCTCTTTATATTTATTAATAGATTATTTATAAATAATAAAGATTTTAGCTCCTAGTTAGGATATAAGATTATTATCGCGAACAAATTTACTGGAGAGAATAACTTTATAATCCATAGCAATCTTATTTATTAGTGCTTAACTAAGAGCAAGCGCGTTACCTAAAGTATTTTGGCGTTAGAGATATATAGAATAGTTGGCGGAGTTAATATAGTAATTACAATTGGAACTACCCTAAAGATAATTATAGATCAACTCGAACTTCCCGTTATCCCTATAATCGTATACACCGATTCATTTTCCCTCTAAGTATTTAGTTAAGCTTAGTACCACAAAGGAGAAGCGCCTCATAATCGATATTATGGCACTTTAGCAATCCTATAAGCGTTAAGAACTCTTTAAGATTTAATGGATTAATAGCTAAGATAACCTAGTAAATATAATAACGAAGGCGAACCCAAACAAGGCACTAGAGACGTTTGTTAACACAAATACTCTATATATACGAGTTAAAGGTTGGGTTAAAAGGGAGTCCCTAAAAATTTCTTAGTTATATAAGGTCTTAAGATATCTAGGAACTTTAACCGGCGGTTAAAGTTATCTAATTAGTCAGATTCTGCAGACCCTAACTTAAACTAGCTAATTAGGATTTTCTATCCCTAAGATAGAAAATCGCTATTGGCTCGCTTACCGCTAGCGCCTTGGCGGCCCTACTAATAAGATACCTACCTATAACTTATAAGCAAGAAAGCACTATGTGCTAAGAGGCAAATTTTGGGACAGCGAGACTTATATTACAATAGCAATAGTAAGTAAGGAGAATTAATTTTTATTCCGCTAGTTAAGCGGTATATATATATAAATGGCAACCACAAAAGAAGAGTTGCTAGTGTTAGGAATAAAGGTAAATGGTTACTATATAAGGCATATTGCCGTCACGTATAGCAAGTTGCCGTTACGTGCGGCAAGTTGCCATCACGTGCCGCCGCGGCACTAGCGTAGTGAGGAACCTTAAGTTCCTTACCCCTTTCTTTAAGAAGAACACAGAACAATTATCATACTATCTACAAACCGTAGCTATGTAATATCCCCCTTATGTAACCAACATTAATAAATTAATAGTAGAAATTTGCGAATTCTAAAAATCCTTAAATATCTTATATACTACTAGGACTTTCCTAGTTTATAATTGCTGCAATTTTCTTAGGGTCCATTTTGATTCCGTTATAGGATATAATTAGGCCTAAGTATATAACTTTAGACGTATAGAACTTGCATTTCTTAATATTGTATTATAAGCCCGCGTCTTATAGGCGTTTAAGGACTATTTAGATGTATTTCCGATGCTTAAAAAGCGAAGATAAATAGATTAAGATATTATTAATATACGCGGTAATAAATATATTAAGGAATTCGCGAAGTATATTATTAATATATTACTAAAACGTACTAGGACCGTTCTTTACACCAAACGGCATTACTAGGTATTTAAAAAGTCCCTATTATATATAAAAAGCTGTATACTTTTTATCTTCTTCGCGAACACGGATTTGATTAAATGTAGCGACTATATTAAGCTTTATAAAGTATTATACTTTCGCTAAGCGGTTAAGCGTTTCTTAAAGTAGAGGAATTGGATATCGGTTTTAGATTATAATTATATTTAGGGCTTAATAATTAATATAGAACCTTAAGCCTTCTCTAGGTTTCTTAACGAATAGTATAGGCAAGATAAATGGCGATTAACTAAGGCAAATAAATCTTTTCTCTAGGTACTCTTTAAGGTATTGTCGCATTATAAGTAGCTCTTTTTATAATATGCCGTATAATAGGCCAAACTTTGGCATTATACTTATCTTAATACGGGGGTAATTGATCTGCAAATTATTTCTTAAACATATTAATTAAGTTATAATATTCTTTAGGTATAAGAGGTTAGGGGTTAATATATTGCTTTAGTTTTAATGCCTTTTTAATACCTTCTAGTGTTATAGTAAAGATCTTATAGTCTTATTTTCTTACTAATAAATAAAAGGGTGCGGCTTATATTATACGAATTTTAAGGGGTTTCAATATATTATCTTTGCATTCTTTACCTTAATTAGCAGTTGTAACTTTATTATATTAGTTTAAGGTTTATAGTAAGGGTAATTTATATTATATTAAATTCGAATAGTCATATACGTATTTATAGGGTAAGTAGTATTTTAAGTAATAACTTCGGCAGTAGGTTATACGGAATTTTAGTATTTCTTTAACCCAGCTAATTAAAGGGTTGTGTTATTTTAGCTATCCGTGTTTAAGTATTACCTTATAATGCTTTAAGGGTATTACTAATAGGGAAACG
>Ga0307515_10012845_pt1 | contig 15713 bp, 16 predicted proteins | sample 17_EM_MG_FD_194513 | JGI IMG/M metagenome (GOLD analysis project Ga0307515, IMG submission 194513) | Populus trichocarpa ectomycorrhiza microbial communities from riparian zone in the Pacific Northwest, United States - 17_EM | ecosystem: Host-associated > Plants > Roots > Unclassified | place... | reverse complement strand
TGAACAGCCTCCCCCTATGGAGTGCCGGGCCCTGCCGTACGGGAGACTTAATCCGCGATGTGGTGTCTACTCCTTTGGAACGATTTACCGTCGTCCTCAATTGCGCCCGAGACCGTAGTATGTTTCTGGTTTTGCATTTCCCTTTGCGGGCTCCGCCCCGACAGCTGGGAGAGCAAGCGCAAAAAGCATGTAGCCGTGTGCCACACTCTCGGGAACATAGCTACGAAAGTGCAGATAGAGAGGGCATGAGGACGGTGGTAGCTCGGGCGTTCAAACACTCGGCGCTTGGCGCTCATTATCAGGACGGGCCCTTCGCCTTCCATCGAGGTGATCCCGTCGGTGGATCCGCTCGAGTGTCGCAATCAAGGAGGACGGTCTCTACCCGGGAACGAGTATAATCGGTATCCAGGGGATATTTGGGGGTGATGCATTTCAGTGAATGTTTTCTGGCGGATCCAGTACGTAATATCACTATGAACTTGTCCCTAATTACAACGCATCCGAGGAAACCTAACGCTATGCCTCGAATGCGCCTTATCATCACCATGTCTAGTAGCTCGACCTAGCCCTTGTTTGGGTAATAGGCTTCATTCTTTTCCCTTCAAACTACCCCCCCCCTTGCCCCCCAGAACGTACCATGGAGTTTGACCCCACAGATCCTTCCCCAGCCTACACCCCCGCTCTCACCTCTGAACCCGGTTTGCTCAAGGATAATCTGTCGATAATATCAAGCATCCCCTCCGTTTCTCCTAGTCTCAGTTTGGCCCCAAAGCATATCAAGGCTCACCTGAGATTGCTCCGCGCCTTCCAAGCTTTGAGATGGAGGGTCCAGAATCCTAATTCTTATCCCGAGGTTGCTTCCAGGATTCCTCCCAGAGCCAGGTCTCTTAATCGGGACGATAGATGGATCTGGTTCCTCCAGCTCGCCGTTGAAAGGTGCGCTTATCTGCCACCTCACTCCGATTCTGACCTGTCCATGTGAACGCTCCTCCCGCACAGATTCACCCGCTGGGTGCTCAAGTTAGACATTGCAAGATTTGTACACCCTCCAATCGATGTGTGGTTGGTCTGGCATTCGTATATGCTCAACCCATCGTACGCGTGGCGCACACGGTGAAAAAAATGCCTTAATCCAACCAACATCTTTTTCTCCTTTCAAGGTGGTATGCAGAAGATTGCGAACGCCTGAGACTTCTTCAACCGCTCAAGAACCTCAGAGCTCATCCAATTGACATATTGGTCGGTCTCGTTCTGCGTCCCAAATGGCTCGTTACCTCATCTACCCATCCCCAGGTACACACCGAAGGGGACCTTCTCGATTACAGACCCGATTTAATGCAGGAAGAGGAGGAATGGAAGGCCAACACCGGACTTCCCTACGACCCCTTCGTATCATGCTCCGTCCTCAAAAACCACTACTTCGACTGCCCGAGTTGTGGGAACAGTGTTTTTGCTCGTGAGTTGACCTCACCCCACGCCGCCTATCGACCATTCCCTCACCCTACAAAGCATACCTATCCGATACCGGAAGCACGGGATATGCTCAAAAGGGCTTCTTCATAAATTGCGATGCCTGCAGCTTCCGCGTCACCCGTGATACCTTGGCCGTCGCCAAGTTTGCAAGAGACCTCGCTTTGGATCCCGATTTCAAATGCGATGTATACCTTCCGTGCGTGATCGCCATTGATCCATTCTGTCCCATGAAAAATAACGTCCCTCAGTGGCACTTTATTTGACTATTCAGGCAGGCTCTCTGCTAGCGCCGCGAAAGAATCTAAGGACCGTTTGAGCCGTGCAGAGGTGTTTAGGAACTGTCACTCTAAGCGGGACAGTGTCATCACCGAATGCACCGACCGGGATGCTTGGGAGAAAGACGTCAAGCACAAACTCAAATTCTCCATCGCCGAGTTGAGGAAGAACTTGGACCTGTGTCTACTGCCCTCAAAGTACGTGTTCTACTTTCTACTAACGCACTGTCTCTCTTCCTTACCGGGCCCTGTCGTCCCTCAGAGTTCAGAAGGTCATGAGTGCATATACCGATGAGAAGCCCTTCTCCGTCGACCTCGTCGCTGCCATTCTGAGACAAGTCCCTTTCACTGACAAGCTGTACCACCTGGGGTGGTTGAATAGCGAATTCTTTGGTACGGACGAATACGAGAGGGTCTCCTATCACTGCATCCTTAAATATCAGGGGTACGTGTGTACCCGTATCCTCGCCTCATATCACGTACTCACCGTATGTGGCAGGTTTTTATCTCTGATTGCTTCATTTCCCGGTTCATTCTTCGTCCCGAGCATGGACATCGACTTCGCTTGGCAGTGAGTCAAAAAAAATCGGACTTCTCCCCGGAGACCCCCTTGACTTAGACGCAAAACGAACTTCTGCAGCACTCATTTACTTTCTCCTGCGAACTATATATTGCACTGCCGTGAATCTGTCGGAAAGTTCGTTAACCAGTGAGTCATCCCCCTTTCTCTGCGCTCGTCTGGGTCAGGGTTGACGGTGATCGCAGTGATGATCAAACCGAAGACCAGAGCCCTACTAACGGGTTCGAGTATACCTGTCAAGCTTGGCAGGTGCGGAGGTGTTTCCTCGTCCAGCCAAGAACGGGCCATCTAATCTTCTGCGTCTCCTAGAAACGATATAGCGCATCGTACACACAGTGCAGTTGTCCTGATCCCTCTGGCGTAAGTGACCTCGTCGTTCCCCCCCGTTTATCTAAATAGCAATGTCTAATACATATTCATTACTTCAGAGGGAAAAACCAACCAGGCGGTTCAGCATAATTTCACTTTCTCGACAGAGACCCTCTTCTATTCACGGGAACCGTTGTCCCGTTTCCTCTAAACCAAGTGTTCATCCGTGGGTCGATGTCTATGACGCCGGGAAGGAGAGGCGGGTGAAAAAGGCGACTTATGACAGGAGGAATACCGCTTTGTTGGTTCCGGGACCGTTGTACCTTGGCTATTGACGCACTTCATTCTCTCTCCTCTCGGCTCTTAAAGGCCGATACCAGCATTTTTTTGTCATGCCCTACCACGCCGTGCAGTGGTGGGACGTTTATCACTCTTTCCTTGACGAGGTTTACGAGCATCCATGTTGCCATGTATTATGTGTTGTATATTACTGATAAGGGGACAAGGCCGAAGGGTCGTCCAATTTTCTCGTCTTCACAAACGGCCAAGCCTGCAGGAGTGTACACTCGGGATCAATCACAACTACTAGAACCAGCGTATTTAGTGCACGTTATCGGAGGTGTAACATATAAATTCGTCATGAGCGGAGGCAAGTAAGCCTGAGGAGTTGCGGGATTAACGCCGACTACATACATCCAGGCCCTGTCAACTGTTATCCACTTGACACGCTAAAAACCTACTCCACTGTGGCATCTGTCTCTTTCTTGTCGGACTGGTCTTCTGTGGAACCCCTGCTGGGTTCGTGTCCGTCTGTATATGACACAGGGCCTTTGTAGTGTGCCCTTGCTCTGTAGATGCAACCTGCTGTTAGGCGGCATTCCCGTTGTTGTAGAAAGGGTTACATACCCAGAAAAATACCAGAGCCTTTTTGAACGAAAGATAACGGTGAGTATACCGAAAGAAGCGGAGGATGGGGGTACGTACAAGGAAAATACGATAACTCCGACGGTGATGACAGACGCATAGTTCATGTTCTCCGCGGTGACAGGGAAGTAAGTGGGCAGCGAGAACAGGACAGAGACAAACAGCGTCCAGACGATGCAGATGACATTACAAGTCCATCCGAGCCACCCGGAACCCATGTAAAACGGACCGGGGACGAACTTTACATCTGGATGATCTTGATAAATTCGTCGCCTGTCAGAGAGATGGGCCATTCAGCAAGAGTCTTACAACACGAGTCACGGGCGGGAAACCTACAAGAAGATTGGAATTATATAAGACAGATCGAGTGCCATAGCCGTCAGAGAGAAGATTGCGTTTGCCGCAACTGGACTAGCAAAATCCAAAAGACCAGGAAGGATTGATACCAGAGTGGTGATCCAGATCGCACGGATGGGGGTTCCAGTGTAATCATTTATTACCGCAAAGAAGCCGCGATCCGGGAGACCCTTGTCGCGGCTGAAGGCATACACAGTCCTGGAACAAGCCTGAAGAGCAGTCTGGACGACGAAGAAAGCGGTGAGGCAGACGAAAGACCAGAGGAAGAGGGCTCCGGGTTTTCCGATTCTCGTGGTCATGATCTGATTTCCGAGTGAATACGCTGTTGGTTGGAACTTACTGGGAGGAACGAGATTACCTGAAGGACAGCACTGCCGGACGTACCCGGCAAATCCTCGCTAAGCGGGGTATCAGATGGTATCCGGGGAACTAGACGACGAGGTTACTTACAAAGGGCCAGAACACAGGATAAGAACGATATTGAACAACCATCCAAGAAGACCAGTACCGATGACAGCAATGAAGATGGCGGCGGGGGCTGTACCGAAGAATTTGAGTATGGATCAGTGGTGCGCCACAGGAGGTTACGTACCAGCATATGCAGCGCGCTTGACCTCCTCACTGCGAAGGGTTTAGTCGGGAGAAGACAAAATGATCCAGAAATGCACGACACGTACGAGATATCTAGAATATAGTGGTCAGAAAAGTAACGATGGGTGTGATTCGGAAAGAAGACACTGACGAGCACTGGCATCATAATCGGTCATAGTCCATTGGACCGAGAGTAAGCCGAGCAAGAAGGCAATTCCGGAAGGCCATCCACCGGTGCTATTGATGATACCCTCACTCCCAAATACGTAGCTGGCGGGGTGCATCTCGTTACGAGGAGTGGTCGCAAGGAGGGCTATGATTATGACTGTCGTGAAGTGTCAGGCGTGAGACACGGCCGTGACGGCGGAGAGCCTACTGCAAGTTGCCCCCAAGTTGATGAAAACAAAACCAGTGGTAAGCTTGGCGAGGTATTTTGTAGAGAGACAATTCTAAAAGTAACAGTGAGCGTCGGAAGGCGAACAATTGAAGTTCCACTGACGAGGAGGCCATGGAAGATCATAAGGCCAGCAAACAAGCCGACTATCTTACCAGTGGAGATGGTGAGGTTGCCATCCTGTTATGTAAAATGCAGGAATCTGAGATTGACTTGTGTTCAGAATGATCGGGATAAGTGCCGGGTACAGACCTTTGCGATCGAGACCGCTGCCCAGATCATGTTCGCTAATCCGAATTCGGTGGAAGATACGCCGGCGACCTGGCCAAGAATGTTCAACCATCCGACGACCCAGCCGACGATCGGACGATGTTTCCGCGGGCAGAGCTGAGCAGACGCGGTATAGAGGCCTCCACACGTTGGGAAGGCACTGACTATTTCGGCGATACTTGCGCCTGTAGAAAGGTTACGGGATTAAATTCCTCAAACGTGAGAGGTTGGAGCATAAATGGATCTACCAAGAGTGAAACACATTGTCGCCCCAAGTATCCAACACCAGGTGACCTATTCAATGGGTGGAAAGCGAATGACGGCATGAGCGAGAGACGCGATCACGGCCATGACGGATCTGGACAGACCGAAGATGGACCTCCAAGCAAGAGCGGCGTGTTAAATGTCGTGGATACACTGGAGCAGACACCCTAGCACACGACCTGGTAAACTGCCGGGTTCTTGACTCGAGGTCGAAGGAAATACCATAATACTGAACGCGAAGCTAATCTGAGCGGGTTTCGACGGATTTTATCAGAGTGGATGAACGGGATTGTTTTTGGGAAAACAATGACGTACGGTGGCTAGATTGGAAAACTCTCTCTTGAAGGAGGGGACGTAGCCGAGCTCTTCTAGCTTTCTGTCATCGTCGATTCCGACTGCGACTGCTTGGTCTGGAACGGCAGACATGAGTTTGGGAGGCGGGAGAACGGTGGTGGTGGTGGTGCACTGAGAAGGGGGTCAGGGTCGGCAACCGAGCGATTACCGAATACATTGGTGGGTGAGAGCTGGGGGAGAGTTGGCGTCAGTTAACAAGTTGGAGCACATGGCCGGTGGAAAGATATGACCAGCCATACCCCGATCTTTCCATTCATTCCATCCACGCGGTGTATCCAAAGGTTACACTCCACCGAGCACTTATAATACTGTAATGGCCAGAGGTGAGTAAACTCACGGTATAAGCATCACATGCCGCTTGAAGGTTTAGCCTGGACGGACCTGAATGCCGCGGGTGCACTGAAAGCGAGTGGCTGTCTTCCGGAGGTGACCCGCAATTTTTCTCGTCACAAGCTGGCCACGATGCAACGAGGACGTTTCCGGAAGCGATGGCGAAGGCCGTCGAGGGTAGGGTCCCACTGTTTTACTTGCAGTTGCCTGGTTGGATTTGGGGGGAAGCCCGTCGGCCTGTCGGGGTCCGCCGATCCCAACGTCCGGTCGGGCGCGTCCGAACGTCCTTGAGACGGAGGCCGGCAATAGCGCCGGTGGTGGGAACTCCTGTCTACCTGTTTGGGACTTGGCCTTCCCGCATATATTCGGAGGATTCCTCGACTCTGTCCCCCGGCGGAAACGCACGTTTCAAGGTGATCGGAATTTCCCGGTCCCATCGACCCTAATCGACCCAATCTGGGCAGGCTGGAAACTTTGTAGATATATAAACCTCACTCTGGTCTTTTTCATTTCTCCCTCCTTCTCACCCTCTTACCGCCAATATGACAAAGGCTGTCGTTCTCGGTGCTGCCGGTAATCCTTTTCTCTTCATCCACTACTACATCCCAGTTATCTAATCAACACATCCAGGTGGAATCGGTCAACCGCTCTCCTTGTTGCTCAAGGCTAACCCCTTAGTCACCGAGGTATCCTAGTAAATATAATACGCATTGTTTGACCCTGACTTCACCCAAATAGCTCAGCCTATACGATATCGTCAACACCCCAGGTGTTGCTGCCGATCTTTCTCACATCAACACCCAGTCAAAAGTCGAGGGACACCTTCCTCCTGATGACGGTCTCAAGAAGGCCTTGACTGGAGCTGACATTGTGATCATTCCTGCTGGTGTTCCGAGGAAACCAGGGGTAAGTGGAATTTCGATTTGGTCCCCAACTCTCATTCTGATTGCCGCTCACTTGCCAGATGACAAGGTCCGCATGGTTAACCGTTATGACGACGATTACACTGATATTCACCACGATTTCAGAGATGATCTGTTTAAGGTTTGTCCGCCTATCTCTCTCCGAGCTTACCGGGACACTGACTCGCTCACCCGCAAGATCAACGCCGGCATCGTTCACGATCTTGCTACTGGGATCGCCTTGACCACCCCTAAGGCCTTCATTCTCGTAATTTCTAACCCGGTCAACTCGACCGTTCCAATTGTTGCCCAAGTCCTCAAGAAGCACGACGTCTTCGATCCTAAGAGGTACCATCGGACACCCGCACTTGATCATATGAACCCTCCACTCACCGAACTGATCCTCGCTTTAGGCTCTTCGGTGTTACCACCCTGGATGTAGTCCGTGCTTCTACCTTTGTCGCTGAAAAGCTCAAAGACCCTTCTTTGGCCCCCTCCGTTACCGTTCCTGTCATTGGTGGACACAGTGGCGTGACCGTAAGTCTGTACACGATCTATTACCTCCGTTTCCACACCCGAATTCAATCGGTCCGTCTAGATTGTTCCGCTCTTCTCCAAGTCTTCCCACCCTTTCCCTGCCGACTTTGCTGCCTCGGACCTTGAGGCTCTTGCCACCCGAGTCCAGTTTGGTGGTGATGAGGTCGTCAAGGCCAAGGACGGTGCTGGATCGGCTACCCTCTCCATGGCCTACGCTGGAGCTGAATTCGCCGCCAAGGTCCTCCGTGCCATCAAAGGGGAGACGGGCATCACCACCCCCACCTATGTCAATCTCGCCTCAGATCCTTCGGGCGGAGAGGCTCTTAAGAAGCAGCTTGGACAAGATATCGAGTACTTCGCACCCGTCGTCCAGCTTGGAGTGAGTTCCCCCTCGCCTTCCGATGATCTTGTGTAATAACTCGCGGGTTTGTTAGTCGACCGGCGTTTCCAAGATCTTGCCTTTGGGTGACATCACCGAGTTCGAGAAGAAGTTGATCAATGCCGCTTTGCCCGAACTCGTTGCCAATATCGAGAAGGTATTTTTTCTTCCCCCTTACTCACAGGGATGCCTTGGTGACCGACTGAACTTATTTTGTAGGGCGCTTCGTTCACTCCCGCCCCCAAGTTGTAAAACACCTAGAAAGCTCATCTGTAACCGATAGATTGTAGAAGAAAACACTGTAACATTGACGTATCCCTAATAATCGACGCCATCCGTTGTGAGATTTCTTCCAAAGAGGTTTTATTATACTATGGGGGTGGGTCTATAAGTGTACCTGTACTGCGTGTTGTAGCTGGACCGACGGAGGAAGGATTGTCACTTCTTGGACGTTTTCTTGCTCTCCACGAACAGAACGCGCGATTTTACTAAGAAACGCGTTAAAACTTTTGTCAAGGGAAAGCCAAAGGCAGACGCACCTCTTGGATCATACTTGACAGCGGACAACCTCGGACCCTGTCTCAGCCTCTGGGTGGTGTAGAAATAACCGGTCTGTGCGGTCGAAACCATCCGGATAATCATGGTCCTAAACGTTCGAGTCAGACAGAAAAGCGAAATGGAGTTGTGCGGATGCGAGCCTGGCTTTCGCTTTACTAGCCATGTCGGCGTCGGAGGTGAGGAAGTTGCACCCCGATCAGTCGATCCGCCAGGTTGTCAGGGGACCCTCACTCTCATTATGCCCCCTGGGGCGCCCTACCGTGGCTTTATTCTTCCCTACTCTATCCGAGTAGACGAGTTCACTGGCTTGCCGTCTGATTACCCTGTCGCACCGAAATTGCACCTCCTCACCCACACTCACTCTGATCATGTCCACGGATTGTCCTCGAAGTCCTTCGGTTATACCGTCGTATGTTCGGAGGACGCGAAGCAAATGCTCCTCCGACACGAGGTGTTTAATGAGAGAAGTATGTTCGAACATGGGGAGAGGGCTGAGAAGAGGAGGACGTTTAAACACCTTAAGGTTGCCCCGTTGAAGAGGAAGGATGGGACGGTCGAGCGTGGAGGAAGGGATCTCCTGGTATGAATCTTCCTTTGGAGAGCCGCTCAGACACAACTCATCTAAAGACTCTAGCGGCCAATTCCCCTTCGCACCCCAACAGGATTTAACCTGAGTGGGGAGGATATTGTAACTATCACAGCTGTAGATGCCAACCACTGCCCCGGTGCGGTAATGTGAGATGGTGTAATTGTCGTGGTGGAGTATTTTGACACCTCTCTCTTCTTATAGGTACCTCGTACAGGGTTCCCAGGGCTCTGTCCTCCACACAGGAGACCTTCGCGCCGAGCCTAGTTTTCTGAAGTCGGTTGCCGAGGATCCGTTCTTGAGACCCTTCCTTGCTCAAGGGGGAAATCAGACCCTTGATGCTATCTATTTGGATACAGCATGCGTATGGTCGAGTACAGAGCCGCCTTCGAAGGCCCGTTACCGCTCTTATGTGTCTTATTTACCGCGTGAACTGATATGTTTTTACACCTACAGAGGGATGCTACGGATGGCCTTGTCGACTTGATGGGCCGCTTCCCGGCTACAACGTGTTTTTTCATCAACGCGTGGACATGGGGATACGAAGATATGCTCACGGCCATTGCTGCCCACTTCGGAGACAAGGTCAGTTCACCTTTCAATATCACGCTCTTTTTCTCACAAGAATTCCCAGATCCACGTAGACCGGTATAAACACTGCATATATTCTCATCTTTCACACGAGGAGCTATCAAGGATTATTACGCGAGACATATCCTCGACTAGGTTCCACGCCTGCGAGCGGTTCGATCGGTGTGAAGAGGTGGAAAGGCGAGGAAAGTCCGCCGTGTACGTGAATCCCGTCCCTATGGGATCGGAAGACTGGAGTCAATACCTCGACACGACAAGAGACAAACTCAAGTACGGGGAGCAAGTTACATCCTTGGTTCGATGTTCCATTTCATTCCCGATGTCGGTTTTCTCTTATCATTCAAGCTTAGCTCTGCCCTTTGTGGAGGCACTCACCGTTCTCGGAATTGCAAGCGTTCGTGAAGCTCTTTAGGCCCCATAGAATCGTCTCAAACACCCTGGACCCGGGCCTGGCAAATCTTGACTGGATAGCGATCGACAATATGTTCAAGGACTGTCTCTCTTCTCACGGGCAGTCTGTTGTGGAGAGCATTAGTGGAGATATCGCAAAAAACATTTCCGAAGACGATGCGTCCGTACAGCTGGATTCGTGGGCCGAATTTGCGGATGGTGGGCGGAAAGGAGACGTGGCACTGAAGAACCTCGAGGGTGGTGATGAAGCTATTGGCCTGGCAGCACGGTGGATGTCCCCAGACGAATATGGATTGAAAAAGTTGCAGAGGATACAAGAACACCTCCCCGAATCACTCAAGGTTCGGTTGGGGAGAGTTATCTCCAAGGCCGAGGCACGGGTCCAGGCTCTAGCCGAAGAACGACTAAGAGAAGAAAGCCAAGCAAAGTCGGAGCAGAGCGAGGAGACGGATGAGGACCGTTACGACGATAGGGGGGACACAGCTCATCGAATCTTTGCAGGATCTCCGTTCATGCGATCTGAAAGGAGTTCTTCCGCCCCCATTGGGGAAGCGGATTTATATACGCCGGTTTCGAGTCCAAGAAGAATACAGAATCACCGACAACTCATTACAGCCTCTCCTACTCCGCCCTCCGGAATCTTTAATCAAGAATATGCGGACTGGTTCACACCTGTCACTCCGACGAAAGAACGGTTGAACCCGCTCCCGAAGACGCCAGGACCTAAGAAGACGATGAACATTTTGTCACCTTCCACCAACAAGTTGAATACGGTTTCCCGATCCACAAGCTCGAAACCACACCCGGCGGCCACCCTGAATTCCACTTCCCAGACCCTCCTTCCTTCTAATCTCGCTCCTACACCTTCTTCCGTCACCGCATCTTTTACATCTAACCTCTCCTCCAGCTCCACGAAAAGGAGCAGCAAAACCCCTCCTTCACCCAGCGCTGTCGCTAGGAGAGACAAACGGAAGGCGGAGAGGGAGGAGAGGTGGAGAATCGCTTTAAAACTTGGTCGCGCACGGCCGGACTTGGTCAGCAAGGGGTTCACAGAAAGGCTCTTGAAGCCGGTGCAGGAAGAACAATCCTGATTTTCTTTCTTCCGCCCAGACGGGCTCTGCATCGCTACGGTCCGGTCCGATACAAAGACTCTAATGGAACCCTTGGTGGGTATTTCTACAGGTTGAATGGAAGGCCTCAGAGCCACCGTACTTTATTCCTAAGTTCTGACCAAAATCGCTCCAAGGAGCCCAAAAAATCTAGTTGAATAGCAAGCCGCGGGGATATCTGGCCAATAACGAACCGTTAAATAAGACGGCGATGGCTTTTCCACCGCAGGACAGCTTTTTTTTTCGTCGAGTGTACACTACGGTTTTCTTAATTCGATTGATTCTTGTCAGTTTTCATCGAAGACGATGCATAATTACCTTCAATGGTGCCTCGAGACCACTCGCCGTCATCAACGTATGTAATGCAGGGGATCCGGCTGTGGTGTCGATAAATTGTCTGTCCAGTGTTCCTTGGTCAAAGCAAAGGATGTTCAAAGGTCCACGCTTATTCCACTCTTCCAGGTTGTGGCGGTCGTCTCGGACTCGGGGTACATGTTTGGCAGCTGTTTCATATTCCATTGTTAGGTTTGGTCAAGGACTTGTTCTCGTGCTTCCTAGTCATCACGGAGAGGATACGAGTGCCACGCCTAGGGCTTACTAATCGGCTCTCGCGAGGGATCTCCATTGCCCCCCATCACCTCACTCCTTCACAAAAGCAGCGAATATTAATGCAAATTAGCACCTTGTGTACTTACACCCTTGACAAACGTCCCGGCTTGATAGTACCGAACGACCAAGCCACGAGATCCGGAGGGTGATTCTTTTACGGAACCCACACGGCACCCCCACTATCCAGTCAGCCACGCCCTGAAGTCGACAGCGGGATACTGCAGATCATTGAGAAATGACCCACAAGAGGACGTGTTGCTTTCGGGTGGCCGCGATTGAAAAAGCACCTATACCATGAGACAGGGCTCCCCTTATAAGTTACGTGGCAGGTGCACGGCCAGCTTACGCCCATTGATAATTTTTAACATCCAAAGACAGCGGGTTGGAGGCCTGGCATGCATACAGAACTGTACTTAGTGCTGGGCGGCCGGGGGAGTCGCCGTGGGGGAACTTTCTCGGGGTTGTCCGACGGCTCGTCGATCAGCGCTTCGGCGCTCAACTGGGATCTAACCGGTGAAGGACTCGTATATACCCCCTGAAACACCAGCCACAATTTCGTTGACAATGACCCCTACATACTCATCGTCAGGTAGGTCTAATCTCTGTTGCTCGGTGCTCAGTTAAACGTTGGCCACAGCAATCGAGTTGCTCGCCATGCGAGTTTGGTACAAAGGCCTAGCCGGAATCCGGAGAATGTGTTCTGGTCGTGCCCCCCCAAAGGTTGCCGTGACACGCTCGTCCCCTGCAACCAGGCTTCCTCAGGAGATCGTCGAAATCATAATCAACCATCTCATTTGTGACAAGGGCAGTCTTCTTGCATGCTCCCTGACCTGCTACTCCTGGTACACCGTCGCCGCTCCTCACCTCCATCACACCCTTTCCACTATACTCTCCCCCCCGCTGTCCAGATACTCGCGCATGAGAAAGGAGCAGGTGTGGCCCCATCCTCTCCTGTATATGCACAGGCTCGGTTTGCTTCCCTTGGTCAAGAAGCTCCGAATCCGCCGAGGCTACTTCCCCAGATCCTATGGGTTTTCCCCAAGACGGCTCAACCCCTGTCTCCTACCTCGCTTCTTCGCGCTTACAAATATCCGGGAACTCGAGATAGAAGACCTGAACATCCCTAGGTTCATACCGAAGGCCCGACAATACTTCAAGCACTTGTCACCGACAGTCCAATCTCTCACCCTGAGACAGCCTAAAGGGTGTCACCGACAACTTCTATACTTCATTGGGCTATTCCAGCACCTGGAAGACCTCAAACTCCTTTTCACGCCCGACAAGCATTTCCGGGAGGAAGAGGCAGACCTACTACTCATTCCACCCTTCACCCCTCCGCTGCGAGGACGACTGACGATAAGGTTTATCAAGGGGGTTGGGTTTTTGAGGGACATGATCGACCTGTTTGGGGGGATTCGGTTTCACCACATGGATCTCTATTTCGTGGACAGGATGTCGCTCTTGCTGGATGCTTGTGCGGAGAGGTTGGAAACATTGCGGCTTTATCTAACCGATTCTCGCGGTGAGCAACATTGTCTGACAGGTGTGGAGGTTCTAGCCAACGATTCTACAGCCAGATCATCCCTTGAGGAATTCGGTCTATCGCGGAACAAGTTACTTCGGACACTCGAAGTCATGGCATGGTCTATTGATGATCCACCGGGGGGTGGTTCACCGGATTCTGCCTCAAGTCTCCTTAAGCACGCACTCTCGACCATCACATCCCCTGCATTCGTAGAGGTCGTGGTCCTCTACTGGGACTACTGGGACTTCCGTTGTATACCGATCAGCGATTATAGGAGCATCCGCAGCATGTCGCAAACTGAGGAAGCAGAGGAGGCCTCACGGTACCATAGGCAATTTGAGGTGTTTCACGAGGCACAAGGAGTGCGGGACTTTCAGCTTGTGCTGTGCGTATACGCTTGGGACTGCGTGGGGAAGTACTTGGTGGGAGTACTGGAATACGCTGTGGCAGAGGAGCAGGAAAAAGGGATGCTTGTCAACTTTTCCTCCGAACCGATCGTGATTCATAGCCCGCGGGTGACCCTGACTTATGAGCTAAACGAATTTTGTATTACTAAACACATCCCTTTCCCCTGGAGCTTAATGTAAATCTGACGATGATTCCTCGCAAGGGGGACAATCTTATAGCAGTCCACATGACAGTACATATTTTAGACGTGCTTACTTGGTGTCCGTTTGTGGGCCGCTTGCTACATTCGTCGCGATGTTGGGAAAGCAGTGGCTCAACCGGTACCTGTAAGCGAGGACTAAAACAGACAAGGAGTAAGTCTATTGTTATGGCAATTAGTCGTAGAATACCTGGGCTTCCTTTCTGGCGCAGGCGGAGGCAGCCACGCCATGTAACGGCTGATCCGGTATCTGGGGTGCAGCGGGCGTCGCAGATAACACAGTCAAATGGGACTGTCGCAAGCACTGCCTCCAGGCGGGTGTAATGGCATTCATCGGGGTCCCCGATGAATGCAAGGGCGAGGCAGCGAATCAATGACGGCCAGGTATTCCACCCAAATCACCCGGATTGGGGACCCCAAAAGTGTGGTTCAGACCCACCGGGGTGACAGTCGCGTGCCCCCCGGTGCGCTGCCACGCACCCCCTGATGTATTCCTCGCAAATACCATCGCTCCTCCGTCCGAAATCCCCCTCCGCCCCCCCCTGGCACCCTCACGCAATTTTGTCCCATCAATAGGGTGTACTCCGGGCGCGAGCAGGGGAACCGCGCATTCCCAAAAGGGAAGGTGCGCCGATCGATCCCATCAATCCACGCGGTGGGCTGGCATGCTCGCTTTTCCCCAGGGCGAAAATCGAGCATTGTCAGTTCAATTCCCGTCTGTTCGACGCCGCGTTTAGCGGGACCAACCGCGTCTGATGTTCTTCAGGTCCTGGTATTTTTTTTTTGTATTTTTTTTTTGCAAATTTATGTCGCCACACTTTTCAAACGAGCCAATAAAATAATGATTACATAATATAAATAAAACATATGAATGAAATACAAGTGGCAGGACCCCCAGATGGCCACCTGGAATGGGGGATAGCCAGGGGAGGAATTTCCCACGAGCGGGCATCCTCCCGGAAAATATTGATGGGACAAAATCGCGGATGGGAATTCCCACGATTACCCCACCTGATGGCGGGGGACCCATGGGGTGCACCCCGATCGCCCCCCGGAGCCCATCGCTCACCCATTTCTCACGGGTCCCACCCGAACCCCGTATATAACCCTTTCAACCATAAGGACTCCCGAAAAAGTAATGCCATTGAAGGTTGAAGTTTGTTGAGGGGCAGTTCCCCTTTACTGCGTCCCTCCACCACCCCCCTTCACTTGACTCTCCTACCAAATATTTAATGGCTGCGCTCGCTCCTGGACTGGTTAATCTCGTCCTGAACTCCACCAAAGTAGAGAATTTTGCTGTTGCCTCCAATTCTTTCACAATGGTCGCCGCGTTCTTGGTGATCATAACAGCTCTCTGTGGTGTTGTGTCGCACTGGTGTCTTGGTGCTGACTTAGCTTGGCTCAGCCAGCTATCGCAACAATCACTCCCTGCGCTCAGGTCCAAACCTCCCAAAGATTTAATTCTCCCAACCGACCAGGATATCTCAATGTACGCTTTAATTCTCTCCCAACATGGTCATGCGTCTAATAACCTGACTAAGCTGTATCACATCTGTACATTAGCAAAACCCACGGCGGCAGATCACGCCGGATATACCCTCATCGGGCCAGACATACTCCTGTCTGATCTGATGGGGCTCGCCCGACCTGGCGCTGGCATGTCGGCAACTTGACGACCATACCCAGCTCTGTCCGACCGACCGAATGTAGTTAGGCTCTATCGAGATGGAAAAAATATTGAATTTCGGTTCCCCAATATTTAGTTCGTTGAATCACAC
>Ga0307515_10012844_pt1 | contig 15714 bp, 12 predicted proteins | sample 17_EM_MG_FD_194513 | JGI IMG/M metagenome (GOLD analysis project Ga0307515, IMG submission 194513) | Populus trichocarpa ectomycorrhiza microbial communities from riparian zone in the Pacific Northwest, United States - 17_EM | ecosystem: Host-associated > Plants > Roots > Unclassified | place... | reverse complement strand
CAAAAGATTAACAGAACCTTTTGTTCCTTTTATCTTAAACAAATAACCATCGTGAGCATTACCACAGGTTGCGCCAAAATTACCTATCATACCTGCATTTTTGTAACGAAAAACAGCTTGAACGTTATCATAAGTTTCTCTGCCATCTTTGTAAACATCAATTCCACCTGTGCCTATAATCTCATCAGGTTGTGTTTCAAATGCCCAATTGATAAAATCTATTTGATGTGATAAAAGCTCAGCAGGTAATCCGCCAGAGTATTCTTTGTACATCCGCCAATTGATTTGCCTTTCTAAACTTGGGTCTTTCACTGGTCTGCGCCAATTCCAATTTCTATCCCACCTGCAATCTATTTGCGACACCTTACCAATATATCCACTTTGTATCATTTCCTTAACCCTAAAATAAAGTGGAGAATAACGATACTGATAACCAACCTGAAAAACCTGTTTTGGGTATTGCTTAACCAGCTTTCTTAATTCTAAAGCTTGAGCAATATCATAAGTCATTGTTTTTTCTACATACACACTTTTGCCAGCCAAGATAGCGTCTTTAGCAATCTTAAAATGTTCGCTTAAAGGTGTTGCTATAAAAACAGCTTCAATTTTTTTATCATCTAATATCTTTCTATAGTCTTTTACAGCTATTGCAGATGAAGAGATATAATTTTTGGTCTCTTCTAACCGGAAATCTAATACATCGCAATAGGCAACGGTATTAAATTGAGTTGGCATTTTTTTTATAACAGACAAAACACCTTTTCCCCTATCGCCACAACCAATCATGGCAATGTTAACTGGAGCTAAAGCGGCTGAAGCAAAAAGATTTTCGGCCATTAATATTCCCGACCCCAATAAAGCTGATTTTTTAACAAACGACCTACGATGCATTACAAAGTTTTGATTTTGATAGTTCTAAAGCTAACTTTATTTCCGTGATCTTGCAATAATAAATGACCTTTTTGAGCTTCCCCAAAATTTTTCCAGTCTTTATATTTACTGATAGCTACTAACTTTCTAAACTCTTCAGAACCTCTAGTATATTCTAAAACTTTAACTCCATTTAAATAATGTTCTACTTTATTATTAGGATAAACCACAACCCTACCTCTATTCCAAACACCAATTGGACGAGGACTACCTAACTTTTTATCCGCTTTAATTAAATCATATAATGATGAAAGTGTTCTATTTCCTTCACGACCTAATTTTGCGTCTGGATGTTTTTCATCATCTAAAACTTGGTATTCTAATCCTATTGCAGAGCCTGCATTTTTCTCAGATAAGGTTACAAAGTACTTTACACCACTATTTGCACCTTCCGTTAATTTAAACTCAAACGATAAATCGAATGCTGCAAATTCTTCCTTAGTTACAATATCACCACCATTGGTAGATTCTCCTCCGTTTGAAGGTAAAACACTTAATTGTCCATTTGCAATATCCCATCCTTTAGCAGGAAATGCTGTTTTATAGGCACCTACCCAACCTGTATTTGTTTTGCCATCAAATAACAATTTATATCCATTTGCTTTTTCTTGAGCAGATAAAGTATTTGGAGTTAAATTAACAACATAAATAGATTTTGGAAAAGCTGATGGCTTTAGGTTAGTGGTTTGAATGTTGATGTTCTTAAAATAAACTTTCTTTCCTTCTAAATGAGTTTTGTTACCAATTCCATGAACTTGTAAACCGATAAATCCAGATTTATCTAAAGTATCAATTACATAAGAAACAGGAATACCATTTACCCAGGTTTTAGTTTCGTTACCAATACATTCAATTTTGTAATGGTTAAACTGTTCTGATTTGTAAGCTTTTTTTGCTCCTGGATTTGTTTCCAATGGATATAACCATAATCTTCTAGCTTCGTCATAAATACCACCTGTCCAAGCTCTTGGAGTTGGGTCAATTTCCATTTGTCGGCCAAACACCAATCCTGCTCCTTTACTACCAGCAGGGTCAAAATGGCTTCTTGTTTGAACACCAGAATTGGTTTCAGTACCTTCTAGCTTTACATCAAGTTCTAGCACAAAATCGCCATACTCTTTTTCCGTTACTAAAAATGAATTTGGCGAATTCGCAGTCATTGTTCCGATTATCATTCCATCTTCAATGGCATAAGGCGCTTTTCCAACTATTTTTTTCCAGCCATTTAATGTTTTTCCATCAAATAATGGCTTCATTTGAGCATTGCCAATTGACACCAAGCCAATTAAAGAGAGCGTTACTAAACTGATTTTTTTAAGATTACTGAACATATTTATAGGGTTGTTTTTTTTTATTTGGCGTCATTGCGAGCGAAGCGAAGCAATCTTTCTAGCAGGATAGATTGCTTCGTCCGATAAAAAATCGGACTCGCAATGACGATTTACTTGTTAATATTTAAAGATTTTTCCGCCTGCCATTACTTCTTGTGTTTTTTCGTCGAAAGTAGCTTTTGCACCTGTCCGAACAGCTGCGTTAGTCATTATATTAGCAATTGAATGATAATATCCTGCTTCTACTGGTGCATTTGGTGTTTTTCTACTTCTCACACATTCCATCCAATTACGCATGTGACCAGATGTTAGAGGGTCTCCACCCATATTGGCATCACTTGCAGTTTTAATTTCTGTTTTTGAAAGGTCAAATGGCGTCAATAAGTTGGGCTTCATTCCCATTGCTGCTGCCTCTTTTTCTTTTAATCCGCCATTTGGCGATACCTTATTAGTCATTAAGTTTAACTCACCACCATTTGAATAATATACTTCGCCAACACTTCCCACACTATTTTGCATTCTCGAGGTAAAGGTTACTTGAAAACCATCACTGCCATCAGGCTGACCGTAATCAAAAACAGCAACCATAGAATCCCAATTTTTACGTCCGTCTTTCCAAGTATAAATTCCGCCATTGGCAACTACACTTCTTGGGTGTTTTAATTTAGTAAACCAGTGTACGGTATCAATTTGGTGCGACATCCATTGACCTGGCATCCCAGAAGAATAAGGCCAAAACAACCTGTATTCTAAATATTTTCTTGGGTCAAACGCATCATCAGGGCGATTAACCAAAAACCTTTTCCAATCTATATCTTCTTGTTTTAATTTAGCAACTAATTCTGGCCTGCGCCATCTGCCTGGTTGGTTCACATTCCAAACTAAATCTACCGCTGTAATTGCTCCAAATTTTCCATCTTGAATATATTGAGCCGCAGTTGCATAATTCTCTCCACTTCTACGTTGTGAACCAATTTGAACTATTTTTTTACTTTCATTTACTGCTTTTAACGCTGCTCTTGCATCAGCCATTGTTTCTGCAAAAGGTTTTTCAATGTAAGCATCACATCCAGCTTTAACGGCTTCTATGGTATGCATAGCGTGTTGAAAATCAGCTGTACTTACAATTACTGCATCTAGATCTTTCATTGCATAAAGCTCGTCATTGTTTCTGCAAGCTTTAATGTCGTGGCCCATTTTTTCTTTAATGTGAGCAACACCTAAATCCCTACGATAATTCCATAAATCAGAAAGCCCTACAATATCAAAATTGAGTTCTTTGTTGTGATTTTGAAAGCAAGGGAAAAGTGTATCTTTAAAACGGTCTGAAAATCCAGCTACACCAACTCTAACTCTGTCGTTTGCACCAATAATTCGATTATAGCTTTTCGCACTACTAGTTAAAGTGCCCGCATAAGCTGCAGCAGCAATCAAAGCTGATTGCTTGATAAATTTTCTTCTTGTATTGTCCATTTCAGCTAACAATTAAATGATTAGAAAGTATATATCTGGCTAGATTAAAATGATTTAACCCAAGTCAATAATATGATTTTTTAAGCAAAAACCGCAGACTGAAGAGATTATTTTTTGCGCAAACGTTTTAAAATGGTTTTAAAGACATTAAAGTAAATTCTTAAGTTTGTTATAATGCCTTAGCTTCGATATTCCAAAAAGTATATTTCCCTAAAGTATATATTGGTGTTTCTCCACCGTGGAAAAACTTCACATCAGCTCGTTTACCTTGTTTATAAATCATTCCTTATAATGTATATTTTTTATCAATTGTTAAATTACCAGCTTGCTCAGCAGTAATAATCCCTTTAATCTCTAACTCTAAATCGTTTAAAAGTGATTCTTTGGGTCTTGCAGCGTCTTTAAAACTTTTGAAAGTTGCAATTTTTACGGGTTGTTCGCTTACGGTTGTGTCTGAAATGGTTGTAAGTTGTAATGGAAAATCAGTTAAAAAATTAGGCTCATTACTTAGGTTAATCATTTTGCGCTTGTACTTATCTGTAACATCGGTTTCATTATTTACATTTTTTGTCCATTGTGGATTAACTTCAATAAAATCACTCACTGCTTTTTCAATAAATATTTTAGAATCAGCACCTTTACGCTGCTCAGAACAGGCGAATAATACAATCGCCATTACAAAATACATTAACTTTTTCATTGGTTTTATTTGGTATTTATTGGTTAAAAATTATTTACCTAAATTAATATTTAAAAAATAATGAAGGTAAGATTACAGTGTAAGATTATCGTTAACATCATAAAAAAAGCCCTTTAAAAAAATCAAAGGGCTTAAATTCTATATTAATATTGGTACTTTTCAATTCAACTTCGCCATTCTTTCCGTAGTAGGAACAGGCGTTAACTCCTTAACCTGCATTGGATAAACACCTAAAACATAAATATTACCACCAGTCTTTTTATAATAATTTACGTCTGCACGCTTACCTTGTTTATAAATCATTGACTTAAGATAATATTTGCCCCCTAATTGTAAACCTTGTGCTTCATCAATAAACTGGAAAATTCCATTTATTCTTAACTGCATTCGGTTTAGTAGTGATTCTTTAGGTCTTGATAAATCTGTATAAGTCTCAAAAGTTGCCATTTTGAAAAGCTGTTCGCCCATTAAAGTATCTCTAATGTTAGTTGCTTGCAGAGGAAATGCAGTCAAAAAATCGATGTTGTTGCTTAAACCCTTCACATGTCTTTGAAATGAATCTAGTGCATTAGCAAATTTTAAGCTGTCTGGACTCTGCAGTCCCTCACTTTTATTTAAGTACTCAATTAGCCTATTTTCTAAAAAAATCTTCGATTGATAGGTAATTTTCTCAATTTTTGGTTTTGGTTTACTACATCCTAAAAAGATAGTAAACAATGCAACACATAGAATTGATACTTTTATTTTCATTTGAATTATCCCTCTAACAATGCTAAACTTTCTGTTATCGTTTTAATTTTCGATTCTGCATCTGCCTTTTTATTACGCTCATTTTCAATAATTTCTGGTTTTGCATTTTGTACAAAACGTTCATTACTCAATTTCGCATCTACAGATTTTAGGAAACCTTGCAAATAGGCTAGTTCTTTAGTTAAACGTTCTCTTTCTGCATCTAAATCTACATTTTCATTAAGCACAATGAAAAATTCATCATTACCAACCATAAAGCTCGCTGCTCCAGGGATTTTATCGTTAACTATTTCTACTTCACTAATGTTTGCTAGTTTGAAAACAATGTTAACCCATTTTTCATAGTTTAAACCTGAGTTTATTTTAATACTTAAAGGCAATGCATCTTTTGGAGAAATCTGACGAGTGTTTCTCACATTCCTAATCTCAGAAACTAACTCTTTTATCAGCTCTGCTTCTTTTAGCAATTGCTCATCGGCTTTGCCAATTACTGGATAATCTGCTACGATACAACAATCCATTTCGGTTCTTTCGCCAAATAATTCATCGTGATATAACTCTTCGGTCAAGAATGGCATAAATGGATGCAATAGTTTTAAGATTTGCTCAAAATATCCAATGGTAATTGCCTTCGTTTCCGCATCTATCGGATGTTGATAAGCAGGTTTAACCATTTCCAAATACCAAGCGCAGAAATCATCCCAAACCAATTTGTAACTATCCATTAAAGCTTCAGACAAACGATATTGTTTAAAATTAGCTTCTATTTCGGCCAATGCCTGATTAAATCTATTCTCGAACCAAGTAATGGCTTGTTGATTAGGGTTTTCTAAGTTTTCATCAACTTCCCAACCTTTAACCAAACGGAAAGCATTCCATATTTTATTGGCAAAGTTTCTGCCTTGTTCGCAATAAGCTTCATCAAACATTAAGTCGTTGCCAGCTGGTGATGACATTAACATGCCAACCCTAACGCCGTCTGCTCCGTATTTCTCAATTAAACCAATTGGGTCTGGAGAATTCCCTAAGGATTTAGACATTTTTCTACCCAATTTATCACGAACAATACCTGTTAAATAAACATTGGTAAAAGGTTTTTTGCCCATGAACTCGTGACCAGCCATGATCATTCTAGCAACCCAGAAAAACAAAATCTCTGGAGCTGTTACCAAATCATTGGTTGGGTAATAGTAGTTAATATCTTTATTATCAGGATTTTTAAAACCATCAAAAACAGAAATTGGCCATAACCATGAGGAGAACCAGGTGTCCATCACATCTTCATCTTGCCTTAAAAATGGCTCTAATTGTTTTTTAAAACCAGCTTTATCTGCAGTTGCATCCTCTAAATTTTTCTTTTTCCAAAACTCATCTAAAGCTTCGTCTTTCGTTTTAGCAACTACCCAATTTCCTTTATCATCATACCAAGCTGGAATTTGTTGTCCCCACCATAACTGGCGAGAGATATTCCAATCGCGAACATTTTCCATCCAATGGCGGTAAGTGTTCTCAAATTTATTCGGAATCAGGTTTACATCTCCATTTAAAACGTCATCTAACGCTGGTTGTGCCATTTCTTTCATCTTCACAAACCATTGCATAGATAATTTTGGTTCAATAGCAGCATCGGTACGTTCAGAAAAACCCACTTGAGATTTGTAATCTTCCACTTTCTCTAAATGACCAGCTTCCTCCAACATTTTGGCAATCTTTTTACGAGCCACAAATCGGTCCTCGCCAACCAAAATAACTGCCAACTCATTTAAAGTTCCATCGTCATTTAAAATATCTGTAACTGGTAAATTGTGTTTTACTCCAAGTTCATAATCATTTAAATCGTGAGCAGGTGTAACTTTTAAACAACCTGTTCCAAATTCAATATCAACGTATTCATCTTCAATAACAGGGATTTCATGATTAACCAATGGCACAAAAACTTTCTTTCCCTTTAAATGCGTAAAACGCTCATCATTCGGATTGATACAAATCGCTGCATCAGCCATAATCGTTTCTGGTCTGGTTGTGGCTATTGTTAAAAACTGGTCAGTTGTTCCAGCAATTAAATATTTAATGTAATACAGTTTTTGATTTACCTCCTTACGAATAACCTCTTCATCAGAAACAGCAGTTTTACCAGCTGGGTCCCAATTTACCATACGTACACCACGGTAAATCCAGCCTTTTTTGTACAAATGGATAAACGAATCGATTACCGCTTCAGACATATCGTCTTCCATTGTAAAACGAGTTCTATCCCAATCGCAACTTGCACCTAATTTCTTTAATTGTTCTAAAATAATGCCGCCATATTTCTCTTTCCACTCCCAAGCATATTTCAAAAACTCTTCACGAGAAAGGTCTTTTTTATTGATTCCACGTTCTTTTAACATCGCTACAACTTTTGCTTCAGTAGCAATTGAAGCGTGGTCAGTTCCAGGAACCCAACAAGCATTTTTGCCCTGCATACGGGCTTTACGAATCAGCACATCTTGAATGGTATTGTTTAACATATGCCCCATGTGCAATACACCAGTAACATTTGGAGGTGGAATTACGATAGTATATGGCTCACGTTCATCAGGTTCAGAGTGGAAAAACTTCTTGTCTAACCAATAGCTGTACCATTTATCTTCAGTTTCTGTAGGATTGTATTTTGTAGAAATGCTCATTTATATTGTTGGTGTGGAATTGAGCTTGTAAAAATACGTTTTTAGGCTCAAAAGACCAAAGCTGAAAAGGATAAAAGACTAAAGCTGAAAGACCAAAGACTAAAGTTAATTTAGAAAATTATTTGAAAATCAGTGACAGTGAGTTTGATTAATGGTAGCCCTGCTTTTTGTTCCAAGTCCTCACTTCGCTTCGGGCTTTCCACGTCAATCAGGTTTAGAGAACTTAGGAAAGTGCAAAACACAAGAGTTGCAAAGTACCAAAACCTTAATTCTTCTTAACTTCTTAATGTTAGAAATGAAAATTATAAACCTTCAAAAACATCATCCAATTTCAGGACAAAACCTGGCAAAACAGAAGATGTAATCTCCTCACCTAAAGTGAAAATTTTTGATGGCTGGAATTTACCAAATTCATCCAAAGTGTAAATTAAAATACTTTGGTCGCTTTGGCTTACCACCCAATATTCTTTAACCCCAAACTCTTGATAAACTTGATATTTATGGAACAGCTCTTTTTTATTGTTTCCTGGAGATAAAATTTCTACAACAATATCTGGTGCACCAATGCAACCTTTATCATCGAGTTTACTTAAATCACAAACTACACAAATATCGGGTTGCAAAACAGTGAATATAGCTGCATCTGCTTTGCTCTTTTTAGGAAAACGAACGTCAAAAGGAGCACCGTAAACTTTGCAAGGCTTATTTTTCAGGAAATTTCCAATTGCTAAAAAAATTGCTCCAAAAACCTCTTGATGAACACGAGACGGAGCAGGGCTCATTTTAAAAACTTTCCCTTTAATTAACTCTACTCTTTCGTCAAAAAGCCAGTTCAAATAATGAGAATAGCTATAAGTTAACGATTCGTCAACATCGTTGAAACTATAGACTTTCGTTTCAGTTAAATCTGGATATGTTTTTTCAGTAGCCATCAAACCAAATATACTTATTTAGAGGCAAATAAGGTAATTAAACATTAAGAAGTTAAGAAGAATTAAGATTTTGGTCTTTTAAGAATTCTAGCAAAATCCTAATTTAAGAATTCGAAAAAGGTTAGCTTAATGCCTTTTCATTTCTTAATGTTATTTAAATTCAAAAATGAGATTGCTTCGCAAAGCTCGCAATGACGCTTCTTCTTTTAAAACTTCATTTTCTGAATTCTAATGGCGTTTAAAATCGCTAAAAAAGCTACACCAACATCGGCAAAAACAGCTTCCCACATTGTGGCTAAACCACCTGCTCCTAAAATTAAAACCACTGCTTTTACAGCAAATGCAAGTCCGATGTTTTGATAAACGACACGTTTTGCAGCCTTACCAATTTTGATGGCAGTAGCTATTCTACTTGGCTGGTCATTTTGTATCACAACATCAGCGGTTTCTATGGCAACATCACTTCCCATTGCTCCCATTGCCATTCCCAAATCGCTTAACGCTAAAACAGGTGCATCATTAATTCCGTCTCCAACAAAAGCAACTATTCTAGTTTTATCTTTTTTGATTTCTTCCAGCCTTGAAACTTTATCTTCCGGCAGTAAATCACCGTAAGCAATATCAATTCCTAGTTCTTTAGCTAATTTTTCAGTGATTGCGCTTTTATCGCCACTCAACATTACAATTTGGGTTACACCATTTTTGTGCAAATCCTGAACAGCTTGTTTAGCATCTGCTTTAACTTCATCAGCAATAATTACATAACCTGCAAATTTACCATCAACAGCTAAAAGAACTATTGTTTCTACTTGTTCATCTAATTCTTTAGGATAATTAATCTTTAATTTTTTAAGCAATTTAGAATTACCAGCTGCAACATTTTGCTTTTCAATTATAGCTGTTAATCCGTGACCAGCAATTTCTTTGACATCACTTACTTCTAATAATTTTTTATCGCCATAATGGCTAACAATAGCTTTGGCAATTGGATGTGTAGATTTACTTTCAATAGATGCCAACAAACTGAAAAACTTAGCTTCATCTATTTCAGATTTAATTTCCTTAACCTTAAAAACGCCGTGAGTTAAGGTTCCCGTTTTATCCATTACCACTGTGTTAATTTTGGTAATGACATCTAAAAAATTAGAGCCTTTAAATAAAATTCCGTTGGCAGAAGCTGCTCCAATTCCCCCAAAATAACCCAAAGGAATAGAAATAACCAAAGCGCAAGGGCAAGAAATAACTAAGAAGACCAATGCTCTATACAACCAGGTTTGAAACTGATATTCAGCTACGATAAAGTATGGCAAAACAACTAAAGCGACAGCTAAAAAGAAAACTATCGGTGTATAAATCTTTGCAAATTTCCTGATAAATAATTCTGTTTTCGCCTTGCGTGAAGTTGCAGATTGCACCATATCTAATATCCTAGACAAAGCACTATCAGCAAATTTTTTGGTCACTTTTAAGGTAATAACCTGGTCTAGGTTTAGCATTCCAGCTAAAACTAATTCTCCTTTTCTAATGGTTCTTGGTGTACTTTCTCCAGTTAAAGCAGCAGTATTAAAACTTGCAGCATCATTTATCAACTCTCCATCCAGTGGCGCTTTCTCTCCTGCTTTTAATTGAATTGTCTCTCCAATTTCTACCGTATCTGGTTTTACGGTTTCAAATCTTTCATTTCTAAAAACATTTGCTGTATCTGGCCTAACATCTAATAAAGCTTTAATATTCCTTTTAGCACCTTCAACAGCGGCACCTTGAAATAATTCGCCAACGGTATAAAACAACATCACCGCAACAGCTTCTGGATATTCGCCCAAAGCTAATGCACCTACAGTAGCCAATACCATCAATAAAAATTCAGTAAAAACTTCGCCCTTGGCAATTGTTTGTATTGCTTCTTTAATAACAGGGAAAGCAACAGGAATGTAAGCCAACAAATACCAAACTATACGAATGTAATTTTGGAAAAAATCAACCTTGAAATAATCAAAAGCAATTGCGCTAAGTAATAACACCAAACTGAAAATTGCTGGCAAATAGGTTTTAAAAGAGGAAGCATCGCCATGATCGTGGTCGTGTCCATCTTCATCATGATGATGCGTATGATCATGACTACAACAGCCATCATCTTTTTTCTCGTGAAGATGTTCGTGTTTTTCCATTTTCTATTTAGAATAATTCAAAATTAGGCTTTTTAGGTTAGATTTTAATTTTTGCACAATAAAAGATGTTAAAATATGTTAAATAGTCATTAAAAGATTCAAAATATGAAATCGTTCAGGTTATCTCTTTTTAATGGCGACATCTTTCGCAGAATTGGACTAAGTAAAATATACTACTGGTTTAATAAGTAATATTTCTATTAACTTGTTTTAGTTCATTTAGTATTTCTTAATTTTCGACTTTATAAAAAATAAAGTATGAAAATTCAACTCAAAAATTATTTTGCAGTTCTTGGAATTTTAGCTGTTAGCTTATCAGCTAATGCACAACAATCTCCTAGAAAATATATTGATCCAGCCAATATGGATCTGAGCGTTAAGCCAGGAAACGATTTCTACCAATATGCAAGCGGAACATGGGTAAAAAACAATCCCGTTCCTGCCAAAGAAACTCGCTGGGGTACATTTAACGAACTCCGTGAGTTTAATGCACAAGCAGTAAGAGGTTTAGTAGAAGCCGCAGCTGCTGATAAAAAAGCTCCAACTGGCTCACTTACTAAACGCGTTGGCGATTTTTATGCTGCTGCAATGGATAGTTTAACCATCGAAAAATTAGGCTACACTCCTATTAAAGCTGATTTAGAAAAAATCAAACAAATTAATAGCATTCAAAGCTTATTAGAGCACACTGCTTATATGCGTACATCCGGCATTGGCGCTGGAATGTTTGGCTTTAGCGTTGGTCAAGACAGGAAAAATGTAACCAAATATTTAGTAAATATTTCGCAAGGCGGAACAACACTTAACGACAGGGATATTTACCTAAATGATGACCCTCGCAGTCAGAAAATTAAAGCAGCCTATAATGTTTACATGACCAAGTTATTTTCTTTAGTAGGAAATAGTGAAGCAGAATCTAAACAAAAAGCTGAAACAGTTTTCAAAATAGAGAAAGCATTAGCTCAAGCTCAGATGAGTCGTATTGAGATGCGTGACCAATACAAAACTTACAACAAGCTTACTGTTGCAGAGTTTAGCAAGATTACGCCAAACATCAATTGGAAAACGTTAATACCGAAGTTTAAAGTAACCGGACAAGATACCGTATTGGTTAACTCTAAATCTTTCTTCGAAAAATTAGATGGAATGTTAACTTCTGTGCCATTAGCAGATTGGAAAACTTACTTAGAATGGAATATTCTAAAATCTTCTGCAAATAACTTAAGTTCTCCTTTTGTTAATGCAAGTTTTGCGTTTACTCAAGCTCAAACTGGTCAGAAAATAGCAACTCCACGTTGGCAAACAATGTCTTCGTTAACAGACAGAACAATTGGAGAATTATTAGGTCAGCTTTACGTGGCAAAATATTTTAAGCCAGATGCTAAAGTGCGTATGGACCAAATGATTGTAAACTTGCGCAAAGCCTTTGAGATTAGAATTAATGGTTTAGAATGGATGAGTGATGCCACAAAAAAGAAAGCCTTAGAAAAACTACATGCTTTTACGCCTAAGGTTGGCTACACTACTAAATGGCAAACCTATAATGGGTTGATAATTAATAGAGGAACATATTTCCAAAACTTACGCAATGCTGGCGTTTGGGGTTACAATGAAAATATTAGCAGACTAGGAAAACCTGTAGACCGCACTCGTTTCGGAATGACACCTCCAACTGTAAATGCTTCATATAGCCCTACAATGAATGAAATTGTTTTCCCAGCTGGGATTTTACAGTTTCCATTTTTCGACCCAAATGCTGATGATGCCGTAAATTATGGTGGTATTGGTGCTGTAATCGGTCACGAAATGAGCCACGGTTTTGACGATACTGGTAGTCAGTATGACAAAGATGGCAACTTAAAAAATTGGTGGACTGATGAAGATAGAGCAAAGTTTAACGAAAAAACAAAGGCTTTAGAGTTGCAATTTAATGCTTATACCGTTGTTGATACCATCCACGTTTTAGGTAAATTAACAATGGGCGAAAACATTGGAGATTTAGGTGGATTAAACGCTGCTTACACGGCTTTTAAAATGACTAAACAAGGTCAAGGCAACGAAAAAATTGATGGTTTTACACCAGACCAACGTTTCTTCCTATCGTGGGCACAAGTTTGGAGAGGTAACATTTTACCAGATGCCGCAGCTCAATTAATTAAAACAGACCCTCATTCTCCTGGTCCATACAGAACCATTGGTGCGCCAGTTAACATGGATGCTTGGTACAAAGCATTTGATATACAACCTGGAGATAAACTTTACAAAAAACCAGAAGATAGAATTAGATTGTGGTAGAACCATAAAAAAATAGCCATCTTTAAAATTAAGATGGCTATTTTTGTTTCATCTAAAATTTTAATGCCTATACCATTATAGTATGCCTCATGAACAAATCATATTAATATTAGTTAGTGGTTTTGGTGTGTTATTAGGCCTCTTACTTTCTGTATTTTTATGGTCTTACCGCAAAGGGAATATTCTTGCAAATCGAATACTGTGTATTTTAATTCTAACATTATCTTTTAGAATAGGGAAATCTGTGTTTATGGAATTGGGTAATGGGATTGACCTTAGATTTATCTTTATTGGCCTAAGTACACAATTGATTTTGGGTCCTCTGTTTTATTTATACACCAAAACACTTATTATACCCAATTATAAATTTACCAAAGGCTGGTTCGTTCATTTTCTAGTTTTTATTCCTGCTTTTGTTTTTGGCTTTTTGATCACAAAAGACCTTGTTAAACAACTTCCAACCTCATTTTTCATTACACTATTTGCAATTTACTATGGCCATTACCTCTTTTATTTATTGGTTGCCTTAAAAAAAATCTTCTCTGTTAAAGAAACACAAAAAGATGAAACCTCAAAATGGCTCAAAATTCTTGCAGCTACTTTAATAGCAATTTGGTTAATCTATGTCTTAAACCTTTTTGAAGATTTTGTACCCTATATTATTGGCCCTATCACCTACTCAGTATTAATTTTTGCAGTTGCATTTATAGCATTTAAAAATGGTTATATAGAAAAAATCGGAACAATAAAATACAAGACAACAGCAGTTGAGCAAGGAGAAGTTGATTTACTATATCATCAAGTGTTGGCTTTAATAAAGGATGAAAAACAATTCAAGAACAACGCCCTTTCTCTAAAATCTTTGAGCAAGGATTTAAAAACTTCTCCGCAAAAACTTTCTATGGCTATCAACTCTAATTTTAACAATAATTTTAATGTTTTTGTTAATTCTTATCGCATTGCGGCCGCCAAAGAAATGCTTCATGACCAAAATTATGTTCATTATACCATAGCTGCGATTGCTTATGAAGTTGGCTTTAATAGCTTGAGTAGCTTTAATGAAGCTTTTAAAAAACAAACCAAACAAACTCCTGTGAGCTATAAGAACCAGCTTCAAAATGGTCATTAAGACTATCTAAATTATCATTCCCTCAGCTTATTGTGCAAATAAGGTTTCTCTTTGAAAGAAAAACTCATGAAAAAAATCTTATTAATGTTGTTAGTGATTGGATGTTTAACAACAAGTAAAGCACAAAGACAGCGGATCAATTTTGAAGGACAAAAAAGAGATATTATTGTATACACACCAAAGAATTACACCAACAGCAACAAAAAATTTCCTATAGTTTTTAACTTTCATGGTGGTGGGATGAGCCATTTAGAGCAGATGTTTTATACTAAAATGAATAAATCGGCTGATAAAAACCAATTTATAGTCATTTACCCTTTAGGCATCAATAAAGATTGGAATGTAGGCTTTGAAATGTCATATCAAAATGGAAGTAATGATATAGGTTTTATCAAAGAAATACTAACTTTTATAAAAGGGAAATATAAAATTGATGAAAAGGCCGTGTATGCAACAGGTTTATCGAGAGGTGGTTTCCTTTGCCATAGAATTGCTGCAGAAATGCCTGATGTTTTTGCGGCTGTGGCTTCTGTTGGTGCACCAGTACCAGACTCTGTAAAATTCTACAACCAATCCATACACAAAATATCCGTATTACAGGTTCATGGCACAGCAGATGAAGTAGTTAAATATGAAGGAAAAAAAGATGCCTATGCCTCCGCTCTAAATACCTTCGAATATTGGAAGGCACAAAATGGGATTACTGCAAATACTAAAACAGAGGTAATTAAATATGGTCCAAATGATAGTGATGTAACCTTTACCGAAGTCAAAAACAATGAAGCTGTTGTGAAATTAATTACCATAAAAAATGGTGGTCATACCTGGCCCGGAACTGATCCATTTAATATCGGTTATCCACTAGGTTACACTCATCAAAAATTGGATATCAACGAAACAATATGGCGCTTTTTTAAGGAACACAGAAAATAGAGTTAATTTTACAGGAAGAGTAAATGTGGAATTAGAAACTATGGATCAATTTTACAAATACTTTTCTTGAACTTTTTTAGGCAACTTCGCCAAGACCAAGGCCCTTGAAGTTTCTACTCTTTTCTTTAACTCGTTAACATTTAAAACGTCTAAATCTGCAATTTGAACCCACTGTTTTTTAGCCATGTGATATGCCTGTTGAATTCCATCACGAGCGGTTAACTCTTCAAATTCTTCGGGAGTACATTTGGTAGAAAAACTATTCCCCTCATCAATTGCAATGATGACGAATATTTTTTCCTCTATCATAAAACAAAGATGCTCCCATTTCATACCCTCGGTGGTTCCTGGTAAACTCAAACAATATTCTCTGAAACTTTCGATATCCATTTTTTATAAGCTTA
>Ga0307515_10012843_pt1 | contig 15714 bp, 11 predicted proteins | sample 17_EM_MG_FD_194513 | JGI IMG/M metagenome (GOLD analysis project Ga0307515, IMG submission 194513) | Populus trichocarpa ectomycorrhiza microbial communities from riparian zone in the Pacific Northwest, United States - 17_EM | ecosystem: Host-associated > Plants > Roots > Unclassified | place... | reverse complement strand
ATCTCCGAGGTGCCGCCGTAGATCCGCTGGATGCGGGCGTCGGCGTAGCGGCGGCAGATCGGGGACTCCCACATGTAGCCGTAGCCGCCGAACATCTGCAGGCAGTCGTCGACGACTTCGCCCTGTAGCTCGGTGGCGACCAGCTTCGCCTCGGCGGCCTCGTCCGCGGTGAGGGTGCCCTGGTTGTGTGCGAGGACGCAGGAGTCGACGAAGGCCTGGGTGCAGGTGATCCGGGCCCGCATCGCGGCCAGCCGGAAGCGGGTGTCCTGGAACTTCGCCAGCGGGCGGCCGAAGGCGAAGCGTTGCCGGGTGTAGGCGACGGTCTCCCGCAGCGCCGCCCCGGCGTTGGCCACCGCGCCGATGGCGACCACCAGCCGTTCCAGGGCGAACTGCCGCATCAGCAGGACGAAGCCCTGTTCCGGCCCGCCGAGCACGTCGGCGGCCGGGACGTGGACGTCGTCGAAGAACAGCTCGGCGGTGTCCCAGGTCCGCAGGCCGAGCTTGTCGAACTTGCGGCCGCGGGTGAAACCGGGGGTGCCGGCGGCCACCAGGAACAGGCCGATCGAGTGGTCCTCGCCGGTGCGGGCGGCGACGATGACGAGGTCGGCGCTGATGCCGCTGGAGATGAAGGTCTTGGCCCCGGTGAGCACCCAGCCGTCGCCGTCCGCGGCCGGCACCGCGCGGGTGCGGATGGCCGCCACGTCCGAGCCGGCGCCGGGCTCGGTGATCGCGATGGCCAGCAGTGCCTCCCCGGAGACCGCGCGGGTCAGGTGGCGGGCCTTCTGGTCCTCGGTGCCGAACGCGGCCAGGTAGGGGGCGACCACGCCGGAGTGCATCGGCACCGCGAAGCCGGACTCGGCGACGTTCGCCAGTTCTTCGATCATGATCTGCTCGTACCGCAGGTCGGCCAGGCCCAGGCCGCCGTAGGCGGGGTCGGCCCAGGGACACAACAGGTTCTGTTTGCCCGCGAGCGTCCAGATGTCCTTGCCGACGATCCCGTCGCGTTCCCAGCCGGCCTGCCTCGGTACGACTTCGTGCTCGACAAAGCCGCGCAACGCGGTCCGGTACGCCTCGTGGGCATCGTCGAAGTAGCCGTCTCTGATCATGGTCCGACGGTAGGCGGGCGGCACCGTGGGCCGTCATGACCGCAGCGCTCGCGGTCATTGACCGCTGTGTCCCCCGTACGATCGGTGGTCATGGCCGCACCTCCCGCATCAAGCGCGCCCGCCCGCTCGGTCGCCATCCACCACGTGCGGGCCGCGCTGCGCGGAGCCGAGCTGCGCGGCGTGGACATCTCGGCGCTGCTGGCCAAGGCGGGCATCCCGGCGCGTCTGCTGGAGGTCCCGCTCGCCCGGGTGTCGCCCCAGCAGTTCGCCCGGCTCACCAACGAGGTGTGGTACGCCCTCGACGACGAGTTGCAGGGCCTCGGGCTGCAGCCGCTGAAGGTCGGCACGTTCGCGATGATGTGCCTCGCCGTCGTGCACTGCCCCGACCTGCGGTCCGCGCTGGGCCGGGGCAGCGCCTTCTACCGGCTGTTCCCGGGCGGGCCGAAGTTCCAGCTGGAGGAGGGCGCCGACGACGAGGCCCGGGTGGTCCTCGATCTCACGGGTTTCGACGATCCCGATCACTACCTGGCCGAATCCGCCACCGTCATCGCGCACCGGCTCGCGGGCTGGTTGATCCGCCAGCGGATCGGCCTCACCCGGGCCGAGTTCAGCTATCCGGCGCCGGGCCACGCTCTGGAGTACGACCTGCTCTACGGCGCTCCGTGCGTTTTCCGGGCCGCGCACACCGCCCTCGTCTTCGACCGCTCCGTTCTCGATCGACCGGTGCTGCAGGACGAGGTAGCGCTGCGGGCCTTCCTCCGGCGCGCCCCGGGCGATCTGCTCGCCCGCCTGGACTACGGCAGCACCACCGCCGCTCAGGTGCGGCGGCTGCTGGGGCAGTCGCTGCCGGACCACCTGAGCGACCCGCGGGACGTCGCGGCGCGGCTGGCGGTGAGCACGCAGACCCTGCGCCGCCGGCTGGCCGCCGAAGGCACCTCCTTCCAGCAGATCCGCGACCAGCTGCGTCGTGACGTGGCCATCGCGGCGCTGGCCGCGGGCGTCGTCTCCATCGAGGACCTCTCCGGGCAGCTGGGCTTCTCCGAGCCGAGCGCCTTCCACCGCGCCTTCAAACGCTGGACCGGCTCCGCACCCCGCTCCTACCAGCCGGGCGGTTGAGCCGGAACGCTCGGGTCAACGACCTTGAGCGCTACGGTCACGGCAGCCGGCCCGCCCCGGCTCGTACCGTCCGGTGATGACCGAAGCGCTGATCTACGACGCCGTGCGCACCCCGCGCGGCAAGGGCAAACGCGGGGCGCTGCACAGCGTCAAACCCGTCACGCTGGCCGCCGGGCTGTTGCGGGCGCTCGAGAAGCGGAACCGGCTGAACACGTCCGCGGTCGACGATGTGCTGCTCGGTGTCGTTTCGCCCGTCGGTGAGCAGGGTGCCGACCTGGCCCGTACGGCGGTGCTGGCGGCCGGCTGGGACATCCGCCCGGCCGGGATGCAACTCAACCGCTTCTGCGCCTCGGGGCTGGAAGCGGTCAACCTGGCCGCCGCCAAGGTGGCCGCCGGTTTCGAGGACCTGGTGGTCGCGGGCGGGGTGGAGTCGATGTCGCGGGTGCCGATGGGCTCCGACGGGGGCGCCTGGATCACCGACCCGGAGACCAGCCTCGCCGCCGGCTTCGTGCCGCAAGGCGTGAGCGCCGACCTGATCGCCAGCCTGGAGGGCTTCACCCGCACCGACGTCGACGCCTTCGCCGTCCTTTCGCAGGCCAGGGCCGCCGAGGCGCAGGAGAAGGGGTACTTCGCCCGTTCGCTGGTCCCGGTCACGGATCAGAACGGCACCCTGCTGCTCGACCGGGACGAGGCCGTCCGGCCCGGCACCACGCTGTGGGGGCTGGGCGGGTTGAAGCCCAGCTTCGCCCTCCCCGGGGAGCTCGGCTTCGACTCGGTCGCCATCGACCGCTATCCGCGCGTCGAGCGCATCGACCACGTACACACTCCGGGCAACTCCTCGCAGATCGTGGACGGCGCCGCCGCCATGCTGATCGGCAATGAGCGGGCCGGCCGGGAACACGGCCTCACCCCACGGGCCCGGATCCTCGCCGCCGCCGTGATCGGCGCCGAGCCCACCATCATGCTCACCGGACCCGCCCCGGCCACCCGCAAGGCCCTGCACCGGGCCGGGCTCACCCTCGGCGACATCGACCTGTTCGAGATCAACGAGGCGTTCGCCGCCGTGGTCCTGAAGTTCCAGCGCGACCTGGGCATCCCGGCCGACAAGATCAACCCCAACGGCGGTGCCATCGCGTACGGCCACCCGCTCGGCGCCACCGGCTGCATGATCCTGGGCACCTTGCTCGACGAACTGGAACGCCGTGACCTCCAGCGCGGCCTGGCCACGTTGTGCGTCGGCGGCGGCATGGGCATAGCCACCATCATCGAGCGGATCTGAGGGCAGTACCCCATGACCACCCAGCACATTCGCTACGAGCGCGACAGCCACGGCATCGTCACGCTCACCCTGGACCTGCCCGGCTCGGCCAACGTCATGAACACCGACTACCGCACGGCAATGGCCACGGCGGTCGACCGGCTGGAGAACGAACGCGCCGACCTCATCGGCGTCATCGTGGCCTCGGCCAAGAAGACCTTCTTCGCCGGCGGCGACCTCGACGCCCTGATCGCCGTCACCCCGGGGACCGCCGGCGCCTTCGCGGCCGAACTGACCGCGATCAAGGACCAGTTGCGCCGCCTGGAGACCCTGGGCCGGCCCGTCGCCGCCGCGATCAACGGCAGCGCGCTCGGCGGCGGCCTGGAGGTCGCCCTGGCCTGCCACCATCGCGTCTGCCTCGCCGATCCCGCCGTCCGGATCGGCTTCCCCGAGGTCACCCTCGGTCTGCTGCCCGGCGCGGGCGGCATCACCCGCACCGTACGGATGCTCGGCGTGCAAGCCGCCCTGCCGCTGCTGACCGAGGGCCGGCAGCTGCGCCCCGGCCAGGCCCGCGACGTCGGCCTGGTCCACGAACTCGCCGCCGACCACGACGAGTTGCTGGCCAAGGCCCGCGCCTGGGTGCTGGCCAACCCCGGCGCCGGGCAGCCCTGGGACACCCCCGGCCACCAGGTGCCCGACCTCAAACCGCTCGACCCGGCATCGTACGGGCTGCTCGCCGCCGCCCCGGCCGTCCTGCGCAAGAAGACCCACGGCTGCTACCCGGCTCCCGAGAAGATCCTCGCCGCCGCGGTCGAGGGCGCGCTGCTGGACTTCGACACCGCCCTGCTGGTCGAGAGCCGATACCTGCTGGAACTGGTCACCGGCCAGGTCGCCAAGAACCTCATCGGCACCTTCTGGTTCCAGCTCAACGAACTCAAAGCGGGCCACTCCCGGCCGTCCGGCCAGGACCCATATCGAACGCGCAAGGTCGGCGTGCTCGGCGCGGGCCTGATGGGCGCGGGCATCGCCCAGGTCAGCGCGCTCGCCGGGATCGACGTCGTATTGAAGGACACCACCGCCGAGGCCGCCGAGCGCGGCCGGGCCCGGATCGCCGACGCGCTGGGCGAGCGGCAGGCCGCCGCCCTGGACCGGATCACCGCCACCGGCGAGGACGCCGACCTCGCCGGATGCGACCTGATCATCGAGGCGGTCTTCGAGGACAGCGAGCTGAAGGCCACGGTCCTGGCCGCGGCCGAGAGCTCGGCCCGGCGGGACGCGGTGATCGCCTCCAACACCTCCACCCTGCCCATCACCGGCCTGGCCGGCGCCGTACCGGACCCCGGGCGCTTCATCGGCCTGCACTTCTTCTCGCCCGTACCCCGGATGCCCTTGGTCGAGATCATCCGCGGCGAGAAGACCTCCGACGCCACCCTGGCCCGCGCCTTCGACTACGCCCGGCAGATCAAGAAGACCCCGATCGTGGTGAACGACGGCCGCGGCTTCTACACCAGCCGGGTCTTCGGCACGTACATCACCGAAGGCGCCGCACTCGTCGCGGAGGGCGTACACCCGGCGCTGGTCGAGAACGTCGCCAGGAAGGCCGGGATGGCCGTCGGCCCGCTCGCCGTCCTCGACGAGGTCACCCTCACCCTGCCGCTCAAGGCCCGGGACCAGGACCCCGGCGACCTTCACACGGACCCCGCGTACGAGATAATCGCGACCCTCGCCCGTGAACTGGGCCGCACCGGAAAGGCAGTTGGCGCCGGCTTCTACGACTATCCGGCGGACGGCGGCCCCAAGACGCTCTGGCCCGGCCTGGCCGAACGTTGGTCCACACCGGACGATGGTGGAGTGTCCGAACAGGACGTCCACGATCGACTGTTGTTCGTTCAGGCGCTGGAGACCGTACGCATCCTCGACGAGGGTGTCCTCAACTCGGTCGCCGACGCCAACATCGGATCCGTCTACGGCATCGGATTCGCCGCCTGGACCGGCGGCACCGTGCAATTCATCAACGCGTACGGCCGACAAGCATTCGCCGACCGCGCCGACCAGCTCGCCGACGCCTACGGCGAACGCTTCCGGCCCCCAGTGTCCCTCCGGACAGCGTGATGGTGGCGCTCGGCCGGGTGGGGATCTGGACCGCGAGCCTGGACGCGGTGCCGCCGGCGGCGGCCGGGCAGATCGCCGCGGAACTCGAGGCGCAGGGCTGGGGCACCCTGTGGTTCGGCGAGGCCTACGGCCGGGAGGCGTTCACCCAGGCGGGGTTGCTGCTCGCCGCCACCCGGCGGATGCGCGTGGCCACCGGCATCGCCAACATCTGGGCGCGTGACGCGGTCGCGGCCAACGCGGCGTCACGGACCCTGGCCGCTGCCTACGGCGGGCGGTTCGTGCTCGGGCTCGGCGTCAGCCACCGGCCACTGGTCGAGCGGGTCCGCGGGGGCAGCTACGCCAGACCGGTTTCGGCGATGCGGGACTACCTCAAGGCGATGGCGGAAGCCACGTTCTATGCGGCGGAGGCCGGCGAGCCGCGCCCGCCCGTGCTGGTCGCCGCCCTCGGTCCCCGGATGCTGCGGGTGAGCCGCGAACTCGCCGACGGCAGCCACCCCTATCTGGTGACGCCGGCGCAGACCGCCGCGGTGCGCACGGCCCTGGGGCCGGACAAGATCGTGGCCGTCGAGATGGGCGCGGTGCTCACCTCGGACCGCGAGACCGCACTGCGCCGGGCGCACGCTCACTTGGACATCTACACCGGCCTGCCGAACTACCGGAACAACTGGCTGCGCGGCGGCTTCGACGAGACGGACCTGATCCGCGGCGGCTCGGACCGGCTGGCCGAGGCACTCATCGCCTGGGGCGACGAAACGGCGATCCGCAGCCGGGTACGCGAGCACCTGGACGCCGGCGCCGACCATGTCTGCGTCCAGGTCTTGATGGAGTCACCGTTCGAGGTGCCGACCGAGGAATGGCGCGAGCTCGCCCCGGCCCTGGTGGGCGCGGGACGCACTGATCACGGCTGACGCGGACAGGCTCCTACGACGACGCCCGGTGGACCGGACTTGTAGGTGAGGTAGGCCGACAGGACCTCCACGGGGTCCCTGGCGGGCACCAGGGGGATGGCCCGGGGACTTCCCGGGCGCGATCGGCACCTCAGCGGGACGACAGTGGCTACGTCGCTGGTCGGGCACCGGTTCTTCCGGACGCCCGTCGGCACGAGATCACCTGCCACTCCCGGAGAGGGGTTCGACGTGGATGCGGATTGGCGTTCCAGGGCGGCGTGCCGCAGGGCGGAGCCGGAGCTGTTCTTCCCGGTCGGTACCGGCGGTCCGGCCCTGGTTCAAACGGCCCTCGCCACGGCGGTGTGCCGGCGGTGCCCGGTGATGATCCGGTGCCGGACGTGGGCCTTGACGACGGGCCAGACCGCCGGGATCTGGGGCGGCATGAGCGAGGACGAGCGTCGCGCGCTGCGCCGCCGCGACGGTCTGGACCCGCTGCTGTCCCTTGGGCTCCGGGTCGTACCGCAGGACGATCAGTAGGAAGGGGGTGTGCGCCCGGGTTTGTGCTGATCGCAGGCGGCGGCGCGGTCCAGCAGCAGGGTCCGCTCCCGCTCGTTGCGGGTCAGCGATGCCGCCCGCGCGAACTCCACCCGCGCCTCCGCGTGCCGGCCCAGCTTGGTCAGCAAATCGCCGCGCACGCTGGGCAGCAGGTGGTAGTTCCGCATGGCCGGGAAGGCCATCAGCTGGTCCAGCAGCGCCAGGCCGGTCTGCGGCCCGAACGCCATGCCCAGCGCCACCGCGCGGTTCAGCTCGATCACCGGGGACGGTGTCGCCTCGGCCAGTTGCTCGTAGAGCCAGGCGATGCGCTCCCAGTCGGTGTCGCAGAAGCGGCGGGCCCGGGCGTGGCCGGCGGCGATGGCGGCCTGCAGCACGTACGGGCCGGGCTTGCCGTCGATCAGGGACTCCGCCCGCTCCAGCGCGGCCAAGCCGCGGCGGATCAGCAACTGGTCCCAGCGGGCACGGTTCTGGTCGGCCAGCAGGATCGGCTCGCCGCCCGGGCCGGTGCGGGCGGCCGTGCGGGAGGCCTGGATCTCCATCAGCGCCACCAAGCCGTGCACCTCGGGCTCGCGCGGGGCCAGCCGGGCCAGGACCCGGCCCAGCCGCAGGGCATCCTCGCACAGCGCCGGGCGCATCCAGTCGTCGCCGGCGGTGGCCGCGTAGCCCTCGTTGAAGATCAGGTAGACGACCTCGAGCACCGAGCGGAGCCGGGCCGCCAGCTCGTCGCCCTGCGGCACCTCGAACGGCACCTGGGCGTTGGCCAAGGTCTTCTTCGCTCGTACGATCCGTTGCGCCACGGTCGGTTCCGGCACCAGGAAGGCCCGGGCGATCTCGTCGGTGCTCAGGCCGCCGAGCAGCCGCAGGGTCAGCGCGGCCCGGGCCTCCGCGGACAGCACCGGGTGGCAGGCCACGAAGACCAGCCGCAGCAGGTCGTCGCCGATGCCGTCGTCCTCGGCGACCAGCGCGGCGATGTCCGGGGTGGCTTCCTCGAGCTCCCGGCCGACCTGCTCGACCTTGCGCTTGTAGGTCTCGGCGCGCCGGATCTGGTCGATGGCCCGGCGCTTGGCGGTGGTCATCAGCCACGCGCCCGGATTGCGCGGCACGCCCTCCGCCGGCCACTGCTCCAGCGCCGCGACCAGCGCGTCCTGCGCCAGCTCCTCGGCCACGCCGACGTCGCGGACGAGCCTGGTCAGTCCGGCGATGAGCCGGGGCGCCTCGATCCGCCAGGCAGCCTCGATCGCGCGGTGGGTGTCAGTGGCCACGCCTCCGTCTACCCCACCGCGCGATCGGGCGCAACAATGCCCTGCCGCGTCAGTTCTTACCGGCGACCTTCGCGCGCCGCTGCTCCACGGCCTCCCGCTGCTCGGGCGTGAATTCCTCGCCGAAGTCGTCGGCGTGGAAGACCCGCCGGATCTCGAGGTTGGTCGGCGCCCCCGGGCCCGGCTGGATCGGGCAGCGCTTGAACCACTCGACGCATTCCTCGAGCGACTTCATCTCGACCAGGTAGTAACCGCCGACCAGTTCCTTGGTCTCGGTGAACGGCCCGTCCACGACGGTCTTGGAGTCGCCGTCGAAGTAGATCCGGACGCCGTTGGAGCTGGACTGGAGGCCGCCGGCGTCCAGCAGCACGCCGGCGTCGACCATCTCCTGGATGAAGTTGCCCATCGTCTCGAAATCCTCGGTAGCGGGCAGCACGCCGGCTTCGCTATCCGCGGTGGCCTTGGTGATCACCATGAACCGCATCGCTGTCTCCTCATGTCAGGGTGCCTTTTCACCTACGCGTCGAACGGCGGCCGGCCCACTCGACACCCTGCCAGAAGTTTTTTCCGCCGACCCGAAAAACGCGGGCGATCGACAGCAGCCGATACCCTGGCGGGCGTGCGCGGGGCACAACGTGTGGTAACCGTCGCGACAGGCTGGGGTCAATTCGATGGATTCCAGAGATCGGCAAGCTGCCGGCGCCGAGCCGGGCAAGGACGATCGGCCCGAGCGCGGGCGCCAGGTCGCCGGGCCGGGTCTGCTGTCGGCCGGCAACGCCGCCGTCGCGCACCTCCTCAACGGCGCTGACCAGGCGGGCGTCGCGTTCGATGGCGCGTCGCAGGCCGGCAATGCCGCGGTGACGCGGCTGCTGGCCGGCGGTGTCCAGCGCGCGGCGGCGGGTCCGGCGGCGCCCACGCCGCCGGTGGAGTTCGCCGGCTCGGTCGCCGCGAGCGACCCGGGCCGGCCGCTGCCGGATGGGTTCCGGTCCGACGCGGAGGCGCGCTTCGGGGTGGATTTCTCCGGCGTACGGGTGCACCGCGACGCCGCGGCGGCTGCGGCGGCCGAGCAGGTGTCGGCGCGGGCGTTCACCATCGGCTCGGACGTCTACTTCGGGCGCAGCGGGTACGACCCGGACGGCGGCGACGGACGCCGGCTGCTGGCGCACGAGCTCACGCATGTCGCGCAGCAGGGCGCTGCGGCCGGTCCACCGGGGCGGGTGAGCGATCCGGGGGAGGCGAGCGAGATCGCCGCCGATCGGGCCGCCGCGCGGTTCACGGCCGGCGAGGCGGTCGGCGTGGTCGGGGCGGCGCCGCCGGTGGTCGCCCGTGCGCCCGACGCCGGCGTGCCGGATGCGGGCGGGCCGACTGCCACCGTCGATGTCGGCGGGGTGCAGATGTCGGTCGTCCCGGCGACGACCCGCGCGCAGCTTCGCGAGTACGCGGTGAGCGCCGGCGTCGGCGCCGCGCGCAAGATGCCCGGCCAGGCGTGGTCGGCGCGGTCCGCGTACAGCGCCACCCAGTCGGACATATCGGGCATGACGCCGGAGCTGGAGTCGGCGACGGCCATGGTCCAGGGTTACGACGCGGTGATCGGCGCCCTCGAGGCCGAGATCGCCGACTGGGACAAGTACCTCGGCACGTTCGCGCAGTGGGCCCACGGCAGCGCCGAGGCGATGCTCGGCTTCAGCGAGAAGCGCCTGGTCGACGAGCGCGACCGGTACGGCCTGACGGCGACCGAGACAACCGGCACGATGTACACCGAGCTCGGCCCGGTCGACACCACCGACACCAGCTACGGGATGGCGGCCAACCCGCAGACCGCCGCGATGGCCGGTGCGGCGAACCAGCTCGCGGCCCTCCTCGACCCGCTCCAGCAGGCCGTTCACCGCCTCACCCTGGCCACCCCGTACGACGGGCCGGCGTTCGAGTTCTACATCGGCGGTCCCGAGCCCGACCCCAAGGAGCTGGCGGCCGCCCAGGAGCAGGTCAACCAGGTCCTGGGGGAGTACGCGGCGCTCTACCGGGAGAAGGTGACGGCGTTCCCGATCCTCGGCTCGTTCGCCGACTTCGACAACCTCGACGAGTACGCCGTCAAGACCACCCGCGGCCGGCTCGAGGAGGTCGCGCGGGGCGCGGCCGGCGGTGACCAGACGGCCACGCTGGTCTCCGGCGACCTGCACCGGAAGCTGGCCAACATCGCCACGGTCCGCGCCGCCCTCGGCAGCGGCGAGCTGAACATCTGGGCCGCGGACAACCTCGTCGGCCGGACGAAGGCCGAGCACGACGTGGCACCCGGTTCGCTCGAGGACGGCATCGTCAACCAGCAGGTCGCCCAGGACGCGTCCGACCGGATGCTGCACGACCTCCTGATCGGGGCGCTATCGTTCGCGCTCGGGTTGATCGCCGCTCCGCTCACCGGCGGCACCAGCCTGCTGGCCGTGGGCGCGGGCACGGCCGCGGCGGTCGGCGGCGTGGTGTTGTCGATCAACCTGGCGCTGGAGCACCTCCAGGAGCACCAGCTGGCCAGCGCGGCGAGCGCGACCGACTTCGAGAAGGCCCGGTCGATCAGCTCCACGGATCCGTCGATGATCTGGCTCGCCCTGGACCTCATCGGGGTGGGGCTCGACATCGCGGCCGCGGTACGCGCGTTCGCCAAGCTCGCCCCGCTGGCGCGGCAGGCGGTGCGGGCCGGGCCGGACGCGGCGAAGCCCGTGCTGACGGCGCTGGAGTTCGAGGCCGAGGCCGAGAAGACCGGGCTGGGCGCGCCGATGCGGCGCGCGGCCGAGCAGCAGCGCAGCCTGACCGGCGGCGGTGGCACCCATCCGACGCCGCCACCGGCCGCGGCGGGCGCCGAGACCGCTGCCGAGACCGCCGCCGAGGTCGCCACCGGCGCCGGCCACGCCGAGAAGTCGCTGGACGAGCTGCGCGCGCTCGCCAAGACGGACCGCGACGCGGCGATGGCACTGTGGCAGCGCTACGACGACATGGCCGACAGCGAGCTGGCCGTGCTGGCCAAGAAGGGCGACGCGGACGCGCGGTATTTCCGGCAGGAGCGGATCCCACCCAACGACGCGCTGGAGAAGATTCTCGCCAGCGACTACCGCCCGCCGCACCAGGCCACCGCGAAACTGCGGGAGGGCACCGAGGTCCTCTGGGAGAAGGAACTGCGCAGCGGCGGCGCCACCGCCGAGCAGCAGAAGCTGAACTGGCGGCTGCGCAGCCTGCTCACCCACACCGAGCGGAAAGCGATCGCCGAGGCGCCGCTGAAGAAGGGCAGCACGCTCTACATCGACGGGCAGTACGACCCGTGCCGGTTCTGCCGGGCGGCCATGCGGGAGGCGGCCGAACGGACCGGAGCCCAGATCATCTACTGGTGGCCGGGCGGACGGATGGTCTTCCCCTAGCGGGACCGGCGGTGTCGGGTGCCGGACAGCGGCGAACATTCGCGGCCCGGCCGGTGACCAACCGGGTATGACAACTCGATTCGAGGCCCCCGCCCTGCGGCACCGGCCGGTCCGTTCCCGCCTCCACCGTCCGGTCCGCACCGCCGCCGTCGCCGGAATGGCCGCGCTCGGCTGTCTGGCCGCCGCCGTTCCAGCCTCGGCCGGCGCGGCCCCGGCGACCAGCCGGCTCAGCGTGGACAGCAACGGTGGCCAGGCCAGCGAGTACCGCAGCGAGCCGTTCGCGGCGAGCGCGGACGGCCGGTACGTCGCCTTCACCACCGCCGCGCCGAACCTGGTGCCGGGCGACACCAACGACACCTGGGACGTGCTCGTCCGCGACCGCCGGACCGGCACCACCAGCCTGATCAGCGCGTCCCGGGCCGGCGTGCCGGGTGACAGTTCCAGTTACGGCCAGGCCATGAGCCCGGACGGCCGGTACGTGTCCTTCACCTCGGACGCCACCAACCTGGTGCCGGGCGACACCAACGGCGCCTACGACGGCTTCGTCCACGACCGGCGTACGGGCATCACCAGCCGGGTCACGCTGACCGGCGACGGCACCCAGCCCGACGCCCGCAGCTACGCGCCGGCCATCAGCGCCGACGCCCGGTTCGTGGCCTTCGTCTCCGACGCCACCGACGTGGTGCCGGGCGACACCAACGGCGTGGCGGACATCTTCCTGCGTGACCGGCGGGCCGGTACCACCGTCCTGGTCAGCGGGGCGCACGCCGACGCCCCGTCCGACGCGCCGGCGATCAGCGCCGACGGCCGGTACGTGGCGTTCACCTCGGCGGCGGCGCTGGTGCCCGGTGACACCAACGGCGTGGCCGATGTGTTCCGGCGCGACCTGCGCACCGGGACCCTCCAGCGGGTCAACGTCTCCGCCACCGGCGCCCAGGCGACCGGGCTCACCGTCTCGCCGACGATGAGCGCGGACGGCCGGTACGTGGCGTTCACCTCGGACGCGGCGCTGGTCTCCGGTGACACCAACGGCGTGGCCGACATCTTCGTGCGTGACCTGCGGGCCGGCACGACCGTGCGGGTCAGCGTGGCGGCGGACGGTGCCCAGGCCGCCGGTGCCAGCTACGCCCCGATGATCGGTGCCGACGGCCGGTACGTCGTCTTCGGTTCCGACGCCACCAACCTGGTCCCGGGCGACACCAACGGCGCGGCCGACGTGTTCCGGCGTGACCTGCGCACCGGCACGACCGTCCGGGTCAGCCTGACGGCCGACAATGGGCAGCCCGACGACGCCAGCTACGGCGGGGTGCTCACCGGCGACGGCCGATCGGTCGCCTTCGCCTCGGCCGCCACCAACCTGGTGCCCGGCGACACCAACGGTGTGACCGACGCGTTCCTGCACCGGCTGTCCAACTAACTGATCCGCTCGGCGAAACGCACGGCCCGGCTTCCTGCGAAGCCGGGCCGGTGCCGTTCAGGCGACCTGCGCCGGACTCTGCTTTACCGCCTCGCGGAGCCGTCCGATCGGCGCGTCGCCCACCCGGGCTGTCTCGTGCAGGTACGGCGTGTCGGACAGCACGAAGTGGCGGATGCCCAGCTCGGCGTACCTGCGGAGGGCGGCGGTGACGTCGTCGGGCGAGCCGACCAGCCACGTCGTGCCCGCGCCTCCGCCGCCGTAACGTCCGGGGGCGGTGTAGAGGCAGCTGTCGAGCACGTCGCCGCGCGCGGCCAGGTCGAGCAGCCGCTGCTGGCCGACGGCGGGACCGCCTTGCCGGTTGAACCAGCGGTCGGCGTGCGTCCCGGTGCCCTGCGCCATGGCGGCGACCTTTGCCTCCGCGTCCCGCCACGCCTCCTGCGTCGTGTCCCGGACCAGCGTGGTGATCCGCAGCCCGAACTCCAGCGCGGGCAGGTCGCGGTCCAGTTCCGTGCTGAGCCGGCGGAGCCGGTCGACGCGTTCGGCGATGCCGTCGAGCGGCTCGCCCCAGAAGAGCTGGTTGTTTTACGGTCGGTAACATCGGCCACGACTCGGAAAGACGGTGCGATGACGGACCCGCATACACGTGCTCTCGGCCGGGTGTTCAACGAGGTGCCGGAGCTCTACGACCGGGTCCGGCCGGGGTATCCCGACGAGCTGATGGCGGACCTCAGCGCCATCACCCACCTCGATGAAAGATCGTCGGTGCTCGAGGTGGGCTGCGGCACCGGCCAGGCAACCCGCTCGCTGGCGGCGTTCGGCTGTTCGGTGACCGCGATCGAGCCGGGCCCGGACACGGCCGCGCTCGCTCGCCAACGGCTCGCCGGCTTCGCCAACGTCACCGTCGAGACCTCGACCTTCGAGGAGTGGGACGACCACGGTGGACGCTTCGATCTCCTGGTGGCCGCGGCGGCCTGGCACTGGGTCGATCCGTCGATCGGCTGGCCGCGAGCGCACGACGTGCTCCGGCCCGGCGGCTGGATGGCGCTGCTCGGCCACGTCGTCGTGCGCCGGCCGGGCGAGCCGGAGGTGTACGCCGAGACCGCCGACCTGCACGAGCGGTTCTCCCCGGGCAACCCCGAATGGGGCCATCCGCCGCTGGAGGACGAGGTGCGCGGCACCGACGAGGGCTGGGGACTGGTCGAGGATCCCGGCGGCTTGTTCGGCCCGACGATCGTGCGCTGGTATCCGGTCGTCCAGTGGTTCGACGGGGCCGGCTTCGCCGATCATCTCCGCTCCACGTCGCTCTACCGCAAGCTCGATCCCGATGTCCGCGAGCCGCTGGCCGACGCGGTCGCCGAGCGGATCCGTACCCGGATGGGTGACCGGGCAGCCCGCCGTTACTTGAGCGTAATCCGGGTTGGACAGCGCGCCGGGTCTTAACTGGTCGGTGACGTTGCCCGAACGAACCTGCTGGAGGATTGCGGACTTGCGCGCCCTGCGGGGGGAAGACATGATCGTCCGCGGCCGGTGACCGGTGTCGATTTTTAACACCCGCGGACCGATCATGATCCACGGGTCAGATGGAGAGGGTTCCAACCTTGAGACACGTTCTCGCACGAGTCATTGGCGGGGTGGCCGTCCTCGGCCTGATCGCCGGTGCTGCCGCTTGTAACAGCGACAGCAGCGGCGACGCCGCAAGCGACTCGAACTGCGGATACAAGCTTGCATTCTTCGGTGCGCTGACCGGTTCGTCGGCCAACCTCGGTGTGAACATCTCGCATGGCTTCGAGCTGGCCATCGACCAGTACAACACCAAGAAGGGCTCGGACTGCATCACCGTCGCGAAGTTCGACTCGCAGGGTGACCCGGCGGTCGCCCCCGGTGTCGCGCGTCAGCTGGTGGCGGACAAGAAGATCCTGGGCATCCTGGGTCCGCCGTTCTCCGGCGAGTCCGAGGCCGCCGACCCGATCTTCGAGGCCGCCGGCGTCCCGACGGTGACGCCGTCCGCGACGCGGGTGTCGCTTTCGGCGAACGGCTGGAAGGTCTTCCACCGCGCCGTCGCCAACGACGGCGCGCAGGGTCCGGGCGCGGCCAACTACATCAAGACCGTCCTGAAGGCCACCAAGGTCTTCGTGGCGGACGACCAGTCGGCGTACGGCGCGGGCCTGGCCGACGTGGTGAAGAAGTCGCTCGGCTCCGCGGTGGTCGGCACGGACAAGACCGAGGCGGACGGCAAGCAGACCGACTTCTCGGCGACGGTGCAGAAGGTCGTGTCGAGCGGCGCCACAGTGCTGTTCTACGGCGGCTACTACCAGAACGCCGGTCTGATCCGTAAGCAGCTGACGGCGGCGAACTGGAAGGGCACGCTGGTCGGCGGCGACGGCATGGGCGACCCCGGGCTGGCCAAGGCGGCCGGCAACGCGGCGGCCGAGGGCACGATCGTGACCTGCCCGTGTTCCCCGCCGGAGAAGGCGGGCGGCACGTTCCTCGTCGACTACAAGGCGAAGTGGAACGCCGACGCGGGTACGTATTCGGACGTGGCGTTCGACGCGGGGAACATGTTCCTGGCGGGTCTCGACGCCGGCAACAACACGCCGGAG
>Ga0307515_10012841_pt1 | contig 15717 bp, 14 predicted proteins | sample 17_EM_MG_FD_194513 | JGI IMG/M metagenome (GOLD analysis project Ga0307515, IMG submission 194513) | Populus trichocarpa ectomycorrhiza microbial communities from riparian zone in the Pacific Northwest, United States - 17_EM | ecosystem: Host-associated > Plants > Roots > Unclassified | place... | reverse complement strand
ATGCTTCGTGCCGGACGACACAGAGTTGCCGCGAGATCGCAAGACATTCGAAGCGCGGCTCGATGCGCGACGCTCCGAACTGCACGATGTCGGGCAGCGTCTAATGCAAAGAGTGGCCGCGCTACTCAAAGATTGGCGTGCCATCCGCACCACGGTGCACGAGCTTAGCTCTCCGATCTTTGCGAATGCGGTGGCGGACATCGAGCGGCAGCTCGATCAGCTGCTGAGCGCGAATTTCATCGAGACCACGCCACAGAAATGGTTTGATGAGTTGCCGCGCTACCTCAAAGCCATCGCGCGCCGCCTCGAGCGGCTGCCCGGCAATGTAGATCGCGACACTGAGTTGGCCAGGCGCGCGGGACCGTTCGCGCAAGCGCTGCGCGCGCTAGAATTGCAACCCGCTAACAACAGCGCGCGCTCGGCGGTCGAACAGTTGCGCTGGATGATTGAAGAATTCCGCGTGTCTTTGTATGCGCAAGACTTGCGCACGGCGCTCCCGGTCTCGGAGAAACGCCTGACAGAGCAGCTCGATCGAGCTCGCGCGGCGCTGAGAGGCTAGGAGCCTGTCCGAGTCATGGGCACCGTGGCGAGGGCGGTGCGCAGCAGGTGATCCATCGCTCGGACAGGCTCCTCGCTCCCACATTGGCTTCGGGACTCTATTAACAGGCATAGGGAAGTCTCAATGAACATACGGATTGGAAATCGGATGGCGTGGCTCGTGGCAAGCGCGCTGGGGTCGCTTTGTATAGGTGCGTCAGCTTCGGCTGCATCGCCGCCCGTTCCGGCCGCGGGCAAAGAGTGGGTTGCACAGAGCAACCGAAACGCGCAGCCGCTGCTCGACGTTCTCGCGAAATATAACCCTGAGGCCGCTTCTCGCTTTGGCGTTGAGGGGCACGACGGCGACATCTTCGATATCAAGCCGGACTACGTCGAACGCTCCGCCAAAGAGCTCGACGACGTTGCGGCATCGCTCGAAGCCACTCGCACCTCGGTAACGGATCCCCGCGTCAAGGAAGACTTGGAGATTCTCATCAATGCCGCTCGCGACCGTGCCCAATCGAGTCGACTCGAGCGTCGCTTGATGCTGCCGTATAGCGATCTGCCGCAGATCATGTTTCAAAGCTTTCATTCTCTGCTCGATCCGCGGGTATCTAAAGCTCGTCAGAAGGCCGCGCTCGTCCGGCTTCGCAAATACACGGGCACGGAACGAGGCTACGAGCCGGTCGGGACATTGCTGCGCGCGGACTATGAGCAACAAGTCAAGAACACCGCTCTGGTGGCGCCGTGGGACGTTGAAGTCCGACAGAATCTTGAAAATGGCAAACGTTACGTCGACGGCATCCGCGATCTCTTCGTCAAGAGCGGACTGAAGGGCTGGCAGAAAGATCTCGACAAACTGGCAAGCCAACTCGACGACTACAACAAGTGGATCGAAACGGAAGTATTGCCGCACACGCGCAAGACCAATCAGCTGCCGCCCGAGATCTATGCCAACAGCTTGAAGGGCTTTGGCGTGCGCATGGATCCGCGCGAGATCATGGACCGTGCGTTGGCCTCGTTCGCGCAGATTCGCGATGAAATGCAGTCCCTCGCGCGCATCATCGCGGAGAAACGTGGCTACCCGTCGCCGAACTATGTGGATGTGATTCGCGAGTTGAAGAAAGAGCGCATTCCGGACGACAAGCTGCTCTCGGTCTACAACTCCCGGTTACACGACATCGAGACCATCGCACGCAAGGAAAAGCTCATCACGCTGCCGAAGCGCGACGCGGTGATTCGTTTGGCGACGGCGGCTGAATCTGCCGCCACACCCGCACCTCATCTGGATATCCCGCGCCTCATCGGCAACACGGGCGAGCCGGCTGACTTCGTTTTGCCGACAGTGAATCCCAACGCCGCGCCCGGCACCGTGATGGACGACTTCAACTATGACGGCATCACTTGGGCTCTCACGGCTCACGAGGCGCGTCCCGGTCATGAGCTGCAGTTCGCATCGATGCTGGAAAACGGCGTTTCCACCGCTCGTGCGGTGTTCGCCTTCAACAGCGCGAACGTGGAAGGCTGGGGGCTTTACTCCGAGGCGATCATGAAGGAGTACGTGCCTCTCGAAGGTCAGCTCGGCATCCTGCAGTTCCGCTTGATGCGCGCCGCGCGCGCGTTCCTCGATCCGATGTTGAATCTCGGCTTGATCGACCCCGCGTCCGCAAAACGCGTGTTGATCGACCAGGTCTCATTGTCGGATCCGATGGCCTCGCAGGAAGTGGACCGCTACACCTTCCGAGCGCCGGGACAGGCCACCGCGTACTTCTACGGCTATACGAAAATGTCGGCGCTGCGAACCCGAGTCGAGATCGTCTTGGGCAGTCGCTTTTCGCCGCTGGCCTATCACGACTACCTCATGCATGAGGGCCTGCTGCCCTTGGAGTTGCTGGAACAATCCGTCATGGACGATTTCGTTAAATCACAGCAGGCAGCGCCCGTGAAGGCTGCCGCGCAGTGAGCTCGATGCCGTAAAACTTTTGAAGCGCACCGTCGACATTCCAACCCGTCGGGAAACACAGCGCACTGCGCGGCTTCGCGCAGTGTGCCGTGGGAACGAGAGACAGCCCCGTCTTCGGGTGATCTCGAGGCAAGCTTGCGTAGCGCATCGGTCGCTCAAGAAGTGCGACTATCGCGAGCGACTTGCTCTCACCGCAGGCCAGAGGCGATGATCCCAACAGACATGTTGAGACTCCGCTTTCACACTCCGGGCACAGAGTCTTCGGAGAGCATGGAGCCCGGGCTTTTCTTTCGGCTCGTGGGCAGCATGCTATGCAGAGGCACCGAGAACGTGCCCGTCGCCACCTATCACAAACGTTGGCTGCTCATGGATGGCGAGTTTGCGCGCGCGGAATCGCTCGATCCGGTCGTGATCTACTTTGAAGATCATGCGGGTCGTGCCTCGTCGGCTTACGGCCCTTATGAGCCTTTTCAGATTTACGACAGTACCGCGTGGTCGGGGTCGAGACTCATTGCCAAACTCGATGAGAAAACCTTGCTCTGGCATCCGCCGAAGGCCGTCGACGGCTGGGCTTCATTGCTGATAGCGCCCCCCGGCAAGTCACGCTTCGATCTGACGGAGCGCAGACGTGTCGGTCGTTAGGGTTTGACTTGCCCAAACCCGGCACCCCCTCGGCGCGGCTTTTTTCGTAGGACTTCGAGAAATTTTCTTGCCTGCCCAATCCTACACATTGGGCCATAACCATGTAATTTGAATGGCTTGCGAAGCACAGTTCGCGTAGCGCGCACCGTTGACACGACCATAGCCGGGGCGCGAGCCTTCGCCGGGCGCTTTAAAGAATAGAAAGGAGGCGCATCGATGGCCGCTCGATCGCTTCAGTCACTCACCATCTCATTCGGGCTTGTCGCCATTCCCGTCAAGCTTTATTCGGCCACCGTGTCGACGGGCCGCATCTCATTCAATTTGCTTCACGACAAGGACGGTTCGCGCCTGAAGCAGCAGTACGTCTGTTTGAAAGAAGGCAAAGTCGTCGAGCGCGAAGAAATCGTCAAAGGCTACGAGTTCGCGAAAGACCAGTACGTCATGTTCTCGCCGCAGGAGATCAAAGCGCTGGAAGAAGCCGGCTCCGACTCCATCGATGTTGAAGAGTTCGTGCCGCTGGCCGCCGTCGATCCGGTCTACTTCGATAAGACTTACTATCTCGCCCCGGACAAGGGCGGCGCGAAACCCTACACCTTGTTTGCGACCGCGCTGCGCGAATCGGGTCGCTGTGCCGTAGGCCGCTGGGCCACTCGCGGGCGCGAATACATCGTGATTCTGCGGCCGTTCGAGAACGGCTTGGCGCTTCAACAGCTGCACTTCTCCGCGGAAGTTCGCTCCATCAGTGAGCTTGAGTTGGAAGACGCGGTCGTACGGGACAACGAGCTGAAGCTTGCGCGCCAACTCATCGACTCGCAAACGAGCGAATCCTTCGATGCCACTGCTTACGTCGATGAGGTGAAGACACGCGTCGAAGCCGCCATCAACGAGAAAATCCAGGGCCGAGAAATCTCGATTTCCGAGACGCATGCAGCGAAGCCGGAAACCGTTATCGATCTCATGGCCGCGCTCCGTGCCAGCATCGATCGAACCTCTACACGGCGCAGCGACACGGTTCAGCTCGCCAAGCGCAAGAGTCCTAAACGCGTTCAGAAACGCCCAGTCGCCGTAAAATCAAAAAAGGCTTCCCGCGTTACCTGATTTCGAGTACAAGGCCGCTCATGCACTCGTATGGCGTGAGGGACGTTGAGAAGATTCTGAGCTTGCCGCGCACTGCGATTCGCGCGCTCATCGGCCAAGGCTTCGTTACTCCCCGGCGCGGCCCGCGCCGTGAATATCGATTCTCGTTTCAAGACTTGATCGTGCTGCGCTTGGCGCGCGCGCTCACGCTTGCGCGTGTACCACAGCGACGCATCAACCATGCGCTCAAACAATTGCGTCAGCGGCTACCGGAAACCGCCCCACTCTCAGGCTTGAACATCTGCGCAGTGGCCGGCCAAGTGATCGTTCGCGACGGCAGCGGCCATTGGAACACGCAGTCCGGGCAGTACTTGCTCGCGCTGGATATCAATGTAGAAGGTGGCGCGCTGCGCATCATCGAGCGCCCGAGCGTCAGCACTCCGGAGCCTCAACTCGAATCGCAGGACGCGGAAGATTGGTTCCAACACGCGCTGGGCATCGAAGATCGGGAGCCCATTGCCGCGGTCGTCGCGTATAAGCGCTGCATTCAGGCCGATCCAAGTCACTTGGGAGCGCGCATTAACTGTGGGCGGCTGTTGCAAGAATCCGGCGATCTCGCCGCCGCGGAAGCCCTCTACCGCGAAGGCATGCGCGACGACGAGCCAGACGCCACACTATTGTTCAATCTGGGTGTGTTACTCGAAGACTCGGGGCGGCTTGAGGCCGCCATCAGCATTTATCAAGATGCGCTGCGAGTGGATCCGGATTTCGCCGATGCGCACTACAACCTCGCGCGGCTGCACGAGACACTTGGACGTCCGCGACATGCCATCCGCCATCTCGGCTGTTATCGGCGACTAACGAACGCACCGAGCTGACTGAATCTGGAAGGAGACCCGGTGCGTAGGGCCAGGTATCGTGCAGGGAGCGCTGGACGATGAGCAGTCAAACAGTAGTCGCGGCAGATACCGCGCAAACGGGTTCGCGCCGCGGCCCGTTCAATGATCAGGGACTTTCCAGTTCGACGGTGACGTCGCCGGCCCTAAAGTCTTTTCGCGTGGAAACGCGCGCGTGGCTCGAGCAGAATTGTCCGCTCGAGATGCGCAAGCCAATCCGTTCGGAAGAGGACTATTGCTGGGGCGGACGCGAGTGGACGTTCCAAACCGAAGCGCAGCGCCTTTGGCTGCAGCGCATGGCCGAGCGCGGCTGGACCGTGCCGGAATGGCCGGCCGCCTACGGCGGCGCGGGGCTTTCTCACGATGAGGCGAGGATTCTGAAGCGCGAGATGACGCGCCTCGGGTGTCGCCCGCCTCTCACGAGCTTCGGTATTTGGATGCTTGGGCCGGCACTACTGAAGTACGGCACCGAGGAGCAGAAACTCGAGCACTTGCCGCGCATCGCGCGCGGCGAGATTCGTTGGTGTCAGGGCTACTCCGAACCTAACGCCGGCTCCGATCTCGCAAGCCTGCAAACCAAAGCCGAGGACGAAGGCGAGCATTACCGCGTCAACGGCCAAAAGGTCTGGACATCATACGCGGACAAAGCAGATTGGATTTTTTGCCTCGCGCGCACGGACGCGAGCGCATCGAAGCATTCAGGCATCAGCTTTCTCATCTTCGACATGAAGACGCAGGGCGTTTCCACACGGCCCATCGCGCTCCTCTCGGGCAAATCGCCGTTCTGTGAGACCCACTTCGACAATGTGCTCGTTCCAAAGAACAGCCTGGTCGGCGAGCTGCACCAGGGTTGGGAAATCGCGAAGTTTCTGCTGATCTACGAGCGGCACAGCATCGGCGCGATCGTGGATGAGTCCGCGGCGCGGCCGCTGGGCCAGCTCATCGCGGATGCCGTCGGCACGCCGAACGGCGAGCTGGCGGACCCTTTATTGCGCGCGCAGATCGCGAACTTCGATATCGACGCCGCCGCGTTTCGTCTCGCGTTGGAACGCACCGGCGATCTCACGGAAGCGCAACAAGCGAATCCTGCGCTGTCCTCTTTGTTCAAGTATTACGGCTCGGAGCTGAACAAGCGGCGCCATGAATTACTGATGTCCGCCGGCGGCTTCGACGCACTCGAGTGGGAAGGCAAGCGCTCGCGCGAAGGCGCGGCCGCACGGGCCTGGCTGCGAAGCAAAGGCAATTCCATCGAAGGCGGCACGAACGAAGTGCAGCTCAACATCATCGCCAAACGAATTCTGGGATTGCCCACTGGATAGTCGACGCCGCCATGGCACTGCTTCTGACCGACGAACAAACGATGCTCCGCGACAGCGTCCGGAGCTTTCTAAGCGAGAATGCGCCCGTCGAGCACCTACGACGCATGCGCGACAGCCGCCATCCGCAAGGCTTCTCGCGGGCTTTGTGGAAATCCTTTGTCGACTTGGGTCTCACGGGCGTCATCGTCCCTGAGAGCAATTCCGGCCTTGGGCTGGGTTATGTCGATGTCGGCGTGATCATGGAAGAGATCGGCCACCACCTGACGCCGACTCCTTTTCTCTCGACGGCCGTGATCGGCGCTACCGCCTTGATTCGCGGCGGCACCGAAGCGCACAAGACCGAATATCTGGCGCGCATCGCACGCGGCGAGCGCATCGTGGCACTGGCGGTCGAGGAAAATCCGAAGCACGCGCCGCTCAAAACCGCATTCAAAGCGACGCGCGCGGGCACGCTGTTTAAGTTGGACGGCATCAAAACTTTCGTGGTCGATGGCCACGTCGCAGACTTGTTGATCATTCCCGCCCGCACGGCCGGAGTGCCCGGCGACGCGGACGGCATCACGCTGTTCCTTGTCGAGAACACGGCGAACGGCGTGTTCGTCGAGCGCACGCTTGCGGTTGATACTCACAACGCGGCTCGCGTCAGTCTGACGAGCTGCATGGTTAATCCCGAGAATGTGCTCGGAGAAGTGGACAATGGATTTCGTTTGCTCGAAGGCATCCTCAATGTCGCGCGCGCGGCAGTCGCGTCGGAGTTGCTCGGAGTCGCCGACGAGGCATTCACGCGCACGCTCGACTATCTCAAGCAACGCCGTCAGTTCGATCGTGCGATCGGCGAGTTTCAGGCTCTGCAGCATCGCGCGGCGAATCTCTACGCGGAAATCGAGATTACGCGCGCTGCGATCCTGAAAGCGCTACAGACTTTGGATGAGGACTTCGACACCGCGACAGCCATCGTCGCCGTGGCGAAAGCGCGCGCGGGCTCCACAGCAGCGCTCGCCGTGCAAGAAGCCGTCCAGATGCATGGAGGCATCGGCATGACGGATGAATTCGAGATCGGCTTCTTCATGAAACGTGCGCGCGTCTGCCAGGAGCTCTTCGGCGATGCGAACTTTCATGCCGATCGTCTCGCGAGACTGTATGGCTATTGATGAATCAGCGGCTTTAGCCGACGCTTGGCCCGTAATGTCTCTTGAAGATGCGCACTCGATCATGACCCGGCCCGGGTCGCCGTTTGAGATCGAGCAGCTCAATATTCGGGGTGTCGACACCAGGGTTTGGAAGAACGGCATTCCAACACTGCGAGAAGTTTTTCTAGCCGGGCGCACTCACGGCGATAAGACATTTCTCATCTATGAGAACGATCGTGTGTCTTATGAGGCCTTTACCCGCGCCACCCTCGCACTGGCTCACGAATTGCTATCCCGCGGCTTGCAGAAAGGCGATCGAGTTGCGATCGCTATGCGCAATCTGCCTGAGTTCGTCGTGTCGTTTTTCGCGACGACGATCGTGGGCGGCATTGCCACACCACTCAACGCGTGGTGGACTGCTCCCGAGCTGCATTACGGTCTGACCGATTCGGGCGCACGCTTTGCGATCGTGGACGCGGAACGCCTGACGCGCGTCGCTGAGCAACTGCTCGGTTGCACGGGGCTCGAGCACATTTTTGTTTGCCGCGCGACAACCGCGCCCATTCAAGATTCGCGCGCGGTGCGTCTCGAATCGCTCATCGGCGGGCCAGAGCTGTGGCATGAGTTGCCCGAGTTGCCGATACCCGATGTGAAGCTCCATCCTGAAGACGATGCTTCCATCTTCTATACATCCGGCACCACGGGTTTGCCGCGCGGCGCGCTGGGCACTCACCGTAACGCCACCTCCAACATCATGGCCGCTGCGTTCGCATCGGCTCGAGCATTCGTGCGCAGAGGCGAACGGCCACCGGATGCGAACCCGACCGCGCTGCGTCGTTGCACCTTGCTGACGATTCCTCTCTTCCACACAACGGCCTGCCTCGCGACACTCGTGTCTGCTTTGTTCGCCGGCGGTGCGCTGGTGTTGATGCGCCGTTGGGATCCGGAGCTGGCATTGCAGTTGATCGAGCGCGAGCACATCACGGTGGTCAGCGGTGTGCCGACGATCGCGTGGCAGCTCATCGAACACCCCTCGCGAGATCAGTACGATCTGTCGTCGCTGCAGAATGTCTTCTGGGGCGGTGCGCCGTCCTCACCGGAGCTCGTGCGGCAAGTTCGAGAAGCGTTTCCGAATGCGATGCCGGGATCGGGCTGGGGAATGACGGAAACGTCCGCGGCCACGACCAACTTCTTGGACGAGGATTATCTGCAGCACCCTGAGAGCTGCGGACCGGCGCTGCCGGTGTGCCAGCTCAAAGTCACGGGCGCATCCGGCGAGATTCTGCCGGCCGGAGCGGTCGGCGATTTGTGGGTGACAGGGCCCAACATCGTCAAGGGCTACTGGAACGATCCCAAAGCCACGGCCGCGAACTTCGTGGACGGCTGGGTACGCACGGGAGACGTGGGGCGCGTTGACGCAGAGGGCTTTTGCTACATCCTCGATCGCGCCAAAGACATCGTTATTCGCGGCGGCGAGAATATCTACTGCGTCGAAGTCGAGAACGCTCTGTTTGAGCACCCCGCGGTCGTCGACGCGGCGATCGTGCCTGTGCCGCACAGGACGCTGGGAGAAGAGCCGGGCGCGGTCGTCACACTGAAACGAGACGCTCAGGCCAGCGAGCCGGAGCTCAAAGCGTTTGTCGGCGCTCGCCTGGCGCCATTCAAAGTGCCCGCGCGCATTCTGTTCTGGCCCGAGCCTCTACCGCGGAACGCAAACGGCAAAATTCTCAAGCGCGAGCTGAAGAAAATGTTCGAGTAGCCCGCTCACTCGATAGCGGCCGAACCATCGAAGTCGCTCGGCCAAGCGGGGTTGCGAAGATGCTCGAACATTCGTTGAATCTGTCCCGCCGTGACTCGGCCGATGGACAGCTCGGGCAGCGCGTTCTCCGCGAAGAATTCAACGGCATCCGTCTCGTTGCTGGTCGTCGCGCCGCCGCCGACGAGCTCGCAAAGCATGAAGACCTTGTACACATGGAACGCATGGGGCGGATGATGCGGATGCCTGCTGCGGTCGTAGATCGCGAGAATCTTTTTGGCCCGCGTCTCGAATCCGGATTCCTCGCGAATCTCGCGCACCACGTTTTCGGCCGGCGATTCGCCGGGATCCGCCCAACCTCCGGGGAGCGACCACAAGCCATCCGTTCGCTCTCGAACCAGTAGCAAGCTGTCGTCTCGAAAAACAACGCCGCGCATATCCACTTTCGGAGTCGTATAGCCCGATTGCTGCTCGAACACGCCTTTGACGGTGGCGACATCGACGCCGGCGCCGTTAGCCGCCAGCTGAGCGGCAATATCGAGAATCGCGGTATAGCGCTCGAGGTCGAAAGGATCGCGCGCGAAAGTCAAGCCGTTCTGCGCGATTGCCTGTAGGCGCTTGCTCCAGGCAAGCCATTGCGGATCGTTTGCCATGGACGAAGTGTGGCGAGGACCTTGTTTCATTCCAAGCTATTCTTAAGGCATGCGCGCTGTTCTCATCTGGGCTGTCGTGGCCATTTTCCTCGCCCCGGCCGCGTTTGCGGATGTTGCGGACGTGTTGAGCTCCGTGCGCGCGAGTGGTTGCGGCCACTATCGCGGCAGCAACTCGAAGCTGCGCGAGCAGCGCAATCTCAGCGCCGCCGCGCGGCGCCTGGCGCGCGGCGATTCATTCGACACCGCGTTGGTGCGCTCCGGCTATCGCGCGAAACAGTCCGCCTCGCTGCGTATTTCCGGAAACACTCGGGATGATGCGGTCGAGAAGCTGTTGCGGTCGCAGTTCTGCACGGAAGTCATGCAGCCCGCCTTTCGCGACGTCGGAATCTTCGATGGCGGGCGCGAAATCTGGCTGATCGTCGCCGAGCCCTTTACGACTCCCGCAATCCAAGACGCCGAGACTGTCTCACGCCGCGTTCTGGAATTGACGAATGCGGCTCGCGCGCGCGGGGCGCGCTGTGGCGCCGACTCATTTCCGCCGGCGCCGCCACTGAAATTGAACGAGCTATTGAACGAGGCATCTCTCGATCATTCGCGCGATATGGCGGCGCGCAGTACGCTCTCGCACGAAGGTCACGACGGCTCCACGCCTGCGGAACGCGCCGGACGCGCAGGCTACAAATGGAAAGTGGTGGGTGAGAACCTGGCCTCAGGTCCTCAGAGCGCGGAGGAAGTCGCCAAAGGCTGGCTCGCAAGCCCGCATCACTGCACCAACATCATGGATCCGCGCTTTACCGAAATGGCGGTCGCTTATTACGTCGATAAGAAAAGCCGCAGCGTCATTTACTGGACTCAGATGTTCGGCCTGCCTCGCTGAGTCATTATTGGCCGACTGTCGGTATTGCTTTCCAAAATCATTCGCCTGCTCCCTTAAGACCTTGTCATCGCGCAATACGCCACGGATAGTGCGGACCGTGTCGATGGCACATCGAGGGGGAGGGACTAGCCAGTGTCTGCAACGGATATCGCGGCCGCACCAGGCCTGCTTGCACGTGAACGCATCGTCGCCCAGCGCGGCTTCAGTCGCTGGCTCGTGCCTCCGGCGGCATTGGCCATTCACCTTTGCATCGGCATGGCTTACGGCTTCTCCGTGTTCTGGCTGCCGCTGTCCAAAGCGATCGGCATCACCGAATCGAAAGCTTGCACGAGCGTGGGCGAATCGCTCTTCAGCACGACTTGCGATTGGAAGATCTCGACGCTCGGCTGGACATACACCCTATTCTTCGTATTTCTAGGCTCATCCGCCGCTCTCTGGGGCGGCTGGCTTGAGCGCGCAGGGCCGAGAAAGGCGGGAGTGGTTGCGGCGTTCTGCTGGTGCGGCGGACTGCTCATCTCCGCGGTCGGCGTGATCACGCATCAAATCTGGTTGATCTGGCTCGGCTCAGGCGTCATCGGCGGCATCGGCCTCGGGCTCGGTTATATCTCGCCGGTCTCAACGCTCATCAAATGGTTTCCCGATCGCCGGGGCATGGCGACCGGCATGGCGATCATGGGATTCGGCGGCGGAGCCATGATCGGTGCGCCACTCGCCGACCGGTTGATGAAGCTGTATGCAACACCGACCTCGGTCGGCGTTTGGGAGACTTTCGTTACACTGGCTGTCATCTATTTCGTCTTCATGCTGGGTGGCGCGCTCGGTTATCGAGTGCCGCCCGAAAACTGGAGACCCACCGGATGGACGCCGCCGGTGAATGCGGGCAAGCGCGCGCTCATCACCGATCATCACGTGCATGTGGATGTCGCTTGGCGAACGCCGCAGTTCTGGCTGCTGTGGGGCGTGCTCTGTCTCAATGTCACGGCGGGCATAGGCATTCTCGGCATGGCCTCGCCCCTGTTGCAGGAAGTGTTCGGCGGCCGGCTCATCGACGTGCCAACCAAATTCGGCGACCTCACGCCGGAGCAGCTCGGCGCCATCGCTGCGATCGCCGCGGGCTTCACGGGACTTCTATCGCTCTTCAATATCGCCGGACGGATTTTCTGGGCCTCGATGTCCGATCACCTCGGGCGCAAAGTCACGTATTCGATCTTCTTTCTGCTCGGCTTATCTTTGTATGCGTCCATTCCATGGACAGCGCACATCGGCACCCTCGCGCTCTTTGTCGGCTTCTTCGGCATCATTTTGTCCATGTACGGCGGCGGCTTCGCGACGGTTCCCGCCTATTTGGCGGATGTGTTCGGCACGAAGATGGTCGGCGCCATACACGGGCGCCTGCTTACCGCCTGGTCCACAGCCGGAGTGCTGGGTCCGGTACTCGTAAACTACATTCGCGAGTACCAAATCGACCACGGTGTGGCGCGCGAAGACGCCTACAGCATCACCATGTTCATTCTGGCCGGCCTGCTGGCGGTGGGTTTTGTATGCAACCTGCTCGTGAAGCCCGTCGACCCGAAGCACTACATGACGAAAGAGCAGCTCGAAGCGGACATTAAACCGGCTGAAATCAAGGCAGGACCCGCGGATGACGGCACGGTCGGGCGCGCGAGGGGCGTAGTCCGTTGGATCATCATCCCGATCGCTTGGGCCGCAGTATGGATACCGATCTCCTGGGGCGTGTGGGTCACGGTTCAGAAAGCGATCGTGCTTTTCAAGTAGTGAGGGCAGGTGAGATTTACTCACTCATGAGATCAGATCTTCTCATTTGTTCATCTGTCGTGAAGTGAGTACCTTAACAACCGTCCCGACGCGAAACGCCAAGCGGCTAGAGCTAGAAGGACAGAAGAATTCGGTGCCGAGCAGTTCAGCACGCATTGACCCCCTCGATGCGCCAATGTCTGCTCGGCGCTGTGCATTTGGAGCTCCGCTAAACTCCCTCCGATAGCGAGAGCCCACCTAGCGGCTGACTCCGAGCTCATTCTTCATCTTCATGGCCCACTTCTCCCCGTAGAGACTAAAGGCCTCGGCTTCGCCTCCTCCTCCGATTTTGGCGCGGCCGGTACTTCCTGCTCCGGTGCAATCTCGTATTCCGGCTTCGGCACTCCCAACAACCAGCGATCGAACCAGCCGACGATGTGCTGCAAGCGTTCGACTCGATGCCACGGCTGGCCGGAGCGCGACAACTCATGCGACTCGTTCGGGAAACGAATCATCACGGTCGGGATCTTGCGAAACTTCAGCGCGCGGAACATTTGATCCCCACCGGCATCGGGTGGCGTGCGGTAGTCCGCATCGCCCAACACCAACATCAACGGCGTTTTGACGTTCTTGATGTAAGTGATCGGTGAGCGACGCCGATAATCATCAGGGTCTTCGAACGGCGGAGCCTTGAACCAAGTCGGTTGAAACAGCGTGAAGTCCGCCGTGTACCACCAGTTCTCCCAGCTCGCGATGTCACGCTGCGCGACGGCCGCCGCGAAACGATCGGTGTGTCCGACGGTCCAGTTCGTGAGCAAACCGCCGCCGCTGCCGCCCGTGACACCGAGTTTTTTCTTGTTGACGTACCCGCGGCGGAGCACTGAATCCACGCCGGCCATCAAATCTTTGTAGTCATCGCCGGGATAGCGGTACTGAATGATGTTGCCGAACTCTTGTCCATAACTCGTGCTGCCGCGCGGATTGGGATACAGCACGAGATAGCCTTTCGCGGCCATCCACTGCATCTCGTGGAAGAAGATATTTCCGTACGCCGCGTGCGGCCCGCCGTGAATATTCAGAATGAGCGGGTAGGTTTTCTTCTCGTTGAAACCCGGCGGCTTCTGCAACCACGCTTGAATGCGCTTTCCGTCGAACGAGGAGTACCAGAACTCTTCCGGCTCGCTGATATCGAGATTCGCAAATAGCGCATCGTTGACGTGCGTGAGTTGTTTGAGCGCCGGCTGCGGCTGCGAGCGGTCCAGCGAGTACAGCTCGTTGAGCTTCGTCAGCGATGAAACGATGCAAACGATTCGTTGCGTGTCTGGCGTAACGGCGAAACGAAGCACGGCCTGTTTGCCGGACGTGAGATCGATTTGCGCGCCGGTGGCTGCGTCGAACAGCCCGAGATTCGCAGTGCCTTGCTTGGCATACACTTCGATCAGTCCGCGACCGTCCTGAGTCCAAACGGGCAGATTGCGACCCAAGCCGCGCGGGGCCGAGCTATCGGCGATGAGGCCGGCGCCTACGTCGCCAGCGAATTTTGTCGTGAGGTTGCGCGGTTTCGAATTCGGCGCGACATCCATGACCCAAAGGTCCGGCTCGACATAAGAACGAATGCGCTCCCAATCCGCGCCGAGGAAGGCGACTTGTTTGCCATCTGGACTCAGCACGAAAGCGTCGGCATCCATATTCAGCGACGTGAGCTTTCGAACCTCGCCGCCGGACGCCGGGACCGAATAAAAATCACTCTGCGGCTTGTTGTAATAAGGCTCGTCGACGCGCGTCGTCGTGAAGTAGATGAGCGATGAATCGTTCGACCACAGCACATTGTCTTCATCGAAACGGCCGCTCGTGAGTTGCCGCGCTTTTTGCTTATCTCCCGCGTTGCTCGGTGTCGAAACGACCCAAATGTGCGCGGAATGCTTGGGATCGAGATAACCGCCGACATCCGCGCGGTAAACGGCGCGCGTTACCACATGCACATCGCTTACCCGTTCGGGCTCTTTTCCCGCCTCGACGCCGGATTTCTTCTCGAGCTTGGCGAGATCTTCAGCATTCGTATCGCTGACGAACGCGATTGATTTTCCGTCCGGCGACCACGCCGGTCTCGTGGCGCCCGTCAGTTGCTCGGTGACGGCGAATGAGTCGCCACCTTGCATCGACAGCATCCACACTTGCGGCGGCTGCGGCTTGCCGTCTTTGTCGGCCACGCGAACGAACACGAGCGACTTGCCATCCGGCGACCAGCGCGGCGATGTGTCTCGCGAGCCGGATGTGAGGGGGTACGGCGTTTCGTTGCCGGCGACATCGGCAGACCAAATGCCGGTTTCGTAACCTTCTTTCTTCGCATTCACGGTAACGCGAACAAACGCTACACGCGTGCCGTCCGGTGAGATTTGCGGATCGCCCAGCCACACGAAGTCGAAGAGATCCTTCTCGCTGATGGGACGCTTCTCAGCGAGCGCCGCGCCGGAACCGGTGATGATGAGAGTGAGACACAGAACGACGAATGAACGCACGAACGAGCTCCTGAATCGCGGACTGCTGGACTTCTTCCCTGGGCCGAATTGGCCGGTCCGCTTGCGCGAACGCGACGAGGATTAAAGCATAAATCGATTGACATGAAGGCGGCCAAGCTCATCGCCCGTATTGCAGACGTGCTCACGCGCAAGCGCGCGCTGAAGGCGTTGACTCATGAGCTGTCGCCCACCGGTCTGCGGTCTTTGCTGCTGCCGTGTAACGCCTGAGGAGCGCATGCAAGACCGGCGGACTTGCTGAGCCCGTACGAGCGCAACTCAATGGTTCAGCCGTCCCACGGCCGATGCGCGGAGATTGCTGCAAGCGACGCACTCGAGCCCGCGGTGAAACGTCTTAGGCGTTGAGCAGCGGCGTGTAGATCGCGAGATCTCCGGCCGAGAAGCAGCAGTAGATTACTTCTTCAATCGAGCCTGCGCTGGCCGTGAAATTCTTCACCGTGGCAATAGCGATGGGCGCGGCCAACTCTTTGGGGTAGCCGTAGACGCCGGTGCTGATCGAAGGAAAAGCGATCGATTTCAGCTTGCGCTCCGAGGCCAGTTGCAGCGAGCGCCGGTAGCAGGATGCCAAGAGCTCC
>Ga0307515_10012840_pt1 | contig 15718 bp, 12 predicted proteins | sample 17_EM_MG_FD_194513 | JGI IMG/M metagenome (GOLD analysis project Ga0307515, IMG submission 194513) | Populus trichocarpa ectomycorrhiza microbial communities from riparian zone in the Pacific Northwest, United States - 17_EM | ecosystem: Host-associated > Plants > Roots > Unclassified | place... | reverse complement strand
AGTTGAGTAATAAAAAGAGTTTATACTATACTTGTTTGAAATACCATTAGTGGATCCTCTAACCTTGACAATTATTTTATCCTTGTTTAATCCTTACATCAATATCACATCTCAAAGCTCTCTTTAAACTTATTATTATTGTTATTGTTGTTATTATCTATAATTTATATAGTTAACCTCCCTGTGGTTCGACCCCGATCTTGCCGGGTTATTTATTACTTCGACACTCCTGCACTTGGGAGAAGACATCAATCTTTTGGTCGTGTCATCAAGGACAACACACAAGTCTCTGCAGGCAGCAATTAAGGCACGGCAGAGAGGGAGCAGCAACTCCAGCAAGGAAGACATCTAGTGTAAACCCCAGGAAAATAAACTAACTAAATGGAAATAAAGCGAAGAAATTCATGCTTAGGGTTAAATAAAAAAATGGGAATTAGAAATTTTTCGGATATAAATTTCCGGGCGAAATATTTCGAGACATTATAAATTAACCTGGAAATGTTGAGGATTTGATTAAATTGAGGAAAATAAGCTAAACTAAAAGTTCTGAGGAGGAGTAATAAAAAAAATGAAAAGAGGTATAGTTTGATTATAAGAAGAAAATAAAAAGATACGGGGGAAAAAATAATACACTTAAAGGAAATGGGGCCTAAGTACAAATAAAAGAAATTATAAAGTATAAATACTCCTCTCCTCACCAAAAATCTGCAACAACCCAAAAGGAAAAAAAGATGGAGTTTTTGTATCTATTCTTGCAAAATCAAGAAAGAAACACCAAAATTTCAAGAACTCATCCAAGATTAAGGGTTTATAAATGGAGTAAACACTTGTGGGCAAGGGATTAACAAGAAAATTTAAACAAAAAGAGTAGGAGGAGGGTCGGCCGTCTTTAAAAAAAAGGAAGGAGGGAGTAAAAAATCTTCAAATGGTTGAAGATCGAAACCTTAATTCCTGCCGGGTGAGGTGTTCTAAATATGATCTTATAATTCATTTCAAATTTGATTATGAATGGATGCTTTGATGTTGAATTATAGATTAGGGTTTTTAGACTTGAATTGGGGAAAAAGTATTAGTTGTTAAAATTAAGTTAATTTATGTGTTGTATGTGATTTGGTGACGTGAAACCATGATAATTTAACCATAAAGTTTAGTTTGTGAATGTTATGTGTGAATGGAGGGGGTGATGAATTTGGACAGGCTTGTCTCCTTTCGGGTAGGAGGATGAGAGAATTAGGATCCGGTTCCTTCATAGAAATTGTAGTTTTGGATGTTAGCTAACCAAGAAAATTAGTCTTGCTCAATTTGGAGCTGTAGAACTCTAGTTATGGGTCACCAACCGAGACTGAGTCGTGACTGACTTTGTAGGGGAGTAGGACTGATTAGTTCATGAGCAATTTTGACTATCTTGGAGGCCGAACTGGGTTCTCCTTCCTTCAGAGAACTTGTATCCTCGTGTCTTAGCTTTCCAACGAGACCAATCTCGCTTGAAATGAAGTTCTAGAACTCTAGATATAGTTAAAAATCTAAGGAGAGTTCAGACAGTAACTATTGGACAGTAACAGTCCAATGTCTAGACAGTAATGGTTCAAGACAGTAACGATTGGACAGTAACAGTTCAATATCTAGACAGTAACTGTTCAAGACAGTAACAGTCCAATGTTAAGACAGTAACGGTTGGACAGTAACAGTCCAAGGTCTAGACAGTAACAGTTGGACAGTAACAATGTGAGATTTAAACAGTAACAGTTTAAAAATAAATAAAAGAATGATAACTATGGTTGGATAAAGAATGACAACATTAATTGGTGTAATGAGAAAAATGTAAAATATAAAGAAAGAAATGATTGAAAGAAAGACCTATTAGTTGTTGATATGATTATTATAAAACGTATCCTTGAATGAGAAAAATTTATTAGATGAGCCTGTGAATGCAAGAGGGACCACCAATGTGCTGCAACAGCAGCAGTAGGAGAGCACAGGTAGAGCTTCTAGTTAAATTCCATGATTTAATATGTTATTGATCTGATATGTGAATTACCGAATGTTGGATATTATGGGAAATGAGGAAATTTTGCGTAATGATGTCAATATTTTAAATAGTATTCAAGGTGAAAGGATGTTGTGTGAATTGCTAAGTGATGAAATTATCGCTGACAAAGGAAATATGAGAAGTGTGATATGGGGCGTGGACTAGCATACATTTAGTGTATGTTAGGATCCCGGGTAAGGGGATATTAGAAATGTAAACAGGTTGTATATCGATAACTTGGGACCTCCCGATGTAGGGGAGACTCTGCCGAACTTTTAGTGAAAATTTCGATAAATTTTAATATGAACACCCTGTTTAATATATATATATTAAAAAAAATTAATTACTCTATTTATCAGTTAACATGAGATTGTTGTTTTATCCCGGATAAAGGGATTTACATCCAGTCCAGCAAAGGAACTATCAATAACCAATTTCAAATCAGTAGCATCAGGCTACCCAACCAGCAGACACATGCACCTGTAAGAATACAAGCCAGCAGCACCAAACAGACAGCAAAAGAACATACAAAAAGAACCAAGGCAGCAACGCCCAGGACAACAACGCCTAGGACAGCAACACCTAGGATGATATAAACAGCAAGAAGAAACACCAAAATAGAATAAGAACCAAAAACAGCCCAAATAGCAACTGGACAGTCAACTTCGAACAGGCTATCCGACCACTAGACCCGCAGACCACCTACAAGTATATAGCCAATAGCAGCAACACTATACAACAAGAAAGAACATCAGAATAGGATCCAGGAGGACATCGCAACAGCCAACTCAGAGGAAGCAAAGCAGCTAGTATGAAACCAGCTCCAGCCGCCCACAGAAACCAAAAGCAGTCCCAAGGGGAGGGGAGACCCAAACAACCACCAGGACCACAACATAGCCAACACAATACTGAGCAACATGGCCCAGCCAACAACAATAATCATAAAAGCCAGCAACAATAACAAACCAGACAACAATTAACCAATAACAGCTACAAACCAGGAACTCAGTCACCATGACACTAGAAGCTAGAGAGGCTCTCTAATAAAACTACAGTAACAGAATCAGGAGCAAGAAGGCCCAAGAGGCTGGCCAACTATCCCCAGTCTAGATCGTCCTGGCCTCCTACCAGCAGAATTATCCATACTAGTCGGAGTAGCAGGTAAACTCAGAGGATTTTGCTTTCCAAGCAGGGTTTTACTCCTTGTCATGTACGGTCTCCTGCTCATACTCAAGCCCTGTGATGGGACTTCAACCTCAGATTGGTAAGCAATGACATGTACAACATTACTGGGGGGCAAAATATCTTGGCCTGACTGTGCACCCATGGGAAGAGTTTTTTGCCTTTTTCCCACGTCTAGCAGTATCCCTGCCACCAGCAACAACCACATCTGCATTGGAGCTAGGAGGAGATTCACCTGGAGGATTAGCTGGGGTAGCACCCACTGCAGCTACCTCCTCTGAAGGGGCAGAAGGAGAGACATGCGTCTTCTTAACCTGCCCAAGGTTGGGAGGATCCTGTGTGTCATTGCTAGTATTTTTGCAAGCACTGATGGTATGTCCAGGCATACAACAGTGTGTGCAGAACTTCGGGAGGAACTCATAGAGGACCCGTTGTTTGAGGGTGGTTCCATCTGGCAGTGAAATATTGATGAAACGCAGTAGGTCAGCTGACAAATCAACCTCGATCATGACCCTAGTGAAAGATAACTGGGACATTGAAGGGGCTTCCTAATAACGCTGGCAATCTTAGACAAACACATCGAGGACCAACATTCCAGCGGAAGATTTAGAAATCACACCTAGACCGGGGCTGATGAAATATCAAGCGTGCCAAAATCAAAGAAAGCAGGCATGGGCTTTTAAACCAGCAGCTTTCCTTGTACCGAAAAAGGGCCCCTGTGCAGAACAACTTACAGATCGATTTCTGAAGAAAATATGAATACTAACCAGCCAGAGTCATGGATGTTCAAAGTGACATTAGTATAGCCTATTAAACATAATTTCCAGATGTTCCTAGTTTCACCAAAATCACAAGAGTCAGCATTATTGGTCATAGGAACATGAATAAGATCTGGGCCCTTATCAGGAGCAGACATTGCAAAAGCCATAGCTTGATTAGCATCTATGAAGGACAGAGGAATACTTGGAGAAGGGGAACAGGGAAGTGGGAGGGCAGAGGTGCCACAGACAGAACCGCCTGAGAACCCACCGACGAGGGGTTTATCAGCAGCTCTTTCCACTACCAGTGGGGGAACAACATGAGCATTCCCGTTCAACCCATCAGCAGATAAAGTCCCAGTCACGATACTGTTCGATGTAGGAGAATCTAGGGTTTTAGCAAGTGAAACCTCACCGACATCGGGTTCCACCAGAGCAGTACTCGTAGATCCTGGTGATGGACTATAAGATGGCACCAGAACAGGAGCTCCCAAGGGAAGGGGAGATGCCCGATTCAGAGAGCTGGAACCCGATATGCAGCAGGAGGAGCCCTTGGTGAGAGACGGGGCCTATCACACTGTGTATCGCGAAGCAACAACGATTTCTTTTTAGATTTCACCATAATGACCGAAAGACGCAACTCCACTAAGTCACAGAGGCCAGCGAACAAGCAGGAGAATTCTCTCTCTCTCCGAGAGCTTCTCTCATTAGGCTGACTACAATGCTCTTTCTTCGCTTTGTTCATTTAATTATGCGGTGTGTGGAGACTGTTTCCTTCTCTATTGCTGTCAATGGTAGCATCTATGGTTTTTTTCCTGGGAAGAATGGGGTGCGTCAAGGTGATCCCCTCTCCCTTTATCTCTTTATCACCTGCATGGAGTACTTCTCAAGGATGCTGCAAAGGGCTTCTATGAGTCCTGGTTTTCGTTTCCACCCGAAGTGTGGAATCCATGACATCAATCACCTTGCTTTTGCCGATGATGTTATTCTTCTCTCTCAAGGAGATAGGCAATCGGTTTCTTGTTTGTTTCAGCAACTATTAATCTTTGGGAAAATCTCTGGCTTGTCCATTAATATGGATAAATCTTCTATTTACTTTGGAGGGGTTAGTGAGAGGCTCAAGCAAATCATTCTTGAGGATACAAGGTTAGTTGAAGGCAGCTTTCCATTTTGATATCTTGGAGTCCCTTTCAGTCCTCACAGGCTTCTTGCTAGTCAATTCACTTCTCTTCTCCAGAAACTGGAATCAACATTTCAGTACTGGACGGGTAAACATCTCAGTTATGTTAGGAGGGCTGAGTTGATCAGATCGGTTCTTTATGGCATGGTGCACTTTTGGCTGAGCATTTTTCCCATTCCATAACTTGTTATCACATAGATAATTATCATCTGCCGACATTTTCTATGGACAGGTGATATTCTGAAGAGTAAATCAGCTTTGGTTGCTTGGAGAACAGTCTGTTTACCTAAAAATAAAGGGGGCCTTGGTCTGTTTGATATTAAAGCACATAACAAAAGCTTCATTACTAAGCAACTATGGAACATCCACCTCAAAATTGATTCCATTTGGATTCAATGGATTCATCATTATTATCTCTCTAATCTCTCCATTTGGGATGCTTCCCCTCAGCGAACTTCCTCGCCATTATAGAAGTCTATCATCTCATTCAAAGATCAGCTTATAACAGATTGTGGAGGCCAGCATCAAGCTATTGCATTGTTGTCTGCTTGGAGCAGTGTAGACCATCCTTTCTTAGCTAATGCTTATGACTTCCCGCGGCTTAAAGGTACTCCAGTTTCTTGGGCAAAGGTGGTCTGGGAGCCTTGGTCTATGCCTAGATATAATTTTATTTTATGGTTGGCTGTGATTGGGAAGCTTCGCACCCGAGATAGGCTTTGGTTCTTGAAAACCTATCCTAGTTGTGTTTTCTGCCGAGATGAAGAAGAATCCCATAACCATCTGTTTTTTTCTTGCCACTAGACTTCTCTATTATGGCGGATGATGAAATCATGGCTTTGCATAAACAAGCGAATGTCGACCATAAATATTGTCATTCGAGGGCTTCACTCTACCAGGAACAATACTGTTTGCAGAATGCAAAGAGTCTCACTTGGTATTCTGATTTAGTTAATTTGGGAAGAGCAAAACAAGATGATTTTTGATAATGCCTGCAATTCTGTATCATTTGTTTTTCGTAAATTGCAGGTTATGTTCTTCATGGTTCTGCATTTCCATGAAAAAAAACCATTTTAATCTCCAATTTAGGGGCTGACAGATTTATGATGTTTAGTAGGGCCTTCCTGCTCTGGCTAGCATTGTTTCCTTTGTCTTCTGGGTAGTTCTCAGAATTTGCTTCTCGGTGTGATCTTTAAAGGGTTGTTTCATCCTTTTTTGGATTGGATAGTGTTGCTGCTGCTGTCTTTTTGTTCTTCTCAGTCTTATTTCTCTTCTGTTGTGGCTTCTCTGTGCTTGATGCCCCCACTGGATTCATCCATGTTGGTTGTCAGGCCTCTGTTATGTTGGCAATGTTTAAGGATTTTGCTCTTCTCGACTTGTTAGAAGGGTGTGCTCCATCTCTGCTGGTTTTTTGTTTGTGCATGTTCAATGCTGAAGTTCCCTTGATGCCTGCTTTGATGCAGCATGGCCCATTGTTCGGGATTTGTGATTTTATACTATTATTTTGCTTTTAGTTAGGTTGGGCACCTTATTGTTGATTAGGTTCCTAATCTAACCAAGCTCTGCTTAGTTGTCTGTATTTTTTGTTGGCCTGGATGTTTATTCCTAGTTAGGGAGCATGTTTCTTTTTTGTAAATTCTTGTATATTAAACTCGCTGGTTCTCCAGCCTTGTATATTTTTTATCTTTAATATATTCTTACATTTCAATAAAAAAAGAAAGATGTAATAACCAAATGCTAGAAATACAATCATATCATTTAGTATATTTCAAGGTGAAGTTATTAACATAATTTTAAGTATTCATAGTACATAAAAACAAGTACCTAACAAAATTATAAATAGTGAAACGACACAATTAGTGCTGACCCACTTCGTGTCATAGACCTGCAACATATATAGCATTATAAGAGTTATTAGTCATCAAGAAGGCTTATGCTTATGATTTTTTTATGAGGGGAAGAAATCATTATGTTTATTAGCACTTTTAACAATCTTCCTCAAAACATTCAACTCTAGTTCAATAATACCTTAACTTATATGACAATACTCGTGCTCAAGTTCAAAATAACATTATAAATTTAACATCTAGCCATAAAATACTTGTACATGGTTTTTCATAAGGAAGGAGAACAATAAACTTATCCAAAATTCTTTTAGCATCAATTACATCATATACATATTGAATTACACACTAGTTGTTATGGCGTCTAAGTTCATATTTGTCACTTTCGACATTGTCTTTACGACGAATTACGTAATACATTCAAATCTAAGGTTGCCGAATATATGTCACCACGTAGCAACTCATTTTCTTAATTTTTGATTCCCCAATCAATAATTAATATTTCATTTCCTTAGTTATCGATTTTCTTGGGTACAATCCTTGAAGTAACTATACATATTAATCTTATGTTTACTCGTCACCATCACCGCTTAACATAATTTGTTTGTAACATTACCATATTTTCTATTTTCTATGTATGACAACCTGATATGCATCATGATTCTAACATGGAAGGGGGTGATTCTAATGTGTATGGGCATTCAGATAGTCCAATGACAAGAGCTCAAGCAAAAAAAGTACAAAGTGCCTTAACAAGTCAGATTAGCATGATTGAAGCTTCGATGAGTTTGAGGGCTTGTGAACTGAATAGAAATGGTTCAAAAATGTTTGTTTGTCAACAAATAAGGCTTGGGTCATGATTTGAGAGTTTTGATGAGTTTGGGTGTAATGACTCAAGATTTGTTTATCATTTCATGATCGAAATTGATGGTAATTTTTTTTGTAAGCCCTTTCGTCCTCGATACTTCTCACGGTATCATTCTGAAAATTCATAATTAGATTTCATGTACTAGTATAGTACAATCTTCGTATGATTTCATAACTCAACATCCCCATAAAATGGGTACTCAATACACATACCCATAATATTATATTTAAATATTCATAAGTTTACATTACATCATATTGACATATTCATAAGTTCGTATTACATCATAATGACATATTCATAACTTCACATTCCTATTCTAGCCTCGTTATCATCACGAGTTTATACAAAAGTATTGAACGACAATTACACAACTAGTACATTCGTTCATACAAAATACATAACGCTTTACAACATGCGAATACATAATTTATTCTAAAACATGTGGACCCATGGAACGAGATTCCTTATACACCGTGTGTGACGTCCCTGTTACAGTATAAAAATGAATACAAGAATTATAAATAATTTAAAACATGATGATAGATAACTAAAAGAATAATAACATTACTTTTCGTTTATAGCCTAAATAAGTATAATCTTTTCATTACTCCTTACAATACATAATACAGCCCTTATTATTTCTTCAACTATATTATCCTTGCTCACAAGTCCCAACCTCTTTATAAGAGGGTAAGGACTGGAATTAATTCATTTATCATAGTTATTTTGTTTCGTTTTATTCCAGTTATCCTTTACAAAACCTCTAAATATGTTTATCTGCATTGTTCCAACTCGGTCATCTATCTCAAATGTTGTTAACCGTAACTAATCACAATATTCAAACCCCATCATCCCTCTTGGACTTTAGCCGAAGCTTATTACGACTTTCAACTTGGTCATCAATTTTAGATACCATTAACCGAAGCTAATCATAATAAACACACCCTATCATCCATCTTTAATGCCATTAGCTGTAGCTAATCACAATATTCAAACCCCATCATCCCTCTTGGATGTCATTAGTCAAAGCTAATTACGACTTTCAACCTGGTCATTCATTCTGGATACCATTAGCTGAAGCTAATCATAGTATACACACCTGGTCATCCATCTTGAATGTCATTAGCCGTAGCTAATCACAATATTCAACCTGGTCATCCATCTTGGATGCCATTAGCCGTAGTTAATCATAATATACACACTCGGTCATCCATTTTAGATACCATTAGACGAAGCTAATCATAATACTCAGCTCGGTCATCCATCTTGGATGTCATTAGCCAAAGCTAATCATAACGCTCAATCTGATTATTCATCTTGGTTGCCATTAATCATAGTTAATCACAACACTCAACCCAGTCATCCATCTCTGATGCCATTAGCCATAGCTAATCATCATGTCCAAGCCCGACCATCCCTTTAGGATGCCATTAGTCGAACTAATCATCAAAATCTAATCCTACTTTCTATGAACGATTCATTATTCACACAAGATGGTTACATATCCTTTGTAACAAATTCATTTCAGAGAATTAACATTATACTAAAAGAGGGTGGAAAGCCACCTACCTGTTCCTCCTGTAGAGTGCCTTTGTCTAGTCGAAGGTCCTATTCCGGTTGTACCACCTTACATATCACATGATCATAATCAGCATAATCATATCAAACAACCATATAAGTATCATCATACATATCCCAAGAATTCACATGTTCACATTTAAGTGTTTCACACATTATACAATCATACAATGAACATCATCACATCAAGATAATTTTCTTTGTTTTCAGCATGGCCAGTCGTGGGCGTTCTTGAGTTTCGTAGTGATTTAGACTAGATCATCACTGAAATCTTCATAATAGTCAAGTCATTTCTGATATGGGATTCGTCAACGAAACTAGGTCGCTGCTGTCGCAGGAAGTCGTCGGCAAAAATTGGGTCGCTGGTGACACATAAATCATCAGTGAAAACTGGGTTGCTGGTGACACAGAATCATCAGCAAAAACTGGGTCGCTGGTGACGCAGAATCATCAATGAAAACTGGTTCGCTGGTAACACAAAATCATCAGTGAAGACTAGGTCTCTGGTGACATAGAATCGTTAGCAAAAACTGGTTCGCTGGTAACACAAAAATCGTCAGCGAAAACTAACGAATACACTCACTACCGATTCAGAAATCATCAATGAAAATTGAGTCGCTGCCTACTCAAAAAACATCAACGAAACTACTTTCACGGCTAACGCTTGGAATCGTCAGCAAATACACTCTGCAGTCGAAACAATCTATTGCTAAGTTTGATATCAAAACCGGAGTTGTGGTATATAAACTTGTGAAGCAACTGAGTTTAATAATTGTGGCGGATCTACATTATTAATCTTAGGGAGAATATTCAATCAAATCAAACATAGACTGCGGACAATTATGTTTTCTTGATTAATCAACTTATCTAGTTCTTAAGGCTGCCATTGAATTAAATTATTAGTGCGGACATTGTGGTTGTTTGATGGTTAGGGTTATACGGCGGATCTGTTAACTAACTAATGTTAAGAAGAGATAAATATTCAGAATATAAATTGTTGTTTCGTTTCCATGATCAGTTCTGATTTTCGTAGGTAGATGTGTGCTTGCAACCAAGGTATGCTCTCTTGATAATTTTTTGATTTTATTAAATTTTGTTTGATAGTTTTCTCTTTTCTTTTGCTTTTGCCTAGATAACGTCCAAACCCCCCCAAATTGCATATCATCTAGCATAAAAAATCTGACTTAAACCTTCCTCGTGGGATCGACCCCTTGCTTGTTCTGTACTATCTTATGTGTTGTGTTTAAAGCTAGGGTAATTAATTTGTGCGACTACGACATCGCAACACCTAAGAATGATCTAACATCTTTAATAGATTTTGGTGTTGGCAAGTTGGCAATAAACTCGATTTTAGATTTGTGAACCTCAATTTCTGTTGATGAAACAATGTGACCAAGTACAATGCCGTTTATTTCCATAAAATGACATTTTCCTCAATTTAGCACACGATTCTTTTCTTCACACCTGTTCAAAACCTTTTCCAAGTTAGTTAAACAATAATCAAATGAATCACTAAAAACAGAAAAATCATCCATAAAAATCTCTAGAAAACGTTCAACCATATCACTGAATATGCTAAGCATTCATCTTTGAAACGTGGTCGATGCATTACATAATCCAAAAGGCATCATTTGATATGCAAAAGTATCAAATGGACATGTGAAAGTAGTTTTCTCTTGATCTTCAAATGCAATTTTAATTTGGTTGTAACCTGAATAACCATTTAGGAAACAATAAAATTCATTACCTGCGACTCTTTCTAGGATTTGATCCATAAAAGGTAAAGGAAAATGATATTTTCTAGTCATTGAATTAAGTTTCCTATAGTCAATGCACATACGTCAACCAGTAATAGTCCTAGTTGGAATTAACTTATTTTTCTCATTTGTTATCACAGTGACTCCAGACTTTTTAGGTACAACTTGGGTAGGACTTACCCATTTGCTGTCAGAAATAGGATAAATGATTCCATTATCTAGAAGTTTAATGACTTCATTCTTGACTACTTCTTTCATATTAGGATTAAGCCTTCGTTGCATTTCTCTAGAGGGTTTAGCATTTTTCTCCAAATAAATCATGTTTGTGCAAATCAAAGGGCTAATTCCTTTTATGTCAGCTATGGTCCATCCCAATGCATTTTTGTGCATTTTCAGAGTCTGTAATAACTTACCTTCTTGATGAGTATTAAGTTTGGAAGAAATTATTACTAGAAATGTTTCATTTTCTCCAAAAAATAAGTATTTGAGATTAAATGGTAACGACTTCAAATCAGGTTTTGTTGATTGAACACTTGAAGGTATGGACTCAATTGATCGTGGTGGCAATTCTTCAATTTTTGGTCTCCAACTACTTGCTTTTGATTCTTCCTGAAAATAAACATTTTGCAAATCTTCAGATTCATTAAACTCAGTTTCACTGGAAGTATTTTCAAATTGATCATAAACTAATTTTTCAATAAAATCTACTTCCTGTAAATCATTATCATCTCCACGTTGCTTGCAAATGTTAAAAACATTCATCTCCAATGTCATGTTTCCAAAAGATAACTTCATCAGTCCATTCCTATAATTAATCAATGCGTTAGAAGTTGCAAGAAACGGACATCCTAAAATAACTGGAATTGAACTACATACTTTAATAGGTTGTGTATCCAAGACAAAATCCACAAGATAAATGAAATTATCAACTTGTACTAACACATCTTCAACTATTCCTCTAGGCACCTTTACAGATCTATCAGCAAGTAAAAGAGTTACAGAAATTGGTTTTAACTCACCTAGATTGAGACTTTGAAAAACCGAATATGGAAGTAAATTCACACTAACTTCAAGATCAAGTAAAGCTCTTTCAATTTTATGTTCTCCAATAAAGCATGAAATTGTAGGACAACCAGGGTCTTTATATATCAAAACATTATTATTTTGAAGAATGGCACTTATTTGTTCAGCTAAAAAGGCTTTCTTTTTCATATTCAGTTTTCTCTTCACGGTGCACAAGTCTTTCAAAAATTTAGCATAAGAAGGTACCTATTTAATAGCATCCAACAAAGGTATACTGATCCTTACCTGTTTGAAAGTTTCAAAGATTTCAAAATTGTGTTTGATTTTCCTTTGTTTGGTCATGGCCTGAGGAAATGGAAGTGTTAGTGGGGAATCAGTCTTTTCTTTGCAATGTTCAGGTTCAACCCTTTCCTTACCATCAGAGATTAACTCATCATCTTTCTCACAAGGTTCAAGAATGGGTTTTTCAAATTCTCTCAAATGCATGGATTTTCTAGATCTAAGCCATGAAAAGTAAGTAAAAGTTGAACAATGTCTGGCTTAAAATTGAAGTGAGATGCATCAGGAGGGAAAACTATACATGATGGTGCACTCGTTCTTGTTGGATTCATGTGGTTTCTAAGTGTTCTAACATGATTATTCTCATTATTCTCATTATGAAGGGACTGGTTATCCTCTTCGACCATGTTTTCAGATGAAGATGAGGATTTCCTACAAAGTCTACCACTTAATGTGCGTGACCAAACTCTCATGCAAGTGTAGAAAAAGAAAACAAAAGAAAAGTGATAAAAAAAAACTTGACACTTCATAAATTATATATAATTTAACAAAGAGTTAAAGAGATCTTTGACATGTGAGATTAATGTGAGGATTAAACAATGATAAAAATAGTTGTCAAGGTTAGAGGATCCACTAATGGTATTTTAAATAAGTATAGTATAAATTCTTTTTATTACTCAACTGGAAACCACACACAAAGGAGGTTCCAATCAAATGATTTATCATTGATAGCTCATTATATATTATTAACATGATCATATTAATTATCTTATTTAAGTAATACCAATACTTATAAATTTTATCAGGTATTCATGATGCTAACTTATGTTAACAACAAATCAAGTTCCTCTCATAACAACGATGTCGGCCGAAGACTATGAAGGATCAAGCATTTATTGTACTAAGTGTTATACAACACAAACCTAGATTAACCATTTAACAAGGAAGGTATTAAGAATTGGTAAGATAAAAATGATAAGACATTTTAATAGCAAACTTTCTTGAATATAAGCATTGAAGTCCATGTTAAGTTTATATTATACTTATTATAACACCTTTAGTTAAACCTTTTCACCTTGACATAATTAACTTAGCTAGACATAATGAATAAGAAGAACATAAATAAACAAGATAAGAACATAATTATGATATAAGTTAACTAAGAGTAGTAAAGGAAATGAAAAGCATAAACAAGAGATTAATGAAAATAAAACATGAAATAAAACTTGAACATTAGAAAGAGAGAAAGCAAGCAATAAAATGATCTTGATCTAAAAACCAAGGTACCTAAATGGATGGAAAATGAATCTTTTTATAGGCTAAAAAGAACTATTCATTTGGTAATTAACTATTGAATTAGTGGCCAACTAATGACTTAGTGGACTTGGTGGTTTAGGTATGGATTTGTTTTCTGGATGAAATGTCATTGCTACGATTCGAATTTGGCAAAGTGTTCTTCATGAAAGTTGTAGGAATCTATCTCAGCTTTCCAGCTTTCCATATAAAGAAGAATGAGCTCATTTTGACTTCTAGAACTCGAGATATTGACTGAACACTGAAGAGTATTTAGGCTGCAGGACAGATTAAGACTTCTCTTTTATTGCTAAGATGTGAACTTCAAAATGGCATAATTGAGTCTTGGACTCTTCATGAATATTTTAGGCCTATGTCTTAGCTTTCTATCCATATAAACCAAACGGAAATCCAAGATATATAGCTCTAGATATGATCCAATGACGGAATGGTGTTTCAGTTTGAATTGAACCAGCATCTCTTCTCCAAGTCTAGCCCTTCCTTTGTCCTTTTATTTTCAATAGTTAATCACATCAATCAATCCTTTGAATTGTGAGATTTGCCTGCATTTAAAATAAGCATTTACCATAAATTAAAGCTATCTTATACCATCAGACTTGTTATTATAAAACATTCTTAAGTTAGTGAATTTAATGATACTAAAAGTACAATATGATTATATAAAACCTTAATGAAAATGCACTTTTAAATAGTAATCACTGACACCATAATTCGGCAGCGAAAACTGATTCGGTGCAGACAACACAATTTGACAACGAAAACTGATTCACTACTGACAACACAATTCGACAACGAAAACTGATTCACTGCAGACTACACAATTCAGCAGCGAAAACTGATTCGCTGCAGACTGCTTGAGGGTCTACAGAGCAGAAGGGACCAGTATACCCATTATGTCAGAGGTGTGAGCAGCGACACCCTAGAGATTGCTCTGTGATGCTGGGGAGATGTTATATTTGTAGAGGAGAGGGGCATCGATGGAGAGAGTGCCTGTATATAGGCAGAGGCTGTTACTATTATGGGGACACGAGTCACAGGAAAAAGGATTTTCTTCGTAGAACTACCGAGGGAGCCCATGGTCAGAGGATTGAGGTTCAGAGCCAACAACAATCAGTGACAGTCGATCGTCCTATCAGGCCTACCTAGTCAGGGACGAGTGCTACTCGTGGGAGGCCTAGAAATCAGGAGGGGAGGACTCAGGGTCGGGTATATCACATGACCTACAAGGATGTGAGAGTTGTACCTGATGTGGTGGCAGGTACTTTACAGTTAGATACAATGCAAGTTTATGCTTTAATTGATCCTGGAGCTAGTCATTCCTTTGTATCTTATAGACTTGTGAATAACTTGCATGTGTTATCTAGTAACTTGGGTGTAGGAGTGACGGTTAGTACACCTCTGGGAGAGAATATACATATTGATGATATTTATAGAGGGGTAAAACTATAGATTGGAGGGTTAGAATTGAGGGTAGATCTTATGCCATTAGAGCTATATGATTTTGACATGATTCTGGGCATGGATTGGCTAAGTAAACATAAGGCATAAGTGGATTGTTTCACCAAGACGGTGACAATCCAAGGAATAGGTGATAAAAGAGTAGTGTTCAAAGGGGAAAGAAAAGTATTTCCAAGTTGTGTAATCTTAGTTTTGGTGGCTAGAAAATTACTGAGGAAGGGTTGTTGTAAACCTCGGGAAAAAATAAAGGTTGCTTGGATTGCAAACTAACTACATGAGAAATAAAAGTGAAGAAATTCATGCATATGGTTAAATAAAAATGGGAATTCAGAAATTTTTGGATATAAGTTTCTGGACGAAATATTTCGAGACATTATAAATCAACCCGAAAATGTTGAGGGTTGGATTAAATTAAAGAAAATAAACTAAACTAAAAGTTGTGGGGTGA
>Ga0307515_10012839_pt1 | contig 15719 bp, 2 predicted proteins | sample 17_EM_MG_FD_194513 | JGI IMG/M metagenome (GOLD analysis project Ga0307515, IMG submission 194513) | Populus trichocarpa ectomycorrhiza microbial communities from riparian zone in the Pacific Northwest, United States - 17_EM | ecosystem: Host-associated > Plants > Roots > Unclassified | place... | reverse complement strand
CTATTAATCCTAGATTTACGTTCTAGAAAACGGGTATTTTATAAGGGCAAACCTTGCTACATAAACCCACCCTAGAAGGAAAAATTTCCACAAGGTTATCTTATATAGGTTATAAATACCAATTCGCCTATACACCTTATATTTTACGTGCTAAAGTAACACAGGCCGGCCCCCTTCCCCCCCTACTGTAGCTACCCTATCTGCGCATCTACGGTACGCCTATAGTGCGGTGTTATATAGTATATTGTAGCGGTAGTAGTGGCGGTTATAGTAGAGGTTGTCCATAGCGCGATGGCCGTAGATAGGTTACGGAGGTTGTCTGCAGCGCGACGGCTGTAGATAGGTTGTGGTAGAGGTCGTCTGCAGCTCGATGGCCGTAGACAGGTTGCGGTAGAGGTCGTCCGCAGCGCGATGGTTGTAGACAGGTTGCGGTAGAGGTCGTCTGCAGCGCGATGGCCGTAGACAAGTTGCGGTGGAGGTCGTCTGCAGCTCGATGGCTGTAGACAGGTGATGGTGGAGGTCGTCTGCAGCTCGATGGCTGTAAACAGGTGATGGTGGAGGTCGTCTGCGGCTCGATGGCTGTAGACAGGTGATGGTAGAGGTCGTCTGCAGCTCGATGGCTGTAGACAGGTTGCGGAGGTCGTCTGCAGCTTGATGGCTGCAGACTGGTTGTGGTAGAGATCGTCTGCAGCGTGATGGCTGTAGACTGGTTGTAGTAGAGTTTGTGATGCGTCTGGTATTTGGCGTCTGGTGACGTGTCTTTAGGGGCTATATAGTCGGCGACGCCATAGCGACGACGACGGAGGAGCGAAGGGGGAGACAGTAATAGTTTTTACTATAGGCAGATATAAGGCCATCTTAGTATAGCGGTCGACTATTACATATATTACGTTATATACCTTATCGCCTCGTTTACTAGGCGGTAGGCCTATAATAAAGTCTATTATAATCTCCTACCACAGCTAGTCCGGGCAAGGCAGCGCTTAAAGCTCGCTATAAGGGCAGTATTAAGGCGTATATATACGTTAGTATATATTATAGGTAGAGATATAGTTTACAACGTCCGTATTTATACTAGGCCAGTAGTACTTACGTAAAAGGAGATCTAGAGTCTTTTTCTCACCAAAATGGCTAGCTAGGGCATTATTATAGTAGATCTGTAGAAGCTTTATATAAACTACTAGGTCCGGGGGTATATATAACCTCCTATAGTAACAAAGTAGTCTAGCGGAATTAAACTACCACACTAGCTTTAAGCGAGCGTGTTAACGGCGTCTCGCAGTATCTATACTGTCGCTGCGCTTTTATAGTATAAAGTTATCTTTAGTCTAAAGCCCTTTAATAAGCTTAACAACTATTTCCATACTAGACTTATAAGTACTCTCTTAAGTACTAGCTTCTCTAACTTGGGTCCTTATTATACGCTACTTAATAATATATATATAGGTTACCTAGTTAAACCGTAATACTATATAGCCTAGGCGTACCGCCGTTAGGTCGCTAGCTTATAGCTATAAAAACAACACCTCTATAAAAGGCTCGCTTTCTTATACACTTAATAGGACTTTTACTTTAGGTTAGTAGCCCTATATTCCCAAAGTCCTTTAAAGTAGTAGTAGTATAGTGTCTTTTTCTATCGGACCCCCTACGCCTAGGGGTCGCCTTAACGGCGCGTCTGTGGGGTTTGTTCTTCCCACCCTATACTTAATAATAAAGTTATAGGCAGCTAATACTATAGCCTATCTAGCTTACCGTCTATTAAGGGCTTTTACTTTTATAAAACCCTTTAAATTATTATAATTTGTAAGCACTTCTAGGCGGCTTAATAGCCCCTTAATATAGTGTCTCTAATACTTAAAAGCCTCTATAATAGCTAGTAGCTCCTAATTATAGGTCTTATAATTACACTCTACTAGTAAAAGCTTCCTAGACTAAAAGGCTATTAGATACTAAAGGCCGGTTTTAAACAGCTATAATATAATAGCTACTAGGCCTTATATTAAGGTATTAGTATTATAGATTAAACAAATGCCTCTGAACCGAAGCTTAAACGAATGCTATATTACGAAGATACTAAGCTAAAGAGAAGGAAAAGGGGTCGCTAGGACCGATGTAAATAAATATATAGGGTAAGCCGCTAAGGCGCTAGCTTTGGGCGGGCTAATCGTAGGTTAGTAGAATATAGCAGAATTTGGTAGGTAATGTGCAATAGCGTCGTTATATTACCCCCCTCTTTAAAAGAAAGCCTACCTTTAGGCTTAGTTAGAAATAGGGTAGTACTAGGCTTATAAACGTAGGTTTATAAAATATAAGATAAGGAGATAAAGGGGATATAAGTACGTCCAGACTAAGTATAAAGGGCGATTGTGGGTTAAGTAGAAGCACTAGGCTAGAAAGAGTAGCCGCTAAAAGTCTTAGCACGGATCTAACTAATTAGATAACTTTAACCGGTGGTTGAAGTTCCTAGATATCTGAAATTTTACAATACTAGCAGAAAACGGCAGAATATGGTAGAATTTGGCAGATAGCTGTATTAGGCCTTTGGGGCGTTTTTGTCCCTATATTCTTCCGGTAACTTATTATTATTATTATACTAGGATTTTATCTATTTATTTAGGTACTTTAGGGGTCTAGGCGTATTAAGGTATTAGTTATAGAATTCTTTAAGCTTTTAGGGGCAGCTTATAAAGTTCTATATAGGGTATTAGGTTGGGTTAAAATTATAGCCCTTCTATTAAATACGGTATTTTAGCGCTCCCTATACTATCTTGTAGGCTAGTATTTTATTAACCTCCTATTTGTTATTACCGTTTACTTAAACTAGTAGGGGAGGCTTGTTCTTTTATCTAGGCAATAAGTTGTTTATAGCTTTCCGTAACTTATCTAGTAAGAAGATAAAGTAAACCCTAATTAAATCTAGGAGCTTTATCTTATATAAGTTGCCTATCTTTTTAAGAACCTTATATAGTCCTACTATCTAGCAGTCTAGCTTACGGCTAGGTCGTTTGGTTTTCTAATTCCTTATTATAACCTAGACTATATTACTAGGGGCAAAATTAGGCTCTTAACGGTATTTATTTGCCTACTATTCTATTAACCTTTAAGCTTTTTTTAGGTTCTTATAGGCTACCGTCTAAGCTTCCTCTAATTATTTAGTATACTATTAGGCCTTAGTATAGGATAGCTTCTCTTATATAGTTTAGGGTTCTTCTGGCCTTTTCTAGTTAAAGCTTATATAGGGTAAGTATTCTATTTTTAGCTAAATCGGGGCAAACTCTATAGAGTTATGGGGTAGGGTTGCTTGCGCGTAGTCTATTAAGGGTAGTAGTTTAGACTAGTTATCCTAGAAATAGTTAATAAAGGGCTTAAGCCTTTAGTCTAGGTACTGATTTACAATCTCTGTCTAACCGTCTATCTAGGGGTAGTAAGCCGTAGAAAGCTTTAGCTTAATGCCTAGGATTTAGGTAAACTTATTCTAGAAGGTTAATATAAATTATGGCCTATAATTAGATATAATAGTATCTAGTAGTCCGTAGATTTAGTAGACGTAATAGATATATAGCTAGGCTACCTCTTTAGCATTAATGTTCTTATAATAGGGAATTAAAAACGGGCGTTTACTAAAGCGGTTAACTATAACTATAACTATATTATATTTGTTACGGTCCCTAGGTAGTTATAAAAGTCTATAAAGATATATTACTAAGGGCGCTCTAGTATTAGAAGTGGCTTAAGTAGTCCTAGGGTCTTATCCTATAGGATTATAGCTCTTTAGTAGTCTTTATAGTTCTATATATATTAATTAATATCCGTAACTATTCTTAGCTAGTAGTAGCGGCAGTTAATAATTTTATAGGTCTTATTCTTGCTAGGGTATGCCGTAAAGACTTAGTATTAAGCTTCGCGGATTAGTTTAGTTTATAGATGTTAATATTAGGGATTATAAGCCGCCCCTAGTATAGGAGCAATCCTTCCTCTATCTTAAAATCGGGGTCTCTTTTTACGGCTTATTCGCGGAGGGCCCTTAGGGCGTTAGCCGTGCGGTTTATAGTTAGGAGGCGGTTAATTAGCCCTATTAACTTATTTAAGGACTCCTCTATTAGTACTAGCTTATTTTACTAAAAGTCTAGCTCCTTAAGGATCCGTGGGTTAAGCTATTCTAGATAGAGGAGGGCGCGCGTCTAATATTAGGTCTTTAGCTTATCCTAGGGTTCTATATCTTATTCTCTTTAGGTTAGGGCATTAGCCTTAAAGTTTTACTTATTAAAATGATATATAATAATAAAGAAGAATTAGGAGAGTATTTTAGCCTACTAGGCTTATTATTTAGTAAGCTGCCTTATAGTTATAAAGTACTTTAGGGCTTTATAATCTATATATATCTTAATCCGGGAGTTTATACCTTTAGGCTCTATACGCTATTAAGAGAGTAATTAAATAATAACTAGTATTTTTTTATTATGTACTTTATAGTTATACTTAGCTAGGTCTATTATCTTTAAGAAGAAAGCTATAGGGTACTATTTACCGTCTAGATATAACTATAATAGGATTTCCGCTATAACCCTATTAGAGGCATTTATTTCTAGCATTAATTTAAGGTCTAAGTTATAGTAATAAAGGATTAGGGAAGAGATAAGCTAATCCTTTATCTCTTTAAAGGCTTCTATATAGCTATTATTAAAGATAAAAGGCGTATCCTTCCTAGTTAGTTATATAAGAGGTTTTATTATAATTCTATAGTTATAGATAAACTAGTAGTAGAAGTTATAAAAGCTAAGGAAGGATTAGATTCCTTTTACTATATAAGGGGGCTTCTAGTTACGGATTACCTCTACCTTCTTAAGGTTAACCTTAATTCCTTCTATAGTTATAATAAACCTAAGGTATTTTATACGTTTTACCCTAAACTTGCATTTCTTAATATTAACTTATAAGCCCGCATTCTGTAGTCTCTCTAGGACCTTCTTAACATAAACTTAATACTTAAGTTTATTGTCTAAGTATATAAGAATATCGTCTAGGTATGCCGTGTAGATTTTATTAAGGTAATTAAAAAGAATGTTATTTATATACCTTTAGTACGTAGCCAGTCCGTTTATTAGTCTAAAAGAAAGGAACTTTATATTTATAGGAACTATAACGGATATAGAATATTATTAAATCTTTAAATATAGGGTTTATTCTAATTCGGTAGAAAGCTTAGCAGATATTAAGTTTAATAAAGATCTTTACCTAACTTAGACGTATAAGGGTCTTGTTAATTAAAGGAATAGAATACTAGTCCTTTTAAGTAATAGCGTTTAGCTTTTAATAGTCAATATAAAAATTAAGGCCTCTATTAGGCTTTTTTACGAATAAGATAGGGGAAGTAAAAGGGGCTTAACTTAGCTCGATAAACCCTTTATCTAGGTTATTAATTAAATACTACTTTATTACTTTTAGCTTATCCGTTAATTAATAGTAAAGGGGGCTATAGCCTAGCGAGATATTGGCTTCTAATTAAATCTTATAATTATACGTCTGGTAGGGGGGTAACTTATCTAAGGCCGCCTTTAAGAATGCATCCTTATAGTCTATATAAATGGTAAAAAGGAGGCGTTTAACTAGTTCCTTATTGATTTCCTTAGCTAGCCTTTCCTCTCTATTATTAATAATTCGGTTAATCTTATATAGGCTTATTATAAAGACCTTATTATCCTTCTAGTACATATTAAAGTGGAACGCTATAGCGCTAATTATAGTAATGTCTATAGTAGGGGGGTTGCCTAATAATAGGGGCGTATATAACTTTAGGGACTTCTAGGGTACTAGCGTTATTATTACTGCTTTTAGCTCCTATTATATCTTTTATAGGTTATCCCTTATATCCTATTAATACGTTCTTTTCTGTACTAGTTAAATCTATGCAATTTAGACGTTATCTATGTTACTATCTATCCCGCTTTTATATATAGAGTCCTCTTTAAATATAGCGCTTTAGGAGAGTATCTTTATTAATATAAAGTTTATTTTAGCTTCGCGGCGGGCGTTTTTTTAGGTAAAGGCTAGGTTACGGGCCCGGACATCCTACTAATAGGTAGAGTTAGCCCTTACGGCTAGTGTCTTGCGGTTAGTTCGGATCTCCCTAATAAAGGAGGGTAACCTTGGTTTATCCTCCGGCTAAATAAACCGTCTTTATTATATATTTAACTAAATATTAAAATAGAACATCTATTTTCGTCTAAAGATTATATTATAGGACCCTAGGTCTAGGATACAAAAGGGGATACTATATTAGCGTTATCCGTTAAGAGCGATATATAACTTTAAGACGTAGGTAATAGGCTGACTAGCTTAGCCGTTATAGCCTTTTACCTAAATAGGCTTCTCTAGTTAGATAGCTTTTATATTTAGAAACTTAGCAACATTATTTATATAGGTAGTATTTATAAAGGTAAAGCTATTTGCTCTAGTGTTAATAAGGGCAGTTATATTACCTCTATATCTATTTTAAGATACTATATATAGAACCGTAAAATACTTTCCACCTATTAACTAACTAAGATTAATCTCTTTAAGATTAATAGGGTACCCTAGGGGGGAGTCTTTCCCTAGGGGTTTTTTTTTCCTAACTTATTGGACGTTTCTTCTTCCTCTATCTCCTTAATATTGCCTATATCCCTTAGCTCTAGGCAGAACGAGGCAAAGTAACCCTATTTATTATAGTTAAAGTATATAGCCGAGGCAGGGTTAATTAGAGTATTGCGGCGAATACTAGTTAATAGCGTAGTATGTAACTAGTTAGGTAAGGCTCGCTAGTGCGTAGTTATAACCGCCTTTAGTATAAGAGTAGTTATAACTTATCTTCCTGCTTTAGCTCCTATAGGTATAGCTAGCGAGTTCTAATTATTATGGAGTTGCTTCTGCTGATTAGGGTAGGTGTTAATCTACTTTAGTTTTAAGTCTAATAATGGGCAACGAGCTGTAAGTTTTTTGTGGGTTAGTAGGTTATCTAAGGTTATAGCGATCTTTTCTTATAGCTTGATTATTAGCTTATTGTATAGGTCTAATTAGTAGTTCTTAAGGGGAACCTAGCCTTCTCCTATAAGGTATAGGAATTAAGTCTAAAATTTAGCAAAGGGTTAGTTTGGCTTTATTATTAGGCGATTATAGTTATAATGGGCATTCCGTACTTTGTTTAGGTTAATATAAATAGCCGCTAGGTACCGTATTATCTCGTTAATAGATATAAATTAGATAGGGAAGTTGTCCTTAAACTTGGCTTAAAGGTGCCATTAGGCGTCCCTAGTGGTTTAACTAAAAAAGTAGAGCATTTTGGCTTCTTTAGAAAGGAAATGGTTATAGTTAATATAGAGTTTTCCTTATACTTAAATCCTCTAATTCTTAAAGGTAGGGTCTATTTCGTTAGATAGTAGTAGGGGGTGAAAGAGCTTAACAGACTTTAATTACTTCGTTATTATATCCGTACTCCCTAGTATATTATATTTAGTAGAGTGAATAGGTTAGCTAGGGCTTTAAGAAGGGGAAGCTAGGCTATTTTGTAGAGCCGTAAGGCTTTTTAGGATCTCTTATAGGGTCTCTTATATATTTCTCACTTTAAGATAATCGGCTTCCTAGCTAGCTATAAGGGCGCGAATCTGCTCGCGTATATCTACGACGTTATTATTATCTTCAATTTCTAATCCCAATTAAATCTTAGGTTCCTCTTAGGTAGAGGCAGCTCTCTTAAATAAGCTTACTTTAGGTGCTATTATTAGCTTCCTAAGGTTTATCGGTATTATACGCTTTAGTTTTAATTCTAGGGGTATAGGTCCAGTCCTGTTTGGCTTATAAGGCGGGATATTATCTAGGCCTTCCCAGGTAATGTAGAGTTGTTTTAGTGTCTAAGTATAGCGCGTTAATGCGTTGTTACAGACGAAGTTTCTTTAGGGTAGAATATTATTAAGGCCTTTCCAGGTAAGGTAGGGAGAGCTTAGTATAATGTTACGGCTTAAATAAATGCCTCTAAACCGAAGCTTAAACGAATGCTGTATTACGAAGATACTAAGCTAAAGAGAAGGAAAAGGGGTTGCTAGGACTAATGTAAACAAATATATAGGGTAAGCCGCTAAGGCGCTAGCTTTGGGCGGGCCAATCGTAGGTCAGAAGAATATAGTAGAATTTGGCAGGTAACGTACAATAGCGCCGTTACGGTTAGTCTCTAACTAGGTTAGTAAGCCTAGCGTATAGTGTTATAGGAGTAGCGCTGTTATAAAGGCGTTGTAGAGCTAGTGTATCGCCTACTCTGCCTCTTCTAGCTAACTAAAAGGCCCAGCTTTACGGCCGTTCTTTACTCCCTTAAGGAGATTAGTAATAGGCTTCGTAATAGCAAAATACTTATAGATAAACTAGTAATAGAAGTTAACAAAACCTAGGAAAACCTAAACATCCCTATAAGATTAAGGGCTCTTTTACTTAGTAATAGCTTCTACTTAGCTAGGATCTATCGCTACGCCTTTAGGACTAATAATATATCCTAGGAATTTAACCTCTTATACACCAAACCTGCACTTCTTAAGGTTTATATATAGTTAATATTACTATAACCTACGTAGCACTTCTAGTATATAGCGCTAGTATTCCTCTAGATTTTCTAAAAAAAAATTAGAATATTATTAAGGTAGACTATATAGAAGACGTCTACTAGTCCTAATAAGGCTTAATTAATATAGCCCTAAAAGGTCGCTGGTCTATTAGTTAACCCAAAAGATAAAACTAAATACTTAAAGTAGCCGTAACACGTGCGGAACGCCGTCCTTTACTTATTACCCTAATAGATACAAAGGCGGTAATACGCATTTATTAGGTCCAACTTAGTAAAGATTTTAAACCCTACTAAGCGGTCTAAGGTCTTACTAATTAATAGTAGTATAAGACAATTCTTAATTGTTACCTTATTAAGGCCTCTATAGTCTATATAGAGTTATAGCTTTCTATCCTTTTTAGGTATAAATAGGACAGATACCCCTATAGGACTAATACTTAGTCGGATCTAGCCTTTAGCTAAGGCGTTATCTAAGTACTCCCTTAGTACCTCTAGCTTCTTAACTAAGAGGTTATAAAGTGGTCTATATAGGACCTCCTATCCCTCTTCTAGGTCAATAGCATAGTCGCCCTAGTAGTATTAGGGTAGCTTTCCTGCTTCCTCCTATAAGAAGACATTGTTAGCTTTTTTTAACTATAAGGGAAGAACTAATAAGCTGCCGTTATCTTATTTGCTAGGCATTAATCTAGTAATTACTAGGGTAAAGACCCTAGATTCCCTCTAAAGAGACTCCGCAAAACCCTTAGGGGTTTATAGTAATAGGGACGCGCCGTCTAGCTTCCATTGCTACGCCTTTACCTTATAGTTAATAAGAAGTTAGGCTTTCTTTAACCCTAGTATACCTAGGGTAACAGTAGGGGATATATTAGCCATTCTATAGCAGATAAGGGTTACTTCCCTAATCCTGCCCTAGCTATTTTTTATTTATAATAGTACCTTATAGGCTTTATAGCAATATACCTAAGTTTTATTTAACTAGGAGTAGATAGGCAATTCTATATCTAGTGTCTTAAAGTTACACTCTATTATAAATCGCTAATTAATTACATTTACTTCGGCGCCGAGATTAAGCATTACTAAGGTCTCCTTCTAGGTCTACTTAGATAGGACTTCTCCTAAGACAGTAATAGCTTCCTTATAATCTAGTAATAGCTTATACCCTATGGGTGTAAAGAGCTCTAAGGGCGCCTACCTTTTCCTAGTATAGAGATAGCGTTTACGCTACTTAGCGGCGGCTAGTACTATTATAGCTTCGGGCACTATCGCTACTAACATCCTAGCTTACTACAATTTTTGCAGTTCCCCTTAGGTTGGGTTAAACCCCTAGCGGTACTACTTCGCCCCACTATTACGTCACTAGCGGTGGTTTTAGAGTCCGCTTTCCTAAGTTACTTAACGGGGTAGTCTTTATATTTAAGTTCGTGGCGCGCCTATTGCTTCCAGCCTATAGGGCGCTTGCGCTCTTCTAGTTTTCCTTTAATAGGGCAGCTAGGGAAACTAGCTAATCTTAAGTTTATAAAATTTCCTAATAGTTACTAACCGCAAGCTATAGTTCTAGTCGTAGCTTTACAAATAAATATATTATTAGATGCTTTACCTTATAAGCAGGGTTAATTTATACTTTTAAGGAGGTTAGGTAAGCAGCAAACTCATTTGTAGGTTAATTGGTTTATTATATTACCCTTATATATATTAAGGCTACATAGAGTTCTTAATTAATAGGACTTTTAATCTAGTTAAATAGGAATTTTATTAGCTCTTCCTAGGTAAACTACGTATCTAAATAGTTATCTTCGTACTATAGCTAAAGGGTTCGGTTGGTCCCCTTTATATATTATATAATAAACACAACTTTAATATCCTTATCCGCGAAAGCGTTAAGCTCTAGGTAAAACGCCAGCTTTAAGCTATTATAAAAGTCTTAGTGCTCTTATATACTCTTACCATAATATAGAGCAATCTTCTCTATTTTAACGGCCCGTTTTAACAGAGCGCCTATTATATTAGTAGCCTTCCACTTAAGGTTTAGATGCCTTAGGCTACCCTTTAAGTACTCTAACAGGATGCTCTAAGGTAGCAGATTTAAGTTAGGAACGGGAGTTAACGTTACCTTACCGCGTTAACGCCGTCTTAGCATTTCCACCTCTTTCCTAAGCAACTATAGTTTTCCTTACTCTAGGAATTATAGCTTCTCGTTCTCTAGCCGTTATATTTCTTCCTATATAGTATTCTTACCTATAGCTTCTAGTTCTATCCGGGACGTGGGTCCGCCCTTATTATCCTAGGGCTAATCCCTAAACTCGGTACTACGCACTACGCTAACATTACGCCCGTGTCTCGCCATTAGGTTAATAAACTATAATATAGTTAAGAAATACAGGTCGTCTTTTTAATAGAGGGCTGTCGCTACGTGGTTATAGCCTTAGCAGACCACTATGTTACCGGACCACTACCCCTAAAAAGAGATAAAATTTTTAAACTATTAGGACGCTAAGGCCCTAAGGGTATATAGTAATATAATAACAGTAGTAGGATATAAGGAGTATCTGGTTCTTAATAAAGTAGAACTATAGAACTAAATTCTACTATTCTCTAATGTGGGGCAACTACGTTTTATAGGCGCCTCGCCTACGTCTTGCCTGCGCTAAGCCGGTTACGGCTAGTACGTCTCTATAGCCTAATAATTATTTAGCTTAGCTAATAAGAGGCCTATTACTAATTAAAGCTTTTTAAAAAGTGTCCTCTAGTTAAGCTATCTACTTAGTATCCCATTTATTATATATACTACTATTTTAAAGATTTTGGCTTAAGTTCTTTTAGTAATCGTGCTTTAATTCACATGCATTAAGACTTTATTATAATTTACCCCCTAAAACGTTCCGTAGGACTATTCTATTCTAATATATTTAGAGCTAAGTACTCTACTATAATACCTTTGTCGGCGACCTAGTTACTAAATTTACCTTTAAGCGATATCTTATTGTTAATATAGATTATAATAACGTTAAAGCCATAGCGTTGCTTAATTGTATTACAATATTAGATAATTACTTAAGTAGTTAATAACTTCTTTTCGAGTGTCTTAATCTTATTTATTTAGGTTAAGTTATCTAGAAAATAGATTGCCCATTAATGTCTATTATAAGCTTTAATTTACTAGATTAAATCCACGTATATATATAAAAAGGCCTCGTCGCCTTATCTATAGGTAGCCTTCTTAATATTATTTTATAAGCTTTACTAACTATATAAGTCTTATATTTAACTATTATAGGTCGTTCTATAACCGCCCTAGTTACTTTCTTAAGAAATTACTTAATTATATTACTTCCTATATATCTAAGTTAATTATACTAAAGCTTTCTATCTAACTTTTAATTTAGTAAGAGTTCCGTTAATTAAGCCGCGAAGAACGCGTCCTTTAGTATATATAGCTTTAATTTATTATATTTAAGAGTTACTTAACTACAGTAATATCTGCAATGTATAAACTTCTTACTACCACGATAGTAGAGGTAGTTATACTTATTGTGCCAAAAGACTCCCTTTTTATTAAGTCTACGATTATAAATTAAATTTATATAAAATCCTGGTATATATGCAGCCTTATTTAGATAAATCTTCTGCTTTCCTAATAGGGTAATAATTATAACTTTAGCTGTTTTAAAGCCTTTAATATTTTTATATTAGATTTAGCATATACCTAATTACTAACTAGTTAGATATTTCCTATAAATTTTACTTAGTTGTTAATAACGTATAGTGTTATTATAGGGTTAAGGATTACACTATTATGGAAACTGTAATTAGATATAATATAAGTTCTGGCTTAATAAACTGCGAAGCTTCCTAATAGGTTGCTAGGTAAGCTCTTTTACCCTATATTATTTAGCTTCTTATTAGATAAGGCTTTATTCCTTAACTAATTAATTATAGCCTTAAATTTATATAGAGAATTGGTAAGCTTTTGCTCTACTAACTACTTTCTTAAAAAAAATTTGTTTTTATGCTAATAGTTAAACTAACTTAATAAGGTAGTAATAGTTCTTATATAGGTACAGCTTTATCTATTTCTTCTTATTTATTCTTTTTAAGGACTTTGCTTTTAGTTTAGTATCTAATTTATCTTTTAATTTAGGCTTATTAATTAGCTCTTTTAAAGCTAGCTATATAGGATCTGTACTAGCTCCTTATCTTCTAAGCTAACTCTAAATAATAGTAATTATAGTATACTTTAATAATATTATAAAGGCTAGGTAGACGTTCTTTCTTCTACTTAAGCTTTTATAATTTACTCCCCTAGTATCCTAACTAATTTGCTATAATAGATTTAATAGTATATACGAAGTCTTTAACTAGTTAATTACCATCTACTTTAGGTAGATTAGCCTTTCTATAATCCTTATACACCTTCTCCTATCCGCGAAGCCACTTCTTAATATTCTAACTCTTTAGGGCCCTCTTTATCTTCTAGTATTAGGTAGCTAGGTTAAGCTTCTAAGCGTTATTAGTTGGAGTAATAGCCTACTTAACCGATACAAGGATATTATAGACGGTATTGCCTTTAATAGTGTAGTTAATATAGTTTTAAGAGATTGTACTAATAATATAGGTATATAAAGATCTAAGGGCGGCTTTCTCTTTCTTATACTGCTTATAGATATAGTTATAGTGTTTCTATAGAGCTTAAAGCTCTTTCTTTTTGTTATTATTAAGAGCTAAAAATATAGTCTTTTAAGGGTTAATAACTAATAGTAATGGCTGTAACGGGGCTCTATATCTAGGTAGATCCTACCTCCTAATACTTAGGTTAATATATTCCCATACATTCTTACTATTAGCTCTATACTTAATAACTCTAATCTATTAGTCCTAATTATTCGGGCCTGCGAGAATTACGGTGTGGGTGGTAATAAGCGTTTTAGGTTATTAAGAGGACATAGTTAAGGCTTCAAATCAAAGATAATGCAGTAGATGGCCTAGGCTTATAACTGTTAAACGGAGCAGTTAAGTTAAATGGACAAGACACCCCTGGTCTATACCCATAAAGGAAATAGGACGACGATCGCAATTAGTGCGTCGTTTGACAGGAAGAGTCCTCTATATGCGTTTCCCGCTTACATAAGCAGGTTCCCTTTATTCCCTTTTTAGTCGGTCTCCGTAGCAATCACTTCTGTTTCCGTACCAATATTGGCCTATATTAAGGCCTATATTTGTCATAAATAGAACTTTATATTCTCACTTATTCATTCCAATATCATTTAGTTCATCACATTATACGGCTCTACCGGTTGGCTCAACACCACGCTCTGATACCTTCCTCTATAGCTGTTAGATAACTTATATAGAGCTATTTATTAATAAAATGGGTTGATTGATTGATAATCTTGATGATCTTAATTGTGTCTTAATGGTTGCTTGACCTAGGGCCCCTGGGCTTAGACGAAGATATTTACAATACACGTGACCCGTGTACGTGACTTGTGTACGTCCTACGCCTCCAAGAATATAGATTATCTGATATACCCCCTTAGCTTCGACCTGGTCAAGGACAAAGCTAGCCACCTTCTTATGTCTGTCTATGCGTTAATTAAACCGTAATCTTATCTAAATCCTTCTGTCTTGCTCTAATACTGTCCCTTAGGTCCTCTAGTTGCTTCTCCTTATTTAGCCGCTCCTTAATATCCACTATTCCAATTATATTAACGAAGCTTTAAAACCTCTGCTTGGATAGGGCCTTTGTAAGTCCATCGGCGATCATCTCCTTCGTTATTGTCCATTGAAATCATACTCGTCTTATTACGTATTCCTAACGTAGCCAGTATTAATAGATATTAACGTGTCGGAGCTTCGTAATTAGCTTTGCCGTGTCTTCTATAATTAGTTAGAGCGTTTAGGTATTATCGCATTTAATAATTAAGGGCTCGTTTAGCTATAACGTTATTACTTTAAACAGCCTACTAATAAAGATAGCTTCCTTTGCTGTCTATAATAGGGCTAATAACTCGGCTTCTATACTCGATATTGTAACCGTACCCTGCTTATTTGCTCTCCAGGCAATTAGCCCCCTAAATAGCTTTATAATATATCCTTATAAGCTCTTTCTATTGACGGAGTTATCCGCGAATAATGCGTCACTAGCATAAATAAATAATTGCGCTTTACTTCTACCGTCTCCGTTATCTCGTCCTTAGTCGCGTATTTCTTTATCTCTCCCTCTACTATTCGTTCCTTCCTTATCTCCTTTATAGTAGATTGCTCTGCTCCTCGTGCCATATAGGTACTAGATAACTCTATCTGCCGCTTAATAGTGCTCTTGGCTTAGGTCCTAATTAAACCTTACTAGCCGTAATACTGCAAAGGTAATATCCGGACGCGTTATAGTAGCTATATAGAGTACTAAACCCAGTTTTCTCTAATATAGCATTATAGAAGCTAGTAGGGATATAGGACGGACTAATAGGTCTATATTAGGGAACGGACGCGTTAGATAGATTATACGGTGATTGGTAGGGAGGAGTTCCGATTCTACTATAGGAGTGTTTAGAAGACGCCCTCTAAGATCTATCTTATACTAGTTAGCTATCTTCTTAATATAGGCTTCCTAGGATAGCTATAGGAGCCTCTATCTACAATTACGTAGTATATAGATTTCTAGAAACCATTTTAGCTCGCCAAGGGTACTCATCTAGTATTCCTTACTTAGCTCCTTAATTACTTCTTAAGCTTTCTTCTTATCTATCTTTCGGTAGCAGAAGATAATATTGTCAACGTAGAAGAAGATAACTATTTTACCTTTTAGCATAACACACGGCTCCTAGGGTACTTCTTTAAAACCCAATTCGTTTAATAAGCTTGTGAGATTCTTCTACTATAACAGTGGTGATTGTCATAGTCCGTATAGGGCTTTTCTTAAGCGCAGTACTTTGTCTATCTTTCCTTTATTAAACCCTAGCAGTAGCTTTATATAGACAACCTTGTTAAGATCGCAATAGACAAACGCGTTAACTGCATCTATCTATATCGTCTCTAGGTCGAATTTTGCGGTGATCGCTATTAGGGTTTGGAAGGTTATACTAGCTAATATAGTAGCTCTCGTAGGTAGGTCTCCTGGGGCCTATTAATTTCCGTA
>Ga0307515_10012838_pt1 | contig 15719 bp, 21 predicted proteins | sample 17_EM_MG_FD_194513 | JGI IMG/M metagenome (GOLD analysis project Ga0307515, IMG submission 194513) | Populus trichocarpa ectomycorrhiza microbial communities from riparian zone in the Pacific Northwest, United States - 17_EM | ecosystem: Host-associated > Plants > Roots > Unclassified | place... | reverse complement strand
GCTTGGCTCCGCAAACATGACCATGGGAATGCAATTGGGTCATCGTTAGGATTGTTCGGCTGGCCTACGAGGCTTCTTCTTGAATAGGGAAAACAACGCAAAAACTTTGACCATAATCCGAAGTCGGCTCCATCCCCGCAACATAGCATTCTTTCGTGATCTCTTTCCGTGGGGAGGGGTGTACACCTTAGGTTCATCGTTTCCACCACCAGGTCGAGAGAGATTGGAGAGAGCGGAGAGACTGGGCCACGATAAGCCCCTCTTAGGAGTCGTCTTCTCCTTTGTGTTTGGGACGGGCACCGTTCGTGAACGTGACTGTTTCCTGAGTGTAGTCCGTCTCTTGCACTTAGCCGCTTGTTGAACAGGGGGTGGGGTGCTTCGGTCTGTGGGAATCGAGAACGGGCGATGAGCGTGGCTCGATTGTCGACAGGGACAGTAGTTACCTTCCACCTGCACAGTCGGCGGCGCTGGTAGATCTTTGGGAGGAGCACCCTCGATGTCGCCCAAGGTTCGTGTTACTGTTTGAACATCTGTGAATAACCCCCTTCAATCTATGTCGCCGATTGAGAAGGCACGTTGGTTACCTCGTTCATCTTCCGCGATTTCCTGGATACTCGACACCGAAAACTGGTTGTATACGGTGCGGACGTCCCATCGCTGTTCCCGTTTCTCACTCCAACATATCATAATCATATTCCATATCTGGTCTTGTAACCATTGGGTGTTCGTCGGGCGGGGTGGCCGATCACCAGTCACAACGTGGAAGATGATGATACCATCCCGAGCGTTTCCGAACGGTACAATCTCCGTGAGGGTCTTAGAGCAAAGTGGTGATGTCAGAGATGTCCGATTGCGATGTGGGACGAAGGTACCTCATAGGCGGTCATCGCGAGGGAGTAAATGTCACTCTCTTTCGATGGGTTGCTATTCGAGAGGCTGAACTGTGATGGATTCAACAGTTCGGGGGCCATGTAACGGACGACGCCGGGTTTGGATGTTGTCGTACTACCTGGCTCTACGACGGTGGGATCGGTTATGACACCCGTTATCCCGAAGTCCCCCAGGCGTGCGGTGCCCTCATCAGTGATCAGGATGTTCCCCTAGACAGAACGGACATCGGTGCATGTCTCAAGCCGAGAACCATTTCAGTGCTCACCGGATTGATATCACTGTGTACAATACTCAGTGAATGTAGGTACTCGAGACCACAAGCAGCTTGCGCAAGCTATCGAGGGCGAATTCTCAGACGGTTTGTCCCTAAAGATCATGTAGATCGCTCACCAGGTTCAATCGGTTGGCCCGCCGATTTTTCTTGGTGTACTCGGTGATGTTTCCGTTTGGCAGCCAAGGGGTGACAATGCAAAACGAGAACAACGTCTCCGAAACTCCGTTGAAGGGTAACACGTTTGCATGGGAAACGTATTTCCACCCTATGATCTCACGATAGAACCTCTGGTTGTAATCAGACTGAGTTCACCATCTCGACGGAATACTATCACACACCCGTTTGATCTTGTCCAAGTTCGTCGCCGTCTGGGTTCGGAAAGCCTTCACACACACCTGGTTTCCATCCAGATGACCTTTCCAAATATCCGCGAATCCACCCGAAGCGTAAGGGATCGAATCACTCAACGTCACCCCGCTCGGGAAATACGATTTAGGAAGGACCCCATGTGAAGGTGAAACTTTGCGCAGAACTCTGAAACACCGGTTCTTCAAGCTTGGATTCACCGTGGTGGATGACACGACCTGATCGTTGGATTTAGCGCGCGCGGGAGGGGGGTAAACTGATAGAGCGGTACCTTGTCGAGGATTTCTACGAGGTTCTCCGCTTCCGCTGGACTGAGTGGGGGCGAGCCATTTGGTGATTGTTCAGCCCGCAATGTCGTGGAGACGATGAAGGGGATAAGCTGCGACTCAACCCCCAGCTTCACAAGGTCTTCAGCAGCGATGGGAGGGAAATCTGGTGAAAGACTCTCATCGTCAGCGGGTCGTGCCCGCGAAGACAGCGATTATAACTCACTCTGTGGGCCATGGGTTCCGTCTGACATGCAGATCCTTTGGCGGGCAAGGGGAGATAAGGGCAAATAACAGGCGACACCCCATTGGAGGCCGTCCTAGTAATATACTGATATCCACGCCGGAGCCATGCACTAGAGTCGTGTCATCGGGTTTCGAATGCAAGACAGCTCCCGCACAGCCTCCCTCATCTGATCATCGTATGCAGATCAGCGCCGCCGTTTCTGACTCAGTGAAGGCTTCACCATTTATACATAATTCCGACTTTCTAGGAAACTAAAGTCGGTGATTACTCGCTTATCATCCCTATACCACCTCTCAACGATGGTGAACAGATGCGATTACCTCAAGAGCTCATAGATGGCATCATCGACCGTCTCTCCGACGACCGCCAGATGCTCAAAACCTGCTCTCTCGTCGCAACGACGTGGTTGCCTAGATCACGACTTCACCTCTTCAACAAGATCTCCCTGAACAACGAACGGGCGGGGCGATGGTGTTCTGCAATCCGTCCTGGTCCGGATGGTGTCGCGCGCCTCGTCCGCACGTTCACGCTCCAGCAAGCGCCGACACATCTGTGGTTGGGAACCAAGTACTTGGACGCGATTTCGGACCACTTCTCCTCTTTCCGGCATGTCGAAAACCTATCCGTCACCTGGTTGGACTTGAGTGACTTCAAGCCAGGGTCGCTCGCTCGTCATTTCGCTCATTTTGGGTCTTCTCTACGCTCCCTGCATTTGTCCTACGTCTCCGCCAATTACTCGACGCTAATAACCTTCCTTCAACTATTCCCATGTCTCGGAGAGCTTTTCATTCATAGCCCAGACTTGTGCGATGACAATCCTCCTCCGCGTGTATCAAGAACCGCTCCGCTTTTTCGTGGATTCCTGAACATCGAATTTTTCAACTCAACTTCCTCCTCCTTCGTTTCACATCTAGCTTGCTTGGACTTGCGATTCTCGTCTATCTCAGCCTTCAACTGCCATTTCTCGTCCGGTTTCCCGTTGACCAACTTGCTGGAAGCTTCTTCGCTGTCCCTGCGTAGTCTCGAACTTGGGACCATCACTTTCTGTGGGCTTTTTTCGTTCCATTCCCCGCGTCACGACGTCATTAATCCACTTCCCAGCCAAATCCACTAGTCTATCCCTAATGCGGTGTGAAAACCTCCAGGACGTGACAGTTGGGACCTTTGAAGAAGACAGACCGCCTTTACTCCTATTCTCCCTGTTATCCACGTTATCTTCCTATCACCTTACGCACCTTACCATCGACTTTGCGGCCATGCCAAGCCCTCATTGGTCTGAATGGAAGGCCGTCGACGCTCATCTTCTTCAAATGGCGGAGAGATGCGGTCTCAGGAAAGGGCCACAGGTAGTGCTGCGTACGACGCGAGGGATGCCTGGTGATGCTGTCGATGGACGACAGTTGTTGCCAAAGTATTGGAATGTCGGACCAGTAGAGTGGACGTTGAATATCCGATCCCAACCGGGTAACTGATAAGTATAGATGCCAGGGGTCCATTAATTGTCATACGTCTCCATTACTTCATCGACGGCGGGATTGTTGCCTCGTGGCATAATCGCGCGCATATGAAACGCATGCAGGTCAAAGCGTGGCGCTGTGTGCTTTGCCTTCCCCCACCCGTCCCTACTCGTTGGGGTGACATCGTGTTGCAACGTACCCTACTTCCTTGTGGGCAGAAGCGATGCCGACGGAAGCGAAACTCTCGTTGATTAATGATGTTCCCACCATCACAGCCCAACTTGATGGACTTTGCGCCGATCAGAACCCCAACGACCTCTGTGAGGCCCTGGGGGCGGCATTCGCGGAGCGCGAGCTGTACAACCGATACCGGACCTCCCTGGTAGAGGACGTAGAGAGGGCGGAGGCGCTGCTGGAGGTATTCGACAAGGTGCGCCGTAGAAATATGTGCCATTCCGTGAAGTGTCTTAATATCACTGCACGGCACAGGCTCTTACGAACCCAAAACATGATGTGAAGATATTCAAGAAGTTTCGTCAGCTCTGTGGTCAAGCGGGATTACTCCCCGCTTCTCACATCATACCCGACAACTTGATTCAAACGAGCGAGAACCCTGTCGCCTCCGGTGGGTTCGGTGACGTGTGGGAGGGCAAATGCGCCGATGAACCGGTGGCGATTAAGGCCCTCCGCGTGTATAAACCGGATGACGTACGGAAAGTTAGGAAGGTAATTCGTCCGTTGTTTCCGGTATCCCCTTGGCGGCTGTAGCTGACTGTCATCACAAGGTCTTCTGTAAGGAGGTGGTGATATGGAGGCAGATCTCGCATCCCAATATTGTCCCATTCCTTGGGGTTTCGGAGTCGCATGCACCCCTTTGCATGGTATCCCAATGGATGCCGAACGGAAATGTGCGGGACTACGTTGGGAAGAATCCCGAAACCAGCCGATTGCAATTGGTGCGTTGACTTGAATTTACGTTGGCCTCGAGCTGACGAGGCTTCAGTTACTCGATATCAGTCGCGGGTTGTCGTTCTTACACTCCAAAGATATCGTGCACGGAGATTTGAAAGGGGTTCGTCTTTGTTTTTCTCTGCTGTGTCTCAGTCAGTATCTCAACCTCTCACCTCAGGATAACATTCTCGTTGACAAGTCGGGTCGTGCGCGACTAAATGACTTTGGGTTCACCAGCATTGCCAGTCTCAACTGCACGGAAACTTCCGCATCTGGGTTCAAGGGAACCCAGCGATGGATGGCACCCGAGCTCTTCAATATCAATGACGAAGATAAGTCCGGTCTTTCCACGCGCGCATCAGACGTATTCGCTCTGGGGATGGTCACTTTCGAGGTGAGGAGTGTTCAACAGGCAAGACTGTCTCACGGCTTTGAACCTCCCTGTTGTACTTTCCCAGGTGTTCACGGGGCGATTGCCGTTCCCAGAGTACAACGCTAGCGCAATGGTCATGAAAAAGATTGTCGAGGGCGAGCGACCACAGAGACCTCAAAAGGGCAAGAAACTTGGACTTTCGGACGAATTTTGGGAAGTCATACGATCTTCGTTGGCTCACGAGGCGGAGAAAAGGATTCCGGTAGAGATGATTCTTGAGTTTCTGGAGAGTGCCACCACGGACATCACTGTGCTCAAAGAACTCGCCGAGTTCGATGCAAATTCTGAAGATGACATCCGACGGCTTCGTCGCATGTTTGGATACGGAGACAATACACTTTTGGGGATGCGAGAAGAAGAGACCCTCGTCCTCATCGAGGTCTTTGATCGAGTGGGGTTTCTCATTCAACATTGCGCCCCGCTCCTTCGATTCTGACTTATTTTGATTTCAGGTCCTAAACTCTTCATTGAACAACGGTGAATTACGCAGCCGATGTTTGCGTGGGCTCCAGAAAGTTTCGGCCAGATGTGGCCTTCTGCCAAAGAGCTACTGGATCACCCACGGCGGACTTGCCCAGCCGGGCGTGGACTTCTCCGCCACCGGAAGGATCTCCAACACCTGTCAGCGGTCGGTCGATGGGCAACTGGTGGCTGTCAAGACGGTTAGTCCTGACTGCACTGAAAGTTTCAACGCCTTCAAGCATGTACGTCCCCCCCCCCTCACCAACATATCTCTTATTGACGTCGCATACTGTTTGGGTTCTCACAGAGACTGTGCACCAACGCGGTGATGTGGAAGCGACTATGCCATCCCAATGTGGTCAGTTTCCTTGGGTTCGGTTCTGGGTCCCCGCCTTTCTCCCTTGTATACCCTTGGATGTCCAACGGAAACCTGTCCGATTACTTGCGCGAGCACCCCGATGTTGATAAATTCGGTTTGGTACGTGGTTACGCCAGCACTGTCGTCAGCTGTCGAACGATCCTGACTCTTAATCGATACCAGTTATTGGATGTCGCTCGAGGATTGGCCTACCTGCACCGGTATAACCTGGTTCATGGTAATTTGACAGGAGTTAGTCTTTATCCTCTCGTCCCGAGATTGGGGGACTGACAACCTCCCAGCATAATGTCCTGGTAAATAGCGATGGAGTCGCTTGCATCTCGGAGTATGGCCTTGACGTTGCCTTGTGCGACGAGGCTTCTTCCAAGTTGATGCCGACCAACGTTCGCTGGACGGCACCGGAGGTTCTCAAGTATAAAAAAGAAGACAAGAGCGTCACATCCGTGGATGACGGAAAACGCGCTGACGTTTATTCGTTTGCTGTTTTGATGTTTGAGGTAGGTCTACCCTATTGTTATTCCAAAGTTTGGGTCTATATCCCGTCTCCCCGTCTCCCTCGCCAGGTCCTGTCCGGTACCAGCCCATTTCCCAAAGACAGTGATGAGGAAGTTGTGGATAAGGTCACCACGGGAATGCGGCCTGAGTGGGCACCGGAGTATGCTTCTCGGGGGCTGGAAGACCCCCTTTGGGAGCTGATCGAAGTTTGTTGGATTCATGACCCGGAAGAACGACCTACGGCGCTCACAGTGCTACAAACCTTGCAAGCAATCGGCGAAGAGAGACCCCAGGAATCCCAGGAACCACCGGCACACATCGACGAAGATACATGGCATTATGTCGAGGTTACCCCGGAATCCAGTACGTTTGGTTTCTGCGGCGGCGGATAGCAGGACTGACGTTAGATCGATCTTCAGCCCCTTCGAATTCTAAAGGACATAAAGAGCACTCTCACTTATCCGGCTCGATCGGTCGCTTGTTCGCATCACCACAGCCCAGCGGGGGCAGCACACCCAGGGACGGTGCACCAAAGAGTCGCCGAAAGAGGGTCAAAAACCACATGCACCACCTGTTACATCTGTCGAAACACGACTCGACTACGGCGGAGACCGTCGAGAAACGCAAGCCGGAGATGGAGCTTGTCGACCGACGCGCGGAGACCGCCTATGTTTCCGATGGCAGCATCTCCTATCTCACTTCAAAGCCGATCCCTAGCGGGAAGAAGCTGACAAAGGTCGTGATTACCGTTGTTTCCAAGGATCAAGGATGGTCAAATTTTCCGGAGGACCATGGCACGTACCGTGGAAGTTGGACGTGGTTCGAGTTATCAGTTGGATCGTCCTCGGAGGTGCCTGGGGAGAAATGGCGCGGCGAGGTGGTGAGGAACCTTCACGCGCATGGTGACTTCAAGAAGCACACCATCGAGATTTCAGATAAAGGGTTGTACGAAAAAGCGGAGAGTGGAGATGTTTTGACAGTTTGGGCTCACGCTCAGTTCGGTGGTTGGAAGAATACGGTGAAGAAAGTTACGATACGATATGTTGTTGAGTAGTTTGTACTAGGTTGTATTCTGTAGCTCGTACCTGGTTACACTGGCCAGGAACAAGCCCGGCCGGGCTTCCGGTGCAAGCCAGCAGTAGGAAGTGAAGGCAAGACCTTCAAGTGGTATCTTCGAACACTGCAATTACCACCGTGCCGTGTACTACTGTAGCTAAGACCATTCAAGTCAACCATGAAATTCGAAAGGAACTTGAAGACGAGACTGAAACTCACCCGCGGGAAGTGCCGATCCCGATCAGACAAACATGTACAAAGCCGATGGGGTCAACGCTCGCAGTGACAGAACGTGTTCCGTACCTATGCGTTTCGTCTTCGCTGTCCTCTCTTGTGCCCTGGAGATGGCTAAGTTACTTAAGAGCTTACCGCAATGCAAAGTTGTTCTTGATCGAGATTGACCGCGGGACGGTTACACTCTGCCTGATCTGCAGAGGATTATCGACTACCGGCGGTTACCGTGTATCATCTAAACGCTCAGCATTCGGTGCTCCTTGTTTTCCTGTGACCTGTTGCTCGGGTGCGTTGAATTGCTGGGATGGAGGCGTCTACGTGCGGTGTACTTTGGGTGGGCTGTCCAAGCCGCCTGTCATACTATGTGGCCATGTGTACACCCCGTGTTCAACTATTTGTTGCCTTTGCCTCGACCCCCTCACCCTGCCATCTTCTATCATGACCACCTTTGAGTCCTGGGAAGCCATCGACACCACCTCCAACCCTGGGTCACACTCAGCGGCAAGCACAGTATTTCACACCTGCATGGAAGTGCAGAGTCCTTGTGACACAGGATCCCCAGTGTCTGGTATCGGAATGGTGAGTTGTTTTTCCAACCTCTGCCCACCACCCCTCACAGGCCATTTGTGCAAATAGGATACGTCAGTGTTTCCTGTCAGCGGGGTATTTCGGGGTTATCTGACGAGCGTTGCAGGCGAACCGGCAAATCTAACCCCCCAGCACCGACCTTGTTCCTCGATAAGAACTTCAACCCTACCGAAGACGTCGCGGGTCTTATGTTGATTGGTTGCAGCGCTACCGGCGGTCAGGCCTTGGGCGATGGTGGCGTGGTCTCGCCTCTACCCTCGCCTTGCATTGGACCCTCACAGCGTACGAATCACCCCCCTGATCCAACCTTCCTTATCGACTCCTACGAGCAAGCGTGGAAACGCTTGATCAGCCGTGCTGTTCCCCGGAATGAGCTTCCCGCCCTCATCGAGGTAATCTTCTCAGGCAGGAAGACGAGCAATATCGTTGATCGCCTCCGAGAGGGTGACGCCCAGGCTTTTGTAGACGTGGTAGATGAAGTGCGTCACCACGCTGTTTCCGAGGAATGATATACTTATCTTCCAATGTTCTATATTCTTTTCCTTAGACATTGGACAACCCCGAACTTACATCACGTACCCGGAAGAAGTGTGTGAAATCGCTATACAAGATGTGTGCTCGCCATGCCCTGTTCCCTAGGTCACTGAAGATCGAGTTATGCGACGATGCAACCAGCAGCGTGCTTTATCGTGGCGGGTTTGGGGACGTATCGAAAAGCGAATACCAGGGGCGGGAGGTTGCAGTCAAGGCTTTGAGGACGTATGCTACCAGTGACTCGCAAAAGATCATCCGGGTGGGTCGCTGGTTATTTTATCCGTTTCCTTCATAATCATGACCATAAATCACCCAGAGGTTCTGCAAGGAGTTTGTGTCATGGAAGGCTCTTCAGCATCCAAACGTGTTGTCGCTCCTAGGAGTGATAATGACCGATACTGAGTTCGCGATGGTGTCAGAGTGGATGCCGAATGGGAACATCAACCAGTTTGTAATGTCACATCAAGACGCAAATCGGTTTGAACTTGTGAGTCCCCCGCTTGAGGCCCTGTGATCCTCGTCTGTCGTTGACAATGATGTGTCTCCTGTAGCTTGGCGACGTCGCAAGAGGCTTGGTGTATTTGCACGGTCAGGGTATGGTCCACGGGGATCTCAAGGGGGTGCGTCTTCAAAGCTGGGATCACGTTTTTCTCTTAAACGGAACCCGTCTGTCAGGCCAATATCCTGGTTGATCGGACCTACCACGCCCGCCTTGCAGATTTCGGACTTCTTACGATTACCTCCTGCTCAGCACTCTCGAGCTCATTCACGCAGGGTGGTACCGCCCGATGGATGAGCCCGGAACTTTTAGACCCGGAAATCAAAGATCACCATCGGTCGAAATGTTCGGATTGCTACGCTCTTGGAATGGTGATATACGAAGTTCTCAGGGGACGAACACCGTTCTATCGACACGCGGATTTGGTCGTTATTGGGAAGGTACTTCGGGGTGACCGCCCTGAAAAACCTCGAGGGGTGGAAGGGGTGTGGTTCACAGGTGGTGTGTGGGAGCTGTTAGGACATTGCTGGACACCCCAACCGGAAAACCGCCCGAGCATCGATGATGTCCTTCAGTGTTTGGAGAAAGTCTCGGGGTCCTGGATGCCACCTGCTCAACTGTCAAGAGTTTCATCAGTAGCTGGTTCGCTCACACGGGAATCCTCTGACATGATTACTACGGAAAGCACGGATCCCCCATCCCCAATGGCTCCGTCTCAGCAATCGGGAGAGCGGGGCATTGAGGAATCTGCAGAAATCGACAATAAGGTGTGTTGGACGAGCCTTTTCGACAAGTTCTGGTATTGACTCGGTGGCCCATTAGGTTCCTCTCAATTACCTGGGGGAACACCAATCTCATCATACGAGCAACCCGTTGCCTGGGCAGGGTTTCTTGAGAGAAGACATTAGCAGAAACGACACGGTACCAAGCGATCCCGGCTCGGGAGGTGGTGGAGGAAATGTGTTTGTGAAGTTAACAACGCGATTCAGTGAGGAACCTACACCAGGTGGCAACAAGGGTCACGCCACACACGACACTGGCTCCAGATCAAAGGCTGCCGTTGACAATATACCACACGTAGGGTCCTCACAACATCCTTTAGCTTCCGCTCTGACCCCTGCGCTGCTGCTAGGCTGCTAGACCTTCTCAATGGAAGAACTCCAATGCTACACCCGCTTTGGTGGACTGCGAAGATTTGGCAGTTATCGTAAGACAAGCGGACGTGACCAATTCTGAGTGCTCATTGTGAGACAGGCAGGAGATGTGGAAGATGCATCCAGCATATTGGCTGAACGCAGGTCACATCTTGAGGAATGTGCAAGTCAAGGTTAGAGTTTACTCTGCCGTAATGGGACAGGTCTAACTCCCGCCAGTGAGAAGGACAATCTGTCACGGAAATCAATGGGTGGGAACAACGGCCCCAATGAAAGTCAACTCGTCCTCTACAGCACTCTTTCCGGAAAGGACCTCCCAGTGGGGTGGAGAAAGATCTTTCTGGGAGAGGACCGGAGCATTGACCGCTTCGTTGCTCCCTGGTACTCTGACTGCCTCTACCACCCGACTTCGTGGTATTACGCCATACCTTCCCTCCTTGCAGGCGGAAACAACGTCGACGGAAGTGAAGCCCTCATTGATTGGTGACATTATCGCCCTCACAGCCCGACTTGATGGACTTTGCGTCGATCAGAATCCCGAAGATCTCTCTCATACCCTGCGGATCGCATTCACGGAGTGTGAGCTATACAATCTGTACCTTACTTTCCTGGTGGGTGATACAGAAAGAACCAAGGCGTTGTTGGAGGTATTCGACAAGGTGCGCCGAGAAAATATGTGCTATTCCGTGAAGTGATTCTCAGTACCACTGTACGTCACAGGCTCTTACGGCCCCGAAACACGATGTGGAGATATTCAAGAAGTTTCGCCAGCTTTGTGGTCGAGCGGGATTACTCCCCACTTCCCACATTATACCCGGGGACTTGATCCAAACGACTGAGAGTCCTATCGACTCTGGCGGTTTCGGCGATGTATGGCAATGCATCTACGATGACAAACCGGTGGCGGTTAAGGCTCTCCGTGTGTACAAGGAGGATGACGTGCGGACAGTCAGAAAGGTAACTCATCCGGTGTTTCTGATATATCCTTGGCCGCTGTAGTTGACTGTTATCACAAAGTCTTCTGCAAGGAGGCGGTGATGTGGAAGCGGATCTCACATCCCAACGTCGTCCCATTCCTTGGGGTTTCGGAATCGCCTGCGCCCCTTTGCATGGTATCTGAGTGGATGCCGAATGGAAACATACGAGGCTACGTTGGGAAAAATCCTGGAACCAGTCGGTTGCAATTGGTGCGTTAACTTGAAGTTACACCGGGCCCGAGCCGACGAGACCCCAGTCGCTCGATACCAGTCGCGGCCCGTCGTTCTTACATTCCATCAAGATTGTGCATGGAGATTTGAAAGGGGTGCGTCTTAGATCCTTTCTTGCGCGCATTGTCTTACTGTCTTCTGTCTCAGGATAATATCCTCGTTGATAAGTCGGGTTGCGCGCGGTTGATTGATTTTGGGTTCACCAGCATCGCCAGTCTCGACTGTACGGAGACTTCCGCGTTCAGGTTCAAGGGATCTCACCGATGGATGGCGCCCGAGCTCTTCGACATCAACAGCAGAGGTCTCTCTACGTGCGAATCTGACGTGTACTCCTTTGGGATGGTAGCTTTCGAGGTGAGTAATGTACACCGTGGTGCATTGTATTCTGGTTCTGAGACTCCCTCTTATACCTTCCTTCAGGTCTTCACCGGGCAAGTGCCGTTCGCGGAGTACAAGACTTCGGCAATGATCGCGAAATGTATCATAGATGGTCAGCGACCACAGAGACCTCCAAAGGGAAAGAAACTTGGACTTTCGGACGAGTTTTGGGAGATTATACGATCCTCGCTGGCTCAGGAGGTGGAGAGGAGACCGCCAGTGAAGACGTTTCTTGAGTTTCTAGAGAATGCTACCCCGGACATCGCTGTTCTCAAAGAACTCGCCGAATTCAATGCGAATTCTGAGGACGACATCCAACAGCTCCGGTATATGTTCGAGTACGGGGACAATACACTTTTAGGGATGCGAGAGGATGAGGCCCTCATTCTCATCGAGGTCTTTGACCGGGTGGGTTTTTTCATTCGGCATTTGGCCCCTCACTCGTTTCTAACCTATTTTGGTTCCAGGTCCTAAACTCTTCGTTGAACGACGGTGATTTACGTAGCTGGTGCTTACGCGGACTTCAGAAAGTTTCGGCCAGGTGTGGCCTTCTGCCAAAGCGCTACTGGATCACGCACGGTGGACTTGCCCAACCTGACGTGGACTTCTCCACCACTGGAAGGGTTTCCAACACCTGTCAGAGGTCGGTGTATGGTCGGGTTGTGGCTGTCAAGACGATTGGTCCTGATCGCATAGATAATTTCAACGCCTTCAAACATGTACGTCCCCCCCCTCTCACCAAAGCATCTCTTATTGGCGTCGTATTCTATTTGCGTTCTCACAGAGACTGTATACCAACGCGGTGATGTGGAAGCGACTCCGGAACCCGAATGTGGTCCGTTTCCTTGGTTTCGGCTCCGGGTCTCCGCCTTTCTCCCTTGTATACCCATGGATGTCCAACGGGAACTTGTCCGATTACTCGCGCGATCACCCCGACGTTGATAAACTCGGTTTGGTACGTGGTTACCCCCGGCAACGTCGTCAACTGCCGAACGATATGATTCTTATTCAATACCAGTTATTGGGCGTCGCTCGAGGGTTGGCCTACCTGCACCAGTATAACCTGGTTCATGGTAATTTGACAGGAGTTAGTCTTGATTCTCTCGTCCCGAGATTAAGGGCTGACGACTTCACAGCGTAATATACTGGTAGGTAGCGACGGAGTAGCCTGCATCTCGGAGTACGGCCTTGGACTTGTCCTTCGTGACGAGGCTTCTTCCAAGTCGATGCCGACCAACGTTCGCTGGATGGCACCGGAGATTCTCATGGCTGAAAGAGAAGACAAGCGGGTCACATCTGTGGATGACGGAAAACGCGCTGACGTTTATTCGTTTGCTGTTGTGATGTTTGAGGTGGGTCTACCCAGTCTTTGTTTCCAAGTTCGCCCCGTAACTCGCCCCCCTCGTTCCCATCACCAGGTCCTGTCCGGTGTCAGCCCGTTTCCCAAAGACAGCGATGAGGAAGTTGTGGGCAAGGTTACTACAGGAATGCGGCCTGAGTGGACACCGGAGTATGGCTCTCAGGGGCTGGGAGACGCTCTTTGGGAGCAGATCAAAGCTTTTTGGAGTCATGACCCGGAAGAACGACCCACGGCGCTCATGGTGTTACAAGCTTTGCAAGCACTCGGTGAAGAGAGGCCCCAGGAATCCCAGGAACCACCGGCAAACATCGATGACGATATGTGGGATTATGTTGGGGTTACCCCGGAATCCGGTGCGTCTGGTTTCCATGGTGGCGGACAACAGGACTGACGGCTGATTAACCTTCAGCCCCTTCGAATCCTAAAGGACATAAGGAGCACCACACAGAGCACCACAACTCTGGCATCATATCCGGTCGCACACTCGTGTCGTCTTCCTTTTTCTCAGGTTTCAAATCTCCACGCCACAAAGAGCGCCACAACTCTAGCAACCTATCCGGTCGCACACTCGTGTCGTCTCCCTTCTCCTCGGGTTCCAAATCGCCACACGATTCCAGTGGGGGCATGCACAGAAGTAGTGGAACCAGTCACTGTTTTGGTACGCGGGTCGGGAAGCTCATGCGCAGATTCCTGCACTTACCGAGGCACGCGACGACGGAGGCGGTCAGAAGATGCGAGCTGGTTAAAGAGTCTACACGGGGAACTGAGATTATCGACCAACGCGAAGAGGAGGTCAGCGTTCGTGATGGAAACATCCCGTATCTTGTCTCTCTGCCAATTCCTCAAGACAAGACGTTGAGGAAAGTAATCGTCACCATCGTCTCCAAGGACCAAGGGTGGTCGAAGTATCTACATGACCACGGCACGTATCGTAACAGCTGGACCTGGTTCGAGCTGTCAGTTGGGCCCTCGAAGGATTCCGAGAAATGGCGCGGGGAGGTGGTGAGGAACCTTCATGCACACGGTGAATTCAAGGAGCACACCGTCGAGATATCGGATGGGGAACTGTACGAGAGGGCGAGGAGTGGAGATGTCCTCACGGTTTGGGTTATCGCCAGGTACCGGGATTGGAAGAATACGGTGAAGAAAGTCACGATACGATATGTCGTCGAGTAGTTCGTACCACTGGTTTGTACTCTGTAATTTGTACCTACAGTTGCACAAGAATCCTTATGCCCGCATTCTAGCACGAACTGTGCGGATAATGCCAAACACCGAACAAGGAACGCGTGAGCAAAGATATAGAAGCGGTTGACCAAGCGCCAAAGCGCTGGGCGCTATATTTTCCTGTCCGCCACGTCCACCGTGAAATGCCAGCCTATCATAGACCCGCCTTGCCTGCACCTCTTTTGACCGAGCCTCAGTCTCCGGTTGCGGGATTGCCACCCATGTTCTCTTGAAGTGCACCCATTCGTCTCTGTGACCACCAATGGTATCTGGCGCTTCCCATGAGCCTCGAGGAATAAGCAAGGCATCTAGTAGCCAGTTTCTCCGTTGCCCGCGACCAGCCTATCCGTTCAACCTCGCAAGTTGTTGCATGAGCCAGACATCCCCATGATCCCGCCCGATTCCTTACGACAACTCCACGACCTCGACAGAACTTCGCCCCGGTTTCACAACCAGGTCAACAACTTCCTTCGCGGGGGCGAATATCAAACCGCTGTTCCGGACCTGCAAGGCGAGGATTTGGTGTGGCTCGTCGAGTACCTGGATACTGTGAGTCTCCAGATCATTTCTCCCCACTCCACGCTCAAAACCAGTGTAGGTTCTCATCGGGATTTCCGATCCTGCAAGCCGTGTATTCCAGGAACTTCTGCACGAGTTCGGAAGAATATGCAGTGTCAAGTTGGTGCTACCGAGGTCGTGCACGCTTCCGAATTCTCTTCTGGACGTTAAGATTCCGTCCGTCTCTCGACACGGATATGAGGGGACCCTTAATGGCTCGAGGGTACGGATCCAACGTGTAAGTTTGTGCCCCAGGAGAGGTCCGCAGAAGGTCAAGGAGGTTCGTTCTCAATGTCACACTTCTCCACTCTCGGGAGCTAACATAAATTACAGACCTTCTACCAGTTGGCCGTGGTGTGGAAACACTTGGTACATCCAAACATCGTCCCGCTTCTCGGTGCAACCACCGAACCCCTTCAACTCGTTTCGGAATGGATGACCGCCGGCAATCTGACGGAATACATTACGAACCACCCAGATGCAGACAGACTGAGTCTCGTGCGTGTCCCTTCGTCTGTGTTGTACGACACTCTCACCCCATCGCCAGTTATCTGATGTCGCTGAAGGCCTTAGCTTTCTTCACTCCTGCAACATAATTCATGGAGGTCTCAAGGGAGTACGGCGATCGTACTGGATCTCGTTTCACTGCAATATTGACATTCAACAAGCCAAACATCCTTGTAGATACCGATGGCCGTGCAC
>Ga0307515_10012837_pt1 | contig 15720 bp, 15 predicted proteins | sample 17_EM_MG_FD_194513 | JGI IMG/M metagenome (GOLD analysis project Ga0307515, IMG submission 194513) | Populus trichocarpa ectomycorrhiza microbial communities from riparian zone in the Pacific Northwest, United States - 17_EM | ecosystem: Host-associated > Plants > Roots > Unclassified | place... | reverse complement strand
CGGTGACGGCAATGCCGCCGTTGTCGATCTCGTCGATCAGTGACGGCAGTTCGGCCAGGTAGGCCCGGGTCGACACGGCGCCTTGGCCGTTGCCCTGCAGCCTGAAGTTCGCCGAGCGCAGCGCCACCGACGGCAGCTCGATGGTGGGACCGGCCATCGAGCCGATCTGGATCCAGTTCAGCTCGCGGCTCCGGTCGGCGCGGCCCTGTAGCAGTGCCATGATCGCCTCGGTGGCGGGTTTGCCCCAGAGGTAGTCGATGACGAGGTCGACCTCGGCGGCTTCTTTGGCCAGGGCGGCCGCGGTGGCGTCGGCGTCGTCGGTGAGCGCGACGGTGGCGTCGGCGCCGAGGCCGGTCAGGGTGGCCAGGCGGGCCTGGTCGCGGCCGGCGCCGACGACCCGGCCGGCGCCCAGACGCTTGGCGACCTGGATGGCCATCTGCCCGGCGTTGCCGGTGGCGCCGAGGATCAGCACCGACTGCCCCGGCTGGATCGGGACGCGGCGGCGCAGCGCCACCCAGGCCGACATGGCCGGGTTCATCGCCGCGGCGATCTTCGCCACGTCGGCGCCGTCGGGCAGCGGAACGCTGCGACGGCTGTCGATGACGGTCCGGGTCGCCATCGGGCCGACCAGGTCGTCGTCGGCCACGAAGTACACGATTCCGCCGTCGGCGCGCCGGCCGACCCCGTCGATGCCGGGGACCAGCGGCAGCTTCCCGGTGCTGGTGTAGTGCTTGCCGGAGGTGCCGCTGCGCACTCGCGGGTGCAGGCCGACAGCGAGGACGTCGACGAGTTCCTGGTCCTCGTCGGCGGGAGTGGGCAGGTCGAAGGGCTCCCACCGGTCCTTGCCGCGGTGGATCGGATCAACGCCGCCAGGGCCGGATACCAGAGTTACGTCGACGAGTTCCGGGCGCTGTCCGCGCGTACCGCTGAGCAGGCCGCCGCCCGGCAGCGGGCCGGTCACCATGCCTCCGCCCGCGCCGGCTATCTGCGGGCCGCGAGTTACGGCTCGGCCGCGCTGATGTTCATACTTGGCACCGCCACGCCCGCCGCTGAGGCGACCGTCTTCGCGCAGATGCAGGGTTGCTGGCAACATGCGGCCGCCCTGTTCGACCCGCCGATCGAGCGGGTCGCCATCGACACGAAGGCACCACCATGCCCGGCTACCTGCTGAAGGCGGACCGGTCGGCTCGGCCGCGCCCCACCATCATCCTCAACAACGGAAGCGACGGGCAGAGCATCGAGCTGTACGCGTTCGGCGCTGCCGCGGCCCTGGAACGCGACTACCACGCGCTGATTCTCGAAGGTCCAGGGCAGGCGCCGATGCTGTTCGAGCGGAATCTGCCGCTGCGCTCCGACTGGGAACACGTCATCACCCCGGTGGTGGACTGGCTGCATCGGCGTCCCGAGGTGGACCGGGACCGCATTGCCCTGGTCGGCTGGAGCCTGTGCGGGGAATCGGTCACCCGGGCGGCCGCATTCGAGCACCGGCAAGGATCCTGTCCACAAGCCGACCGGCCCGACTCGCGAGGAACTGCTGGAGGAACTGGCCGCCAACGGGGTCAAACATGACCCTGACAAGGTGATCCTGATCGGCAAGGACGGCGACGGGAAGATCGTCTTCCTGGAGAGCGGCAACGCGAAGGCCGGGCTTCAGCACGTCATGGACCACGCCGACCAGTTCACCGACATCGGCGTCCCAGGGACAAGGTCGGCCAATTCGTGTTCGACGCGACCACCACCGGCAAGGTTGTCGGCTATCAAGGCAAGGGCACCGGCCGGCCGATTTACGAATTCCTGTTCGAGGGCAGGCCCTATAAGGTGGCCGTCACGGTCGGAAGTAACGGCTTTATCGTAGGAGCGAATCCCGTTGGCCACTGACGTCATCCGCGTGATGCCCGACTACCAGTCCTACCCGACCTGGCAGCCCGGAGCCGACGAATACAACGTCGACCCCGAGAAGCTGCCGATCTCCAAGGACCTCGCTGACGAGCTGAACGCCTGGGGCGACGACTACGACGCCACCCTCGTCCTCGACGATCCCGCCTCCTCCGGCTTCCCCGACGCGGCGTCCGAGAACGCGTTCGCCGAGCGAGGCGCACAGCTGGCCCGGCGCCTCGCGGTCGAGATGGCCGGCCGCTACCGGGTGGAGTACCACGACATCCGTACGGGGCAGCGCGAAACGATTACTGGCTGAGGGCGGCTTGCCGCCGATCTTTTTGGAACGCCGAAGTTGTCGAATCGACGCGCGTGCCCGGGCCTACCCCAGCATGGGGCGCTGTTCGATCGTCGAGCCGAACTCCCACCATCCATATCGTGGCTCGTCGCGATCGGTGATCCCGCATGAGCCGTCGCCAACAAATGGGCGACTCTCTGGCGCGTCGGCGTTCAGTACGTCAGGCACGCGTTGACGTTCGGTGCTCAGCTCAAGTCGAACCTGCGTTGGCGTGCCCGTCCCGCGGGATTGAGAGACGACTGACCGCGGGTTACCCGCTCTCGTGCGGCCACGGCTCGTAGGATCGGGTGGAGCGCAACGCGGGAGGTGGACAGAGCGAGCATGGCGTACCAACCGATGACGATGGTCGAGCTCGACCTGGCGCCCCCCGACTGGTCGAGGTCTCGAATCCTTACTACGCCGTGGTTTCCCTCCTCACTGCGGTCGAAGCGCATGGAAGCGCTCGTCTGGGCGCCGGCCGCCTTCCGCAAGCACGGTGTTTATCTCTCCGCACGTGATTTGGACGCCGCGTGAGTGATGACGGCCTGCTCGGTCGGGCCGAACTCGAGCGCGCCTTCGCGGCACTCGGCGACCGGCTTGTACACCGAGGCGTCGTAGCGGACCTGTTCATCGTCGGCGGCGCCGCAATGGCGCTCGCCTACGACGCCAACCGGGTGACCAGAGATGTGGACGCCACGTTCGTTCCGCATGGCGTGGTTCTGGAGGAAGCCCGCAACGTGGCTCACCTGATGGGTCTGCCGCCGTGGTGGCTCAACGAACAGGCCAGCGCCTACGTCTCGACCCAGCACGACGAAGGGAAACGCGAGGTGTTCGACCATCCGGGAATTCGGGTGATGGCAGCCTCGCCTGAACACGGCGATGAAGGCCTTCGCAGCCCGCAGCCGCGACGAAGATGACCTACGGGCGCTCGCCGCGATCATCGGCATATCAACCATCCAGGCGGCAATGGAGTTCTGTGCCCAGTTCTTCCCTGACGAAGAACTTCCGCCAAGGTCGCGCGCCATGCTCGAGGATCTTTTCGACTCGCCATAATGAGCAACGACCGCGAACTGCCGGAATAACCTCCTTTGATCCGCTGCCCGCTTCGTGGCATCTCAGCGGTGGCCGGATGGGCTAGGTGCAGGGAGATGAATGTCGACCACACTTCGAGGCTGATCGGCGCAATGACATTCGAATCGACGTCCGGCTCGCCGGCGAGGGACACCACGCGTCGGACCTTCGACCACCACGAGGCCAATCCGGACTTCATCCGGCTGGTCAGCATCGAGAACATCCACCGCGCCGAGCACATTGCCCAGCACACCTTCGGCGCGCTCTTCGGCCGGGACCTGCTCGCGAAGGACCGGCGAGAGCACTATCGGTCGATGCTCGGCGACATGGTCGTCGCCTACCTGACGTCACCGAGGCCCGGACGGCCGGTGAACCGGTGTCGTGCTGGTCGGGGGTGGCTTGTTGGGCCAGGTGATGCCGGTCGTAGCGGGCATGCTGCTTCGACACCACCGCCCGGCAATGGCGGGGCGGGTACACCGGGTCAGCCGCCGGGTCGCCGATGCGGTGCTGGCGGTGCTGGTGCTGTACTTCCTAGTCACCGGTGTGACCCGGCTACCTGAAGTGGGCTGGGCCGCTGTCGGGGCGATCGCTGTCGTGGTGCTGGCGTGCCTGTCGCCGGCGCTGATGCCGGTGTTCGGCCCGCCGGCGGCGCGGCGCGCGGTCGCGATGACCACGGCGGTACGGAACCTGTCGCTGGCGCTGTTCTTCGCTAGCGCGGCCGGGCCTGTGGTGGTGTTGACGCTGCTGGCCTACGGCTTGCTGATGTACGGGCTGTCGGTGCCGGTGGCGCTGCGGTTAGCGAGGACGGCGGCGCCGGTGAGCTGATCGGCCGGGACCGGTGTGGGCGAGGTGGCCCGTGCCACGATCCCGACCGCAGCGATGAGACAGGCGGCGCCGATCACGATGAGGACCGGCGGATAGCCGCCGGTGGTGAGCAGGCCCGCCGCGCCGAGCGGTGCGACCGCTTTGGCAAGGGTGATGGGTGTGGCAAGGATGCCGGCGATCGTGGCGTAGGCGGTGGTGCCGTACCGGTCGGCCAGCAGCGAAGGTTTGACGAGGCTGGCCACACCGAAGCCGATCCCGAACCCGACCACCGCGAAGGCGGCACCGACCCGACCGGCGCCGACGATCGGGAGGCTGAGCGCGGCGGCGGCCTGCACGGTGAAGACGACCGCGACCACCACGGGCAGCCGTAGGCGGCGTTGGGCGCCGGTGAGCAGCAGCCGGCCGGTCACCGACAGCACGCCGAGCAGCCCGGCGATCGTGGCGGCGAAGGTAGCCGAATGTCCCTGGTCGACGAGGAAACCGACGAGGTGGACGGTCATGGCGCTCATCGCCGCGCCGTGCGCGACGAACGCGACGGCCAGCCACCAGAACCGGCGGTCATGCACCGCCGCGCGCACGACGGTCGCCCGGTCGCGCCGCGACGGTTGCCGCCCGTTCGATGCGGGCCGTGGCGGTTTACGGACGACGAGGGCGTGCAGCGGTATCGCGACCGCACCGTAAAGCACCGCTAGCAGCAGTAGGGCGGTGCGCCAGCCGTAGCGGTCGGCTAGTAGGCCGGTGAGCGGCATGAAGATGGTGCTGGCGAATCCGGCCACGACGATGACCGCGAGCACGGCCTTCGCCCGTCGTTGCGGGTCGAACCACGAGACCACGACGGCCAGGGCCGGTTCGTAGAGCACCATCGCGGCGCAGACCCCGATGCCGATGAGCACCGCGTACAACTGCACGACGGTGTCCACCCGCGACCAGGCCGCCACCAGGGCGGTGGCGGCCACGGACCCACCGGTCATCAGCGCCCGGCCGCCGTGGCGGTCCAGCCACCGCCCGACCGGTACCGCCATCACCGCCCCGGCCAGCACGGAGGCGGTCAACGCGCCGGTGACGGCGGTGGTGGAGGCGTGCAGGCCGGCGGTCATCGGGTGCAGCAGCACCGCGAAGGCGTAGTAGAGCACGCCGTAGCCGACCGTCTGGGTCACCGCCAGCGCGGCGACGATCCACCATCCCCGCCCGGCCGGCGGGTGACCGCCAACCGGCCGGCCGGCGATCACCCGTGCTGCTCGGGTCACCCGGAACACGCGGTCAACTGCAGCAGCCGCCGGCGGCCTGCTCGTCCGAGGCTGGCGCGGCGACGGGTAGCAGGGTCAACGGGGCGGACCGCAGCCCACCGCCGATCCCGGTGGCCAGACCCCGCCCGGCCGACACCGTGACGGTTTCGGCGGTTGGTGTGGCGCAGCAGCCGCCGTCGTTGCTGTCGATCCGGTCGCTGTCGACCGGCACAGTGCTGCTGCACACCCCGGTTTCGGGCAGGTCCAGTTGGACGTCGCGGGCCGCCTGCCAGTCCCCGGCGAGCGCGGCGACGACCGAGCGGGCCTGTTCGTAGCCGGTGGCGAGCAGGAACGTGGGTGCCCGCCCGTAGGATTTAGCGCCGATCGCGTAGTAGCCCGGTTCGGGGTGGGCGAGTTCGTCGACGCCGTGCGGTGGCACGGTGCCGCAGGAGTGTTCGTTCGGGTCGATCAGCGGGGCGAGCGCCCGGCTGGCGCCCATGATCGGGTCGAGGTCGAGGCGCAACTCGGCGGCGATGCTGTGATCGGGCCGGAAGCCGGTCGCCGACACGACCCGGTCGGCGATGATCGCGCGGGTGCCGTCCGACACCTCCACCCCGCCGTCGCGCAGGGCCGTGACGCGCTGGAGGGCGAAGCCGGTGACGAGCTGAATGGCGCCGGCCTCGACGCGTTCGCGCAGGACGGTGCCGAGGGTGCCGCGGGCGGGTAGCGCGTCGGCGTTCCCGCCGCCGTAGCTGCGGGCCGGGGTGGCTGCCCGGATCGCCCACGTGACCTGGGTGCCGGGTGCCTGTTCGGCGAGGTCGGCGAGCAGCAGCAGGGTGTTGGCGGCGGAGTATCCCGCGCCGACGACCAGGACGCGTTTGCCGGCGAACCGGTCGCGGTCGGCGCCGAGGATGTCGGGCAGGGCGGGCTCGAGGAAAGCCGCCGCGCCGGTTTCGCCGTGGGCGGGGATGCCGGCGGCGCCGAGCACGTTCGGGGTGTCCCAGGTGCCGGAGGCGTCGATGACGGCACGGGCGAGGATGTCGTCGCCCGTCCCGAGGCGTACCAGAAAAGGGGTTGTCTCGCGGCCGGCGGTGCGGAGCCGGTCAAGGCCGAGCCGGGTCACGGCGACCACGCGGGCGTCGTAGCGGATCTGGGACTTGACCGCGGGCAGGTCGGCGAAGGGCTGCAGGTAGTCGGCGGCGATCTGGGCGCCGGTGGGCAGTTTGTCGTCGTCCGGGCGGACCCAGCCGGCCTCGGCCAGCAACCGGGCCGCGGCGGCGTCGATGGTGAACCGCCACGGGGAGAAGATCCGGACGTGCCCCCACCGGCGGACGGCGGCGGCCGGGCCGGCACCGGCCTCCAGCACAGCGAACCGGACGCCGCGCTCGGCAAGGTGCGCGGCGGCGGCCAACCCGACCGGCCCGGCGCCGATGACGACCACCGGCAGGTCCTCGAAACGAGTACTCACCACAAACTCCTGTCTCAACGATCGTGAATAGCTGCGGAAGGGTCCGGCCATCCGGCCGAGCCCGGGAGAATTCAGGTGATGCGAGGGCTGCGGCGTTCGACGAACACCACGTCGCGCCAGCGGTTGCCGAGGCTTTCGTGTCGGCCGATGCGCTCGCGGACACCGACGGTCCGGAAACCGGCGGCGTGGTGGAAGGCGAGGCTGGCGGTGTTCTCCGGGAAGATCCCGGACTGGATGGTCCAGATCCCGGCCGACTCGGTCGAGGCGATCAACGTCTCCAGCAGCGCCCGGCCGACACCCCGGCGCTGGGCGGCCGGGACGGTCGGGGTGGTCATCCGCAGCAGCCCTGGCCGGAGGCGACGGCGTCCGCCTTGGCGGTGCTGCCGCAGCAGGAACCCTCCGCCGCCTCGGTCGCGGTGCCGCAACACGGCCCGGCCGCCTCGGTGGTTTCCGGGAGGGCGAGGGTGGCCTGCGGCGGGTTGCCGCAGCAGCCGCCGGTGCCGGCGACGTTCAGCGCAGCGATCGGGTCGCCGGTGAAACCGCCGGGGGCCTCAGTGTCGCTCATGGTCGTACTCCTTCACGGGTAGGGAACGGCGGAACATGACAGCCTCCGGAAGATCTCCCGGCCTCGACTGCTGTCGAACTCGATGACTGTCGAAACCGACAGTTGCACGCGGATTCGATATCTGTCAACCTCGAAGCATGTCGAAATCAGCGTCGCCGCTCACCGTGATCGACCTCGACGAGGGCGTGCCGTGCTGCCCGCCGATGGCGCAGACCCGCGTCCCGGCCGAGGTGGCCGGGGTGCTGTCGGTCGCGTTCAAGGCTCTTGGCGACCCGGTCCGGTTGCAGCTGATGTCGATGATCGCCTCGGCGCCCGGCGGGGAGGTGTGCGTCTGTGATCTCACGCCGGCGTTCGAGCTGACCGGTCAGACGATCTCGCATCATCTCAAGGTGCTGCGGGAAGCCGGGCTGGTGGACGCCGAGCGCCGAGCGAGCTGGGTCTACTACCGCGCCCGGCCTGCCCTGATGAACCAGCTCGCCACCCTGCTCGCCATCGCCGAGCCCGCCACCGCGTAACGCCGCCGGACGCCGGCAGACGCTCGGCGCGTCGGCCGCCGTTCATCCGGAAGTGTCTCGCCGTCGGCTTGACGCCGCCGCCAACGCTCAGCGATCATTGACTCAATGAATGGTGATTATTCTTCGCTGCAGGTGCGGGCGCGCATCCACGCCGCGCTGGGTGACACTGCCCGGCTGGCGATCGTGGACGCGCTCACCCTCGGCGACGCCTCGCCCGGAGAGATCGGCCATGACCTGGGCATGCCGACCAACCTGGTCGCCCACCACCTCAAGGTGTTACAGGAAGCCAGTCTGATCGTGCGGACCCGCTCGGAGGGCGACCGGCGCCGCACCTACCTGCGGCTGCAACCCGACGTCCTCGCGCTGCTGGCCCCGCCACCACTGACCGACTCGGACCGGGTGGTGTTCGTCTGCACCCACAACTCCGCCCGCTCGCAACTGGCCGCGGCGTTGTGGCGCGACCGGGTCGGCGGGCCGGTCGCCTCCGCCGGCACGAAACCCGCCGCCCGGGTCCACCCCCGCGCCGTCAAGGTCGCCCACCGGCACGGACTGGCCCTCGACCCGACCGGGACCGCGCACGTCACGGACGTCGTGCACGACGGCGACCTGGTGATCGCGGTCTGCGACAACGCCCACGAAGACCTCACTGGCGAGGTCCGGCCCCGGCTGCACTGGTCGGTGCCCGACCCGGTCCGCCTCGACACCGACGACGCGTTCGAGGCCGCCTACACCGATCTCGCCGGCCGTATTGACCGCCTCGCACCCGCCGTCGCGCATCCCACCGACCGCGACTGACCGCCTGCGCTTCGGCACCCCGCCCGACCGACACTGAGGTCGTCTAGTGACGGCCACCGTCACAGCGACCCGATCCCGTCCTGCCCACCGCACAGACCGGAGTCTCTCCCTTCATGCAACCCATCGCACCGTGGCGACGCCTGCTGGCCGAGTTCGTCGGCACCGCGCTGCTGGTCACGGCCGTCGTCGGCTCCGGCATCATGGCCAGCACCCTCTCCCCGGACGACGTCGGCCTGCAGCTGCTGGAGAACTCCGTGGCTACAGCGTTCGCCTTGGGCGCGCTGATCCTGACCTTCGGGCCGGTCTCCGGTGCACACTTCAACCCGGTCGTGTCAGCCGCGGACTGGTTTCTCGGCCGACGTACCCGTACCGGCCTGACCGGTACCGACCTGGCCGGATATGTCGCCGCGCAGACCGCCGGGGCAATCGCCGGATCGATCTTGGCGAACCTGATGTTCGATCTGGCCCCGGTCACCTTCTCCGGCAAGGACCGCAGCGCTGGGCACCTGTGGCTCGGCGAAGTCGTCGCCACCACCGGGCTGCTCCTGCTGATCTTCGCCCTGGCCCGTTCCGGCCGTGCCGCGGTCGCTCCGGCTGCGGTCGGCGCCTACATCGGCGCCGCCTACTGGTTCACCAGCAGCACCAGCTTCGCGAACCCGGCAGTTACGGTCGGCCGGGCCTTCACCGACACCTTCGCCGGGATCGCCCCCGCCTCGCTGCCCGGCTTCATCGCCGCCCAGCTCATCGGGCTACTCGTCGGCGTCGGCCTGCTGTTCGCGCTGTTCCCGAGCGTCGGGCAGGCCGCCGACGATGTCGTGGTCGAGCACCCCGCCGCCGCGCGCACCACGACCGCCTGAACCCCACACCCAAGTTCTGCCACCCGGGAAGGATCGAAGGATGAGTGCCAAGCCCAGCGTCCTGTTCGTCTGCGTACACAACGCCGGCCGCTCCCAGATGGCCGCCGGCTGGCTGCGGCACCTCGCCGGGGACGCCGTAGAGGTCCGCTCGGCCGGCTCCGCCCCCGCCGAGACGATCAACCCGGCCGCCGTCGAGGCCATGGCCGAGGTCGGCATCGACATCACCGACCAGAGGCCGAAAAAACTGGACTGGGAGACCGCCGAGTCCTCGGACGTGATCATCACGATGGGCTGCGGGGACGCCTGCCCGATCTTCCCCGGCAAACGCTACGAGGACTGGAAACTGGAAGACCCGGCAGGCAAAGGCGTCGACTCGGTCCGGCCGATCCGCGACGAGATCAAGGCCCGGATCGAGGCACTGCTGGCCGACCTGATCCCGGCGGCCTGACATGGACGTCGTCCGGAATCTGATCATCATCGGCTCGGGACCGTCCGGTTACACCGCGGCGCTGTATGCGCGCAGCCGCAGGGCGGCGCAGGATTTTACTGGGCTTCGGGCCCCTCGACTGCGACGACCTGGTTACGTCCCGCCCGTTTTGCGCGGTACAGCGCGGCGTCGGCGACGCTGAGCAGGGTCTCGACGTCGGTGTGTTCGGCGGTCTGCTGAGCGACGCCGACACTGATGGTGACGGTGAGCGGGCCGGCGTCGGTGTCGATGGGACGGTCCGCTATCGCGGCGCGGAGCCGCTCGGCCAGGATGGCCGCGCCTTCGATGCCGATGTCCGGGAGGATCAGCGCGAACTCCTCTCCGCCGTAGCGGCCGAGAATGTCGGTCGCGCGGGCGACGTGCGCCAGGCGCCGGGCCACCGCCTGGATGACCTGGTCGCCGACGTGATGGCCGTGGACGTCGTTGACCTGCTTGAAATGGTCGATGTCGAGCATGACGGCGGCCAGTTCGCTGCGCTGGCGGTGGGCCAGGGCGAGCCCGCGCAGGGCGGTGGTGAAGAAGTGCCGCCGGTTGGCCAGTCCGGTGAGAGCGTCGGTGGTGGCCAGCTGTTCGGCATGGGTGAACAGCCGGGCGTTGTCGTACGCGGTCATGCCCTGGTTCGCCAGGACGCCGGCGAGGTCGGCCTGGGCCGGGCCGTAGCCGGCGGGCTGATCGGAAGTGAGCAGGAGCAGGCCCGCGGCGGTCTCGCGGACCCGCAACGGGATCGCCATCCAGGCCCGGCCGGCCGCGACGGCGCCGAGCGGCGGCGCCGAGCCGGGGGCGCCGATTACCGGCTCGGTGGCGGTGAGGAGCCGGCGCAACGCCGGGGCGGCGTCCACGGACGTGGTCGTGACATCCTCGGGGTCGCCGCCCGGACAGATGCGGATCTTGTCGCCGTCCAGCATGGCCAGCCAGGACCGATCCGCGGGCAGCACGCGGGCGGCGATGGCGTGCAGCCGGCGCAGCACGTCCGCGGGGTCGAGGGTGGCGGACAGGTGGGCCATGGCGGCGCGAAGTGTCTCGGCGAGGTCGCGTTCGCGCCGGATGGCCTCGGCGGCGACGGCGAGCTGTGCGGTCCGGGCGGTCTCCAGCGCGGCGGCGACATGGGTGGTCAGCGCCGCCAATATGCCGGTGTCGGCGGTGGTGAACATGCCCTTGGCGACCCGGCTGTCGAGGTAGACCACGCCGAGGAGGCGCCCGTCGAAGCGCAGCGGCGCCACCATGATGCTGCGCAGCCCGTACGCCACGACGCTCTGTGAGCCGAGCGCCTCACCCTCGTCGGTGCCGGTGACCACCAGCGGTTCGCCGCTCTGCCGGACCCGCTCGACCAGGGTGGAGCCGTAGTCGGTCAGCACGGTCAGGTCGTCGCCGGCCGCGTCGCGGCCGAGGTGCGGGAGCAGGCGCCCGTCGTCACCGGTGCGGAACATGAACGCACGTTCGGCGTGCAACAGCCGAATGATCTCGTCGAGGGCGACCCGGGTGAGCTGACGGGGGTCGAGGATGCCGGACGCCGCGGTGGTCATCTGTTCCAGCGCCGCCAGGAGTTGCTGGTGGGTCGTCGTCTGGGACGAGGCGTGGCTGAGCCGGCCGGTGCCGCCACCGAGGTGGGAGCCGGCCGACCGGAGGTCCGGGAACTCGGTGCGGATCCACTGCGCGCGATGCGGCCAGCCCTGCGACTCGGCGAGGGAGAGTGCGCCGACCGCCGCGACGGTGGCGTCCGACGTCCGGCCCAGGGCGGTCAGTGCTCGCGCCCGCAGCCGGGCCGCCTCGAAACTGACCGACGGCGCGTCCAGGTCACCCTGCCGGCGCTCGGCGCCGGCCAGGCCGGCCAGCGCGCCGAGGTGATCGCCGCGCAGATGCCGCAGGTACGCCTCGGCGATGCGGTGATGCGTCTTGGCCACCAGCCCGGACGCCGCCCCGCCGAGCGTCTTGACGGCGCTCTCGGCCGCGGCGAGGGCCGCGGCCCGCCGTTCGGGCGGCGCGCTGCCGAGCTGGCCGAGCCGTCCGTAGGCCAGCACCATGTAGATCACCCGCGCGGGCTGCATCAGGCTTCGCTGGTCGATCCGCAGCGCGGCGAAGTCGGCGGCGATCCGGTCGAACGTCGGGCCCGCGTCCTGCTGCTCCACCGCCGCGACGGCCTCCGCGAGCAGCTGGCTCAGCCGACGGCTCGGATCGCCGTACGCGTCCGGCTGATCCTCGAGCCGGCGCATCATCGCGTCGGCGTCGCTGATCCGGCCCTGCGCGGACGCGATGGCGATGCCGCACAGCGTCAAGTCGTGCCCGGTCACGTCGTCGGCGGCCAGCAGCGCGACGCCGTAGTCCCGCAGCCGCTGGGCCTGCCGCGCGTACCCGGCGCCGAGCAGTATCCAGATGCCCCTGGTCAGCACGCTGAGCTGGGCGGCCGCCGGGACCATCCCGGTGCGGTCGAGGATCTCGGCGCCGAGCGTACGGCGGTTCTCGTCGGAGAAGGCGACACACACCCGTTGCAGCCAAGCCACCCGAGTGGTGGTTTCCGGGTCGCCCAGCGTCGCCGCGGCCTCGTCGGCGCGGCGGAACGCCTTGTGCCGCGGCAGCCCGATGGCCACCGCCACCGCCCCCAGCTGAGCGCGGGTGCGGACGTATTCCGGGCAGAGCCCCAGCCGGGCCAACGGGTACAGCGCGCGCAGGTTCAACGCGAGCCCGGGCACCGGGTTCAGGCCCAGCAGGTGGTCGGCCGCCATCCGGCCGAGGAAGACTCCCTCCAGCTCGAAACGGGCGTCCCGGGCGTTCCGGACCGGACCCACGGTGCTCAGACCGGAGCGCTCCACGATCAGGCCGGCGCAGAACCGGACCAGCGAGGACGCGACCATGATCAATGGGTGGGCGGGCAGGCGCCGCCCCAGCTCGGTCAGGCCCAGCTGAGCCACGGCGAGGCACGCCTCCAGGTTCCCGGTGCCGAGGTGGGCATCGTGCATCCAGTAGCACAGGCGGGCCCGATCAACGGGATCGGCGGCCGCGGACCGGACGCCTTCCAGGATGGCCAGCGCGTCGGTGAAACGCCCGGCCCGGTAGTACGCGATGCCGAGCTGCTCGCTGACCTCGGACCCATCGGCGCCGGGCACCCGGTCCACCAGCCGGCGGGCCTGCACCAGCAGCTCGACCGCGTCGGCCGGCGCGCAGTCGGCCACGGCCTGCCGGCCCGCCGCGACGAGCGCGGTCAGGCTCCGGGACGGGTCGCGATCGGGTTCGCCGAGCAGACAATGCCGGCCCAGGGCGTGGACGTGCGCCGGGTCGGTGGATCGCACCTCGTGCAGCACGTCGGCTATGCGCTGGTGCAGCCGGCGCCGGGCCGGTCCGTCCAACGCGCCCAGCAGCGCCTGGCGGATCCCGTCGTGGACGAAGCGCAGCTCACCGTCGCCGTACTCGACGACCATCCGGGCGGCCGCCTGGTCGAGCAACTCGGCCGCGTCGTCCAGGCCGCTGGCCCGGGCCGCCAACTCGGAGTCGAAGCGCAGCCCGATCGCCGCGCCCACGGTCAACAGGTCCCGGCAGCGTGGACCCACCCCGTCGACCCGGTGCAGGATCAGTTCGAAGACATCCTCGGGTAGGGCCAGCGCGTCCAACCCGGGCAGATCCAGGCGGATCGTGCCCCAGTGCGGGACCAGCAGGCCGGCGTCGACCACCGCCCGGACGTACTCCTGCACCTCGAACGGCGTCGTCCCGCAGCGGGCCACCAGGCTCTCCGCCAGGCCGGCGTCGACCGCCAGGCCACGAGCCACCGCGGCGACCAGCTCGGCCACCGCTTTGGGGCCGAAGGGTGCCAGCGCCAGCACGCAGTCGGCCTGCTCGACGAGCGTCGCCTGCAGCCGGCTGCCCGTTCCTTCGGGCGTGCTCAGCACCACGAGCAAGGGTGCGTCGGCGAGCCCAGCGCCCAACAGCCGCAACACGGCCTGGGTCGCCTCGTCGGCGCGGCTCGCGCCGTCCAGGCACAGCAGGGCCCCGCCGCCGAGCCGGGCGAGTTCGGCGAGGAAGACGGCCACCGCCGAGGTCAGCAGGTCCCGGTCGGCGGCGTAGGACTGCTCGGGCCTGTCGTCGGTCACGATCGCGGCGAGCATCGGGCTGAGCCGGCGCAGCAGCACCGCGGCCGGTCCGACCGCCTCGCGTACCTGCCGGATCGCGAGGTCCCGGGGCTGCGGCGGCAACCGCCGAAGGCGTGTCAGGTAGTACTCCAGCGCCGCCCGGATCGCCGAGAGCGGCCCGGCGTCGCCGTCACACTCGGCCCAGAGCACCGGCAGACCCTGCCGCCGGACCAGCTGCGCCAGCTCCTGCATCAGCCGCGTCTTGCCGATGCCCGGCCCGCCGGAGACGACGACCACGCCGCCGTGCCCGTCGCAGGCGCGCTGCCAGCGGCCCGTCAGGCGGATGCGCTCGGCATCCCGGCCGATCAGCGGCGCCAGCCCGGACCGGACGGCCCCGTCGTCGGCGAGGGCCGCCGGCGCCGGGACGGCCGACGGGTCGACGATCAGCGCCCGCAGGTCGGTGACCAGCGACATGCTCGTCTGATACCGGTCGTCCGGGTCCGTGGCCAGCAACCTGGCCACGATGTCGGCCAGCGCGCCGGGAACCTCCGGGCGCCGCTCGTCGAGCCGCGGCGGCGGCGTCACGACGTGCATCCGGAGCAACTCGGCCACATCGTCACTGACGAACGGCGGGTGGCCCGCCAGCGCCTCGAACAGAACCACGCCCAGCGAATAAAGGTCGGACCGCGCGTCCACCGGTCGTTTGATCATCCCGGACTGCTCGGGCGCGCAGTACAGCAGCGTGCCGGCGACCACGTCGGCCTTCTCGCCGCCCGCCCAGGCCGCCGTACCGAAGTCGATCAGCCGGACCCCGCCGGCCGGCTCGACCATGATGTTGTGCGGCTTGACATCGCGGTGCACCAGGCCCACCTGGTGCACCGCCGCGAGTATCTCTCCGACCTGCGCGCCCAGCTCGACGACCCGCTCAACCGGGGGCATCCCGCCCGCCAGCACCGCGGACAGCTCGGTGCCCTCGACCAGATCCATGATCAGATAGAAGTAGTCGCCCATCTGCCCGACCTCGTGGACCTGCGGCAGCCCGGGGTGTCCCACCCAGGCCAGCAACGCGGCTTCCCGGCGCAGGGCCACCAGCGCCGCACCCTCGGCGTCAACCGCGTCGGTGAACACCTTCATGGCCCAGTCCTGACCACCGCGCCGCACGCGGTAGACGACACCGTGGGCCCCACGACCCAACTCGCCCACCACGGTCACACCGGCCGGCAGCGCCGGCCCGGCCCGGGGGTCAGCCGATCCCACCGGAGACCGACCGGCCGGAGCGTTGCGCTGTCATACGCCCATCATCAGCCGGAGACCGGCACCGGGGAGCGGAAACGGCACGGCTCCGGCCCGCCGTCGCGAAGCAGGGACCTCGAGAGCGGCCACACCGTATCCGGGCAGTTTCACCGGAGTGTGCACGCCCGGCGCGCGGCGCAGCAGGTCGGCAACGCGACCGCGGAGCAAGGCCGGCGGCAGGCGCTCATGCTGTACACCGAGATCGGCGCGCTGGAGACCGCTGACCTGCGCCGACAGCCCTGATCTCCACGACTGGACGGTCCTCGGCCGCGCGTTCACCGGGGCGCCGCATGAGGGTCCGAACGTCTTCGCCTTGGCCGGGCACTACTGGATGCTTGTCGACGAGTG
>Ga0307515_10012836_pt1 | contig 15720 bp, 14 predicted proteins | sample 17_EM_MG_FD_194513 | JGI IMG/M metagenome (GOLD analysis project Ga0307515, IMG submission 194513) | Populus trichocarpa ectomycorrhiza microbial communities from riparian zone in the Pacific Northwest, United States - 17_EM | ecosystem: Host-associated > Plants > Roots > Unclassified | place... | reverse complement strand
GTTATTCAGACAATATCCCGAATGTATATGTGTTCAAGGTGAATGGTCTTTCGTGTGAATTGCCAAGTGATGAAAGTATCACTGACATAGAAAGTATGAGAAATATGATATGTGGCATGGACTAACATACATTTAGTGTATGTTAGGATTTCGGGTAAGGCGATCACCATGCATCGATGCCTATGAGGAATGGACTAGCATACATTTAGTGTATGTTATGATCCCGGGTAAAGGGATCATCATGTATTGACTAACATACATTTAATGTATGTTGGGATCCTAGGTAAGGGGATCATCATGTATCGGCTAACATACATTTAGTGTATGTTAGGATCTCGGGTAAGGGGATCACCATGTATCGATTCCTATAGGGCATGGACTAGCATACATTTAGTGTGTGTTAGGATCTCGGATAAGGGGATCATCATGAATCGACTAGCATATATTTAGTGTATGTTAAGATCCGGGGTAAGGAGATCACTATGCATCAACTAGTATACATTTAGTGTATATTAGGGTCTCGAGTAAGGGGATCGCTATGCATCGATGCCTATGAGGTGATGATGATACTGGTGAAATTGGTATCGGCAATATGTTAGGCGGAATAGTTGTGGTTGGTTTTATGGAATCTTGAATGGAAATTGAAAAAGGAAGATGAAACAATTTTAGTAGTTGAATAAGAAAGAGTTCCAAAGAAAACATAAAGGGAGAAGTGAATAGAATATGAATACATGTTTGCCTTTTTAAATTGTTGAATATTTGTGTTACTATACTTATGATATTCATGTTTCAATAATATGTATTTTGTTTCAAGACCATCGCATGCACGATAGGAGTAGATCCTAACTTTTGTTCACTTTTTGTTATCTAGTTCGAGGGAGTATATCCTTTTATTTTGAAATATTAAAACATTTATATAACTTAATTTGTATAATTGATGATTAAATTTGAATAGACGAACGTAATTCTGAAATTCATACAATCACGTTCCATGTATGCGTGTTTATCTCATTTTTTTTCTCTATAATGATATTTGTTGTTTAATGTGTGTTATAAATATTGTGGTTGTGATGAAGATGATGTTTGTGGGATTAAGACCCAGGATGGGTCGTAATTGAGTTATGAGATGTGTGATATTAGAAGTATAAATATGTTATATGTTGATAACTTGAAACCTCCCGGTATAGGGGACATTCTGCCGAAATTTTAGTAAAAATTTTAGTAGACTTTTACATAAGAACAATATAAAAAAATACCCGTATTTTTACGTACCAAATTGTGAAGTAACTATAAACGCATATGAAAGTGTGGGGCGTTACAGTATTGATTGAGAAATCCTTGGCCAAGATGGAATGATATTTGAAAAGAGTTTCAAATATTATTCAAATAATCAATAACTATAGTGTTGAGAACTAAAATGATTTAACAAAGTAGACATACTCCATATTATAATGTCTAAATCATAAAACTCTTAATGAATGGATAATAATTACACTGAGAAACTGTTCACTGAAAGGTTAAGTCAAATATGACTTTCTTAATATTTGAGAGATCATAATAGGTTGTTAGATATTGCATTTGATCTTCAAATATAAGTCAATCAATTATTGAATTGATAATAAATTAATTTGTTTAATTTATTTAATAATATTTTATATATGATTGTGATATTTATATTTGAGCCAACTTATTAGGGAACCTGATGGGTCACACACATAAGATCTAGTTGAAAAGTTAAATTGACCTGCAAGAGAACCTAATGGGTCAGATGACATGTTCACTGAACTGACCCGTAATATAATTCTATATAGAGAGATCACATATGTTTATGGAAAAGCTCATGTAATTGTTGTGTAAATATTCCTTAGATTTAAGATCACTAAAATGGGTGTTATGTTAAACTGACCCGTTATGTTCTCTTGCAAGTTAGTGGTTACAAATTAAAATGGGATGATTAATCAAGGGTGACTTGATTTTAAATAAGTTTTAGAAATTGATGACTAGAATGTAATTAATAAAGGGAATTACAATTCTAGACCTGGAAAAATAAAGTAAAGACTTGATTGAATAAATTTTTAAAATTAGCCTAAAATAATATATATGATATTATTTAAGGGGAAATTTGATATTTTGCTATTTATAGAATTTTTAAGTTTTCCTATAAATAGAATGTTATTTCTCTTATTTTCTATGAGTAAAGTATAGTACAAAAACATTTAAAACACAAGAAAAGAGCTAACACTCAAATGTATAACAGTTTCTCTCTCCTAAAAGGGTTTAGGATATTTCTCACTGGAGGTTTGTGTGAATTATCGTTAGAGGCTGGACATTTAAAAGGCTTATGGTTTGTAACAACCCATCCTTGAAGCAAATATTAAAAAGAATATTTGATCTTCTAGTAATCTTCACATAAACCCTAAAAAACTCTAGATCTTTCTATCAAGATCCCTGGGACTCCTAAAAAAATTTAAATTTATTGTTTCCACTTCGTGTATGTGTTTCAAATAACCTAACATTGACAACACTCCAACCAGGCATGACTATATATCTTTATAGGATGCGAAAAGGAAATTAATTTAAATAATATGTTTAAGAACTTGATAAAAATTAAATTTGATAAAAAAAATTCATTGATCTTTAAATTTTTTTCCATAGTTATCCTACATTTTAATGATCAAATTGATATGAACCAAATCAGGTCCGAATTTGGCTTTAAAATGTTTACTGACTAGTTTTGTGAGATCAAACATATCTTTCAAATTATACATCGGATCGAGCTGAAATCTTATAGGGAGATACTAAACACATGATATTGTATTGTGGTAGATTTTTAGGTCCAATAGAGTTCATAAACAAATTATTTTAGAAGTTTGAAGTTATTAGAAAAATCTTTTCAAATATCTAAAACTAGACCTTTTTGTAATTTTTTAAACATATGTGGATCTATAAGTGGAATTTTGTTGAGATTCAAGTTGGGATGAAAACTAAATATCTTAAGCTTTTCAATTATATATTGTAGACCTGGTAATTCATCTAAACAAGAAATAATGACATGTTTGAAGTTAAGACTGAAATTTGCCAAGAATGGGCAAAAATTGAAGATTCGGGCTACATAGAGGGATTTTAATATGAAGACTTTGTTTTTATTATTCTATTTTATTTGTATATTTAATTTGAATAATTATTTTTAATTTGGATTTGTTCTGACCCATTAGATATTGTTTAAGAGTTTATTTTATTATTAAACTTATATTAATGTTTTGCACTTATAGTGTTGAAAATTACATTATACATCGTACTATTTATATAGTTAATCACATTTTATGTAATAAGTCAGAAATCTATAAACTCAATCAATAAAAAAAAATCTAAAAAACTATACATTTACCATTATAATTGTTAAATATCTAAAATGCTCTTATAATTTTTGCATCATCTTCTTCCTCTTATCACCTTTTTCTAAATCAAGATGCAAGTCTTTTGCATTTTGTTTTATTTTTTTATATTTAATTTTTTTTAATTTTCAAATCCATAATAATAATAAAAAAACTAAACAAACTAAATTAAAATTGAAGTTCAATTTTATTTTTGTTAACGACATAATAAACAAAACTAGATGTTGAACAACACAATACACAAATTCAAAAATTAAAGTAAGAACAACCAATAAATTTCAAAACAAATCCAGTCACAATCTCCCAACTCTTTTATTGTTACCCCAACCACCCACAACTTCAATAACATCTCCACAACCACAACTAACAACATCAACAACAATACGCAGCAGCAGCAGCAACAATCATGGTAATAGCAGAAGCTTCACTAATAGTAGTGTAAAACAGGGAAGGAAAAGATTTGCCAGAAAATTGTCTTTCATTGAATGAGTTACTACCGCTTATATACAAGTGTTTTCCTATAATTATGCTTAGCTATATTAGGAATATGAATTACAATAGGAATAAATATACTTGACAGCACATGTTTACATATTTGTTTCCTAACCCATTACGTAAACATTGGCATATTATTGATCCTTTCTTAACACTCCCCCTCAAGTTGGAGAGTGAATGTCGAGAATTCCCAACTTGCGAATCATGGTAGAGAAAATATCATTCCCCAATGGTTTAGTGAATACATCCGCAAGTTGATCTACCGAAGCAACAAATTTGGTCATGATTGAACCATCCTGTATTTTATCTCGAATAAAGTGACAATCCACTTCTATATGTGTGATATCCCACATCGGAAGCGAGCGTCCAGAGCCAGGGCCTTATTAAAGTGCTGGTTGCTAACATTTTGTACGCGTTTTGGGGCGTCAGGCTCAGAAGTGGGCTCGCGTCACCAAGAACAAAATCGTGAGGGTGGTAAGGCACAAAGCGGACAATATACAACATGTTAAGTCGGGCTGTTACAATATGTCTAGTTCTCTGATGGAAAACTGGATTAGCTATTATATGTAAAGCTGCTTTGTTATCACAATGTAGCAATGTTGGTTTCAGATGCAATATCCATAAGTCTTTTAACAATGAACGTAACCAAGATAACTCACAACATGTACCTGTCATAGCTCTATATTCAACTTCTGCTGAGGAGAGTGATACTATTTTATGTCTCTTTGTTCGCCAAGAAACAAGTGAAGATCCTAAAAAAACACAATAACCCGTAGTGGATCTCCGAGTCATTGGGCAACCAGCCCAATCTGAATCACAAAAAGTAGAGACAAATCATTTTGAGAGGAGAAAAACAAACCTGTCATGGAGCACCTTTTAAATAACGCAACACACACACAAGGCAACTTCTATGTGCGGTTTGCGTGGCACATGCATAAATCGACTTAGCACATGTACAGAATACATGATATTCGGTCGGGTAATGGTCAAGTAAATTAGGCGCCCCACAAGTCGCCTATACTGAGATGGATCTTTAAGTAAGTCACGTGCATATGAGAGCTTTGTATTTTGTTCCATAGGAAAATTCACAGGTTTAGCACCCAAAATCCCACCATCCTTCAGAATTTCCAAAGTATACTTCTGCTGTGAGATAGAAATACCTTTTTGTGATCGAGAGACCTTAATGCCCAGAAAATATTTCAAATCACCCAAATCTTTAATTCAAAAATGACTATACAGAAATATCTTAAGAGTGTATATAGCCTTGAGGTCATTACCTGTGATGAGAATGTTGTCAACATATAGCAATAATGCGATAAAGGATTTGCCATCACGACATGTGAACAATGAATAATTTGCTTTAGACTGAACATATCTGGCAGCTTGAATAGATGCAGAGAATTTGGCAAACCATTGGCGAGAAGCTTGCTTTAATCTATACAATGACTTGTTGAGGCGACATACCAAACTCTCCCCTTGTCGTTGAAGACCAGGAGGTAAACACATATAAATTTCTTCGTGAAGATCACCATGAAGGAAAGCATTGTGCACATCTAGTTGGTGAAGGGACCAATTATGTGCTGCTGCCAGAGCCAGCAAACAACGGACATTAATCATTTTAGCAGTAGGAGAAAAGTGTCATGAAAATCGATACCTTCCAGCTGTGTGTAACCTTTAGCCACCAACCGAGCTTTGTAATGCTTGATGGTGCCATCTGAATGATGCTTGATTTTATAGATCCAGCGGCATCCAATTGGTGCCTTTCCAGGAGGGAGAGAAGTAAGGGACCAAGTGTGGCTAGCTTCCAATGCTGCCAATTCAAATTACATGGCATCTTGCCATTGTGGAAGTGAAGCAGCTTCTGTATAAGAGCGGGGCTCAATGTCCTGACTAATGGTGGCAATAAAGGAGCAATGTTGTGATGAGTAGCGATGGTAAGAAAGAAAATTACAAAGAGGATACCTTATACCTGTGGTGGGACCAGACGATGAAGCCAACGATGGTTGGGGAGACATTACTAGGTTACAAATATAATCTCGTAAAGCTCGGGGAGGGTTGTGATGTCGCTAGGAATGACGTAAAGGCTGCACAGGAAGCATATGAGAAGGTGACTTAGTGATATTGTTGGGAACCGAGGGAGAAAAAAATAGGAGGGACTGGAGTGGGGGACGCAGAAGAAGAGACTGGGAAGTCTGCAGAAGGAGGATTTGATATGGAAAGAGGAAGGATGATTGTAGGAGCTGTAGATGCAGCTGATGGTACATGAGGTGCAGGAATGGTTGGAGGTAATTTGTAAGGAAAAATATGTTCATGGAAAACAATATCACGGCTGGTGAAAAATTTATGGGTGGTAAGGTTGTAGAGTTTGTAAGCTTTTTGGCCAACCAGGTAACCGAGAAAAACACAACGTTTCGCTTCAGGAGCAAATTTATGTGTGGCATGCACTTCAGTAGCATATATAAGACAATCGAAAACCTTAAGATGGGAGTAAGTAGGGACCTTGCCGTAAAGTCTTTCAAAAGGGGTTTGATGAGAAAGAAGTGGTATGGGTAAACAATTAATTAAATGGACAGCGATAAGAACACATTCTGTCCAAAAATGTAAAGGGAGATGAGCTTGAAAATGAAGGGCACGAGCGAACTCAAGGATATGATGATATTTACGCTCTACAACCCCATTTTGTTGGGGTGTATAAATGAAAGAGTGTTGATAAGTGGTGCCATTTTCTCGGAAAAAATTCTGCATAGAAAAAAATTCCCCTCTATTATTATCGTGAATATTTGCGATGGATGCATTAAATTGGGTTTTGACAAAGAAAAAAAATTGTAAGTAAATTTTGTGTTTCATGTTTGTGATGCATAAAGAATACCCATGTAAATCTAGAATAATCATCCACAATTATCAAAAAGTATTTAGCACCGGAAAGAGAAGAAATTTTATAAGGGCCTCAAATATCACAATGAATTAATTCAAACGATCGAATATAGGAAATTGAACTAGCGGAGAAAGGAAGTCAACATTGTTTTGAAAGTACACAAATATCATAAGCATCTTTGAATTTGAAAGGGAAATTGAGTAAATTTTTTGCCATAAAATTTAATCTAGAGGAAGACAAATGCCCTAATCGGCGATGCCACAACTCGGTGGAGGAGATGACTTGAGAATAAGATGATCGGGTAGCAACGGCAACAGAGGGTTGGAATTTTGGTGTCGGTATTGTTGATGCTAATGCAACCAAGTAATAAAGTCCGCCTCGTTGTTTACCCAAACCAATCGTTGTCTTCATCGCCAAGTCCTGTAAAATACACCAATAGGGAAAAAAGGTTACTGAACAATTGAGACCTCTTGTAACTCGACTTATAAACATCAAATCCACCTTAAAAGATGGCACACCAAGCACATTTTTTAGAGAAATAACAGAGTTCAAAGGTAAAGTCCTGGTAGACGTAATTGGAGCCTGTTCTCCACTTGGCATAATAACTGGTGGTAAAATAGAGTTCTGACGACTATTGACAAGCAAACTCGGAGAAGAAGTGATATGGTCAGTTGCACCACTGTCGAGAATCAATCGATGTAGTCTTAACGGTGCTTGTACAAACCTGGAGAAGTAACAACAACATTAGCATGAGGATTGGAGGTTTGATCTATCCCTTTATTGTTCATAATAGACAATATCTATTGAAACTGTAAATCAGAGAATCCATTCATCATCGACTGCATCTCTTGCATTTTAGGACCTTCCTTGACGTAATTGGCTGAAGGCTGGGCATACTTGTTGTAATGAAGACGACTGCCTTGGCGGTTGAAACGGCTGGCTCTATATTTTGGATGGCCTGGTGGATAACCCTGCAGTTTCAAACATGTATCTCGTACATGATGATCATTATCATAGTATGAGCAGTGTAGTGGCTTATGGTTAAAAGAGTTGGAGTGGGAGGAAGCACCTTGTCCTGATCGAACTGCCAGAGCTGTGAGTTCATCTCGTTGAACTGTCATAGCTGCAATTTCTGTTGTCTCATGTGTATCACCTAAGCTGCGTTACTTCTCTTCTTGAACGATGAAGGGACATGCCTGACGAACAACAGGTAAAGGATTTAGCAATAGGATATGTCCTCGAATTGCCTTGTAAGAGTCATTTAGTCCTATGAGAAATTGCATCAACTGTCGTCGCTTATGATCTGCCCCACAAGAGCAAACAGTTATGCTATAAGAACCCAATTCATCCCACAATCCTTTCAGCTTTGTATAGGAGGCCGCAACTGTCATCTGAGCTTGGGAAGTACAAGCGATGTCCCTCTCAATCTGAAAGATACGAGGGGCATTGCTCTGAGAAAAACGATCTCGAAGGTCCTCTCAAACTTCCAGGGTTGTAGTTGAATATATAACACTGTCTACAAGTTCTGGTGTCATTGAATTGAGAATCCATGATAGAATCATGTCATTGCATCTTTTCCACGAAGCATGATCGTCTGGTTGACTCTTGGCAGACGACATCTATATTGTACCATTTATAAATCCCAACTTATTTTTAGCGTTTAACGAGATGGTCATAGATCTGCACCAGGTAGAGTAATTATTGCTGTTGAGAGGCTTAGAAACAAGCACCGATCATGGATGATCAGAATGGTAGAGAAAAAAGGATCGAAGGCATTGTTCTTGCCTTCCTTAAAAAATTGCTCGCGCTCTATGATATTGGACAATCAGTAGAAAATTGAGGCAAAAAATAGAGGCAGAGGCAGAGAGCTAGGTTACCAGCTCTGATACCATGTAAAAACAGGAAAGGAAAAGATTTGCCAGAAAATTGTCTTTCATTGAATGAGTTATTGCTGCTTATATACAAGTGTTTTTCTATAATTATGCTTAGCTATATTAGGAATATGAATTACAATAGGAATAAATATACTTGACAACACATGTTTACATATTTGTTTCCTAACCCATTACGTAAACATTGGGATATTATCGATCCTTTCTTAACAAGTAGTGACAACAACCACCACGGTAGCAACAACAAACCGCCATCGATAATAGAAATAGCAACCATCAGCAGCAACAATGGCAGCTACAATGGAGGATTCCAAGAAACCCCAAAACTTTTTCTCACCATTAAACCTTAGCAACATCGACCACCATCATAGATCATATTCTCTAATCTTTAATCTTTTCATGAAAAAATTCCTTGAATATCGATATATAAATTAAGAGATATTAGGTTCTTTTCTTTATTCCTTTGCGTTTAATTTTGATTTGAAACTGGTGAAGCTATTGTTGAAAATTATCTCAAGAAAATATAAACCATCAAGAAGACACCATGTTTAAGAAGCTAATGTCAATTTATTAATGGCCACATGACACATATATTTTTCTTCTTTCATGGGTTATCTCTGTAAAAGAGAAGAATTGTGTTTCTAGGAACTCTGAGCTATTAATATCTCTGAGCAAAAAAAATTTCTATTATTATTTTAAGCTACCTTTGACTGAGTATATAAAATATAAGTTTCGAAACTATAATTGGAAAGCTTACCATGCTAGGATTCAAAATGATTCCGAAAATAGGCTAAAAAATTAAAATTTAGAAACAACATTTGGAAAGGTAGCACTTATTTGATGGAGGCATAATTTTAATTCTGTATTTGGTATTGCGGTAGCGATTGTTTTTTAAAGTGTTTTTGTTCGGAAATACATTAAAATAATATTTTTAATTTTTTAAAATTTATTTTTGATATCAGCACATTAAAATAATTAATTAACACAAAAAAATATTTTTTTAACAAATAACATTTTAGTTGCAATGTTAAACACTCGTAAAACAAATAATAGTCGGTGAATATTCACCAATTTGATCAAATTCTAATTCGGTGAAAGATGCTATAATGATAAATGAGACTAGGTATTTTGCGAGGCTCAGCATATTTGTTCGTTTTTATATCTTTTGCTTCCTTGATGATACACATTAAAAACCACTAAGTTGAATATTTCCGAAGATTAAGAGAGAGTTTCCACATTTTAAACCAATATATTTCTTCTTTTAGATAGTGTTTGGTTAACTATTCTAGAATAAAAGAAATAGAAACAATAAAGATAGTGGAAATAAGATAAAAAAAAATAGAGAGATAATTATATTTAGTAGCAATATACAAGACAAAATAATTGTCTTTATATCATGTTTAATTATGGTTGACAAAAACAAAATAAAATATGAAAAATCCAGGTCAACCTGGAATAAAAACACGGGTCAAAAACTTGTTGATATTTTTGAAAAACAATTGGTGAAAATAAGGTTGCTTTGATTATTTTTAAATTTTTTAGGTCAATCGAGTTGACCTTCCTGTCTAGTAACCTGAACATTGCATTGGATCGACTCCTAAATCGGGCCAACTTTTATCACTTTTATCCATGTGTTGACTTGGGTCAACCCGTGACTGAAACTTTGCCCCTATTAATTCTTGAGTTGAGTTTTAAAACTATGATAATAACCATTTGTGCTCTTACGTTGACCTGGGTCAATTGTCAACCACACTCGTAACCCAGGTCTTGCCGCGGGTCGACTCCCGAATAGGTTTAAAACTATGATAATAACAACTTTTATTATTATGCTGACTCAGGTCAACCCGACTCGTGACCCGGGCCTCGACCAGTAACCCGAGCTTTGCTTTAGATCGACCTCGAGTTGGATTTTAAAATTATGATAATAATTATTTTGAAAATTGAGAGTTTTTACAAGGATATTTTTGGAATAAAAAAATATTATTTTTGGAGACATGTCTCCTTTATACCTCTTGTTTTTTAAATATAAAAATTTACTCTAAAATTATTCCAAAGACAAATTTATTTTTATTTCTCTATCTTTGTCTCTTAAATCAAACATATTTTTATCTTTAGTGTGTTCATACCCTCTGTCTCAAGACTAGTTTATATGCTAACGTCATGCTGTGGGGGGACACAAAATTTTTTAAACGCAAAAAAAGTTTTCAGGTCATAGAAAATACCTTGATATTGTCATTAAACTCGTAAATACAGTTGTTTTGAATTTCTTTTTCTTAAAGATAAATTTTCCTATCAATGAATCTTTTGTATATCTTAGTCAACAAAAATGATTGTTAAAGCAAGTTAACAAAAATATATCAAAATAGTATATCTATATATTGAGTGATTGAAAGTTAAAACAATCACAAATTTGAAAAATTCATGTTTCAAATCTATTTAGATATTTTTAAATAATAAACAACCACTAATCGACTTTTCATAAATAATTTATTATTAATATTATTATTTTTAGATCAGATACATAAGAATTAAAAAAATTATTAAAATCCAAATAAAATCTATAATAGTATTAAATATACATGTCAAAACAGAAGAATAAGTGGATCCGATAAAAATTTTTGTAATGTAAAAAATACTAAAGAAAAAAAAAGAAAAAAAATAAAAACCCTACAAAGAGCTAGACCCAACACATGGCCCACACGTGCATGGTAGGTTTGGCCCACATGTTTGACATGTTTTATTTTTTCTTTATTAAAAGGGTGGATGACAGGCATGATATTGTTTTTTTTTATTAAGAGGTTTGCCCTTATTTATTTTAGAATAATAAAAAATAATAAGACATCTAACAAAATTTAAAAAATATGCGTGCCCCTAGCACTTAAACCTACGATCCTTAACTTATAAATCAACTAAACCACAACTGAGATTTATTACAAAATGATTAAAAATTTATATACTTAAACCTACAATCCTTAATTTATAAACCGACTAAGGCACGACTGAGATTTATTATAAAATAATTAAAAAATATATGAAGTTACTTTACTATTTATATGAAATAGTAAAACATCATAAAATAAAATCTTAAAAGGTCAATTGCTTTTTTTTTATTTTTCAAGTGGTTGAGTAATAAACAATAACCGTGAGATTTGTTGGGCTTTAAATGTTGCCGGCGCCCAATTTTATAGCTTTCTGAAATTATTGGCGTAAAATATTAGACCAAGCCCAACTAAGATTCCAGCACCTCAAGTCTTCAATATTCCTCAAACTCGATAGTCAAACAAGCATCAGAACCTCATATTCCTACTTCTTTTAAAAATTCAAACGTCCCCTATCCTTTGTTTGTTTCCTTGTAAAACAAAAAGGGAAAGAAAGAAAGAAAAACACTTTAAAAACCACTTGTATTTATTAAAATCCCTCGTGTCCCAGGCCAGCCAAACAGCCCTCTTCTTTAATGATCCAACGGTCCACATCCCAGCCCTCAAACCCCCCATCCATCTTCACCAACGCAATCAACGCCACAGCACGCACTACCCCAAAAATAGCCCCCCCTTTTCCCTCTCAAATAACATAACATAAGCTAACCCCCCCTCCCCCTCCCCTTCTCCTCTTTCCAGAAAACCACATCTCTCTCTCTCCCCCCCAATCTTCTCACTTTCTAAAAAAACCAAAACAATGGCAGCCACACCATCTGCTCGCGAGGAAAATGTCTACATGGCGAAACTCGCCGAGCAAGCCGAACGGTATGAAGAAATGGTGGAGTACATGGAGAAAGTCTCCGCCTCCATCGACAACGAGGAACTCACCGTAGAAGAGAGAAACCTCCTCTCTGTGGCTTACAAAAACGTGATCGGAGCTAGACGTGCTTCTTGGAGGATTATTTCCTCGATCGAGCAGAAAGAGGAGAGTCGTGGTAACGAAGACCATGTGTCTGTGATCCGTGACTATAGAGCTAAGATTGAGACCGAGCTGTCTTCGATCTGTGACGGGATCTTGAAGTTGCTCGACACCAGGTTGATTCCAACGGCTTCTTCTGGTGATTCGAAGGTGTTTTATTTGAAGATGAAGGGGGATTATCACAGGTATTTGGCTGAGTTTAAAACTGGTGCTGAAAGGAAAGAGGCTGCTGAGAGTACTCTCACTGCTTACAAATCTGCTCAGGTTTTTTTTCCTCAGATCTTACGCTTGCGACTTTTCATTTTAGATTTGTTAAGTTTCGATGCCCATTTGTTTTTATTATTTATTTATAGATTACTTTTTTTTTAATTCAATTTGCTCTTTTGCGTAACATTTATTGTGAGTACTCCTTACGCTGTCGATTTGTTAGCTAGACAGCATTGATTGGCCTCTTTTTGGGTTAACGTTGATTTAATCTTTTTATCTTTTGCCCATAGATTTAACATCCGTTAATGGCAGCATGGTGAATTTTGTACAATTGTAATTCTACTCTGTATTCCTCCTCTGATTAGCTTGCTGTTTTGAATATTTGGATTTGTGATTGCAGGATATCGCAAATGCAGAACTGGCTCCCACTCACCCAATCCGTCTCGGATTGGCTCTTAACTTCTCAGTGTTTTACTATGAGATTCTCAACTCTCCAGATCGTGCTTGCAATCTTGCCAAACAGGTTTGCCTTTTAGTTTTTATCTATGCGTTTGTTCTGTCTTCTAGGTGGTTGCAATGGCAGACCACGTAATGTAAACAAATTAAGAAAATTGAGTTGTGAATGTTGTTGCATTACCTTCCTGTGTGGTTGATGAGATCTTTGACAGAAACTTTGATGTTGGGTTTGAAGACCGCTGGTTTTGCTTTTGGAATTCAACATTCCTGACCAGATTAGCATGTGATCAAGCTTCAAACTGGGGTTGTTAGATTTAAGCCTATTGTTGCTTGAGATTTTATCCTGTTTTCCATAACTGAAAGAAGTACCTCAACCTATATAAAACTGACTTTGCTCTGCGAATTTTTTAAACCATTTTTTGCTATATATTCGAATTTATATTTTGCTTAGGTTGATAGTTTTCTCTCAAACTTATCAGGCTTTTGATGAGGCAATTGCTGAGCTGGATACATTGGGCGAGGAGTCATACAAGGACAGCACTTTGATCATGCAACTTCTTCGAGATAATCTTACTCTTTGGACATCTGACATGCAGGTAATGGGCTCTTTTCTTAAATCTTTGTGTTCCATTTGTTTCCATACTCCAATTCACAATTGGAATATTCTGTTCTGATTCAGGATGATGCTGCTGATGAGATCAAAGAAGCAGCACCTAAAACTGGTGATGAACAGTGAAGGTGCTTTACTGCAAACTAGTGTTGAACTTCTCTATATGTTTTTAACAGGAGATGGTGCTTGTTGCTAATTTGCTTGATTTGTAGGCATTCTTATTTTGGTTATGAATTGTGGACGCACCAAGCTTTTTTTTCCTTGTTTTATTTTAGCTTGTCATATCAAATTTGTGTTCTTGAATTCTCAATGATATCTGGTTTTGTCATTTAAAATTCTCTTTCAAGAACATTTAATCTCGCCCTTGATTGCCTTGTTCTCTTGGGGGTTGAATGGAGTTGCATTTTGGGTTTTTCTCCGCCATTAATGTGTTGTGAAAGCTCCTCAATTCGACTGCATTTACATACTTTAAACAATTTCACCTTCTTCTTTCTGAATTACTCTAACGAAGACTGAAAGTTATTAAAAGTCCATAGGAATCTATTTGCTTGAGCAAAGATACAGCCTTTCATCTATCACTACTTAAATTCAGATGCTACCGTAAGAGGTTACTTGTTGAATGGTGGCATTTCTCTCGTCTCTCCCTCTCCAATCTCTTTTTTATTCAATAATTAAAAACAGACCGGGCCTAAACCTTACGTTAGCACTCGATCTAACGCTCATCATCTTGTATTGGGAGGAGGCCGCGGCAGTGGCCATTGAGAATGCCTCGTCCTTGAGCGTGCGCTGAGCTGGTCCTGGTGGCCATGGATACCCATCTACTTTTCTATCGACTCTTTGAGAGATAACCCTCTCTTAGCCTTTGAGATATATGGTCCCTCTCTTGGTATTTCTTTGGACATGGATTTGTCCGCTACGATTGTGACCAGGCTTGAATCAAATTTCATTTGAAGTTTTGCCCCTTTTAATGACAGGTAACCAAGTTAAAACATTGAAGAATAAGAGCTGCACTGGATTCATCTGTAAAACAAGTTTTATATGAAGATTCATGAACTCTTCAATGATTCAGTAAATTAAATTGAAAATAAAATATAGCTTTTAAAGATTGAGTTGCATGTATTGAAGAATATGATAAACATAAATGTTGAGAGAATAAGGAATGTTTTTGTTTTTGTCCGGTATGAATGAATTAAAAAAAAAAATTCTTGAAGTTTCAAGATTGTTATGGTGTTGGATTCGGGTATACCCTACCAGGGACATCCCAATTCCAAAATGAGGTTGGTATGTAATGGTTTATTTGTAGCAACTAGGCATGTTGGATGTAAAGCTAGTTGGCCAATTAGGCCACCTAGAAGGTCATGCTACTTTCCTAGTGCTTGGAGCCAAGTTACAATTAAATCTTGTTCGATTATGGAACACTTGGTGTTAAAAAATTAACATATAATTTATATTATTTTTTAATATATCTTTTTAATTGAAAGTTTTTTAAACTTGAAACTAGCATATGTTCATGCTATCTTATGTTATTCAATAATTTTAATTAGAATAAAGAATGAGAGTGATGAGTTTCAAACTTACTATTTTTTATTCATTAAGATTCTGATACTATACTTGTAAAATCCCAGTTTAAAAATCAGAAAACCAATGTTAATAGGAAAATTCTCAATTGGAAAAAATAACAATTAAGAAGGAAAATTGTTATAAATTGAGATAAAAACTCTTAGTAATTTAATTTAAATTTTGGATGAAATAGAGTAATAAAATCAGTACGCCAAATGGTAACTAGTGATAAATCGTGTAAACATCCCAATTGGGTAAAATAATTATTTTAAAGGAAGGGTTTTTATAAATCAAGGTGAAAATAATTAGACAATATTATTATTATTATTATTA
>Ga0307515_10012835_pt1 | contig 15722 bp, 1 predicted proteins | sample 17_EM_MG_FD_194513 | JGI IMG/M metagenome (GOLD analysis project Ga0307515, IMG submission 194513) | Populus trichocarpa ectomycorrhiza microbial communities from riparian zone in the Pacific Northwest, United States - 17_EM | ecosystem: Host-associated > Plants > Roots > Unclassified | place... | reverse complement strand
TAACCCCCAACATTCTTCTTTTTCTTCTTCACTTAGTATCTTTATATAGTAGTAATCTATAAGTATATATAGATAGCAACTATAAAAAAAGAGTTGCTAGTGTCGGGAATAAGGCAAGCGGTCGTTACGTGTCGTCGCGGCACTAGCGTGGCGAGGAGCCTTAAGCTCTTCGCCCTTCCTTATTCCAATTAAAAATCAAGCATCATCAAAACAACATCACTATATCTACCCAAGTAGTACTAGTGAGGGAGTTACCCTGTGTTACCAACACTAAAGAATGAGTTACTTAAGGGGGACCTAGAAAGAGCGACTGCTGAACTACTTAAAGTTGTTCCCTTTACCATAGGAAGAAAGTTAGTTCTCTTATTACTAAGTTCCTATAGACCTTATTCTATAAGTTTCCACTCCTTAAAACAGACCTTCTTATATACTTTCTTAAGACGAAGCAGTTAAGTAAACGCTGTAATGTGAGTATTTAGGGCCTTCTATTCCGCGTTTTAAGAACGCTTAAGCTTAGCTAGGGCCTACGCTAGGTTACTATTAAGCTTTATAGCGACAGTTTAAATATAAGACCCTATAATAAATTACTTAGGGAACTTAAAGACTATTAAAAGTCATAGGATACGTATACTTAGCGTTAAAAGTAGAACGAACGTTATAAGAGGAACAAATATTTGCTTTAGTATACTTTAAGTAAAAGGATAGTTGCCAAGACAAAGGACTCGCTAGCATAATATAAACTAACCCCTCTTTTACATAACGAGAACACGGAGACGGTATAATTTCACTAAGTAATAATATGGCAGCAATAGTGCGAGTATAACGTTGCGCGTATAAAGAAGAAGAAGCTTTAGGTATAATAAGTAATAATATTAACTAAATTAACTAGACGGATATTATACCTCTAGTAGACGACTTAGAGATATTAGGAGTCTTTAAGGATAAAAATAAAGAGGAGGGAGATAGTGTTACGGACGCTTTAAATACAATATTATAACTACTTAGAGAAGAGTTAGAAGAAGCTAGTTAGTTAATATAAGCACGGTTTAGGATAGAGCCGGTAGAACTATATAATAAGGAATAGTAACTAAGGTTATATAATATGCTATATAAGGAATAAGAGGAACGAAGGGAACGTATGTACCTTATATACCTTATGTATATTACATATAAGAAGGATTTTATAGGAGTACGGTTGTGTATTTAAGGACCCTTAGTCCCTACCTAGATAGTTTCTTCCTTATAGTGATTCTTAGAATATAATTAGAGTTAATCTATTAGGCAACTACTCCACCAGTTATTATTACGTTGTTAACTTCCTTGCATTACCTATATACCTAGCCCATTAATAGGACCTACCTTAGTACTTGTTACAAGGTTCCGTTATAAATATCCTAGGCTTATATCCGTAATTTACCTTAAATAGTAATATCTCTATTCCTTCTTATAGTGTTATATTATATATAAACTATATAACTAGTAGCAATAATACCCAATTATTTTATATATAATTAATATAATATCTTAAATATTATTCTAGCGTCTAATTTAATCTTTCTATTTGTTTATCTGTCTGCGGATAATATACGGTAGAAGTTACTACCCTAACTCCCTATTCCGCTAAGAATACTTCCTAAAATACTGCTATAAATCTTAGATCTCTATCTAATATAATCTTACTTAGTGCTCTATGCCTTATAAATACTTCTTTAATATAGATTCTAGCAATATCTTCTACTAAGATATCTTTTGTATATGCTATAAAATAGCCCTATTTAGTTAACTTGCCTACTATTATAAGGATTATATTATGCTCTTATCCGGTAATAGGGTCTTTTAACTTTAGTAACTTTATAATAAAGTCCTATAATATAACTTCCTATAGTCTTTCTAATATTTTAATAGGCTATAGCTTTCTATATAGCTTATACCTTATTAGCTTATTTCTTTAATAATCTATATATTCCTTTATAACTTATCTTACTAGTTCCTAGATTCTATTAATAATATATTCCTTTTAAAGTCTTAACACTAAGCCTATAGCTCCGTTGTATCCTTATATTAATCCTCTATAAAATTCTCTTATAAATTGCTTTACAATCGCTCTTAGAATATAGGTTACCTCTCTATTCTTATATTACTCTAAGTTTAAATACTTAAGCTATGCTTCCTAAATCTTTTATATCTAATTACTTTCTAGTAAATTGTGGATCTATATTTCCTAAGTCGCTATAATCTTTAGATAATTATATCTAATTAATCCGTCTTTGTCTTTCCGCAATAGAGCTCCCAATAGCTTTTTGTTATTTTATAGTTTAGCTTTTCTACTTAGCGCGTTAGCTCTCGCATTTTCCGTTCCTTTAGTATACTAAATCTTAAAATAGTATTTTGTGAGTATCTCTACCTATCTAACCTATCTCTAGTTAAGTTCTTTTATTATTAGGAACCCTATTAGGTTTTTATAATCCATTTTAACTATAAATAGTTTTTCTATTCCTTATAAGAATACTCTTTATTTTTTAAGTATTATAACTATACCTAATAACTCCTTATTATAGATGTTATAGTTTAACTCTAGTAGTGTTATCTTTTAACTATAGTATGCCACTAGGTGCTATGTATTGCTATATTTCTATAGCAAATATACCCCTAGTATAAAGTCTAATACGTTTATTTCCACAACCGTCTCTAATCCTAGTTAATAGATTTTAAAGATTAGTTCCTAGGTAAACAACTCTTTAAGTTCTGCAAATAATATCTTTTACTTATTTCCCTAAACCTATAGTTCCTCTTTCTTTATAAGCCTTATAAACGGTTTAATATTCTTTAATCATTGTGTTATAAACCTCCTATAGTAATTGCAAACCCCTAAAAATAACCTTAACTATATTATATTTTCTAGTTCTTACTAACTCACTATAGCTTCTATTTTCTTTAGGTCTATACTAATATAACTTAGTTTAATAATAAATCCGATAAAATCGGTCTTCCTAATAAAGAACTTGTATTTCTTAATTGCTACTAGTATCTGTTCTTTTTATAGCCTCTTTAAAACCTGTTTAACGTATTCTCTATATTCTTCCTTAGTCATTAAGTAAATAATAATGTCGTTAAGGTATACTATAATAAACTCATTAAGGCGTTCTCCTAATATATTATTAATTCGTTTTTAAAACGTTACTAATGCGTATATAAGTCTGAATTGTATAACTAATAGCTTATACAGTCCTTCCTTAAATCTAAAGGCTGCCTTCCATTTATTACCTTCCTTAATTTTAATCTAGTAGTATACCTATCTCAGATTTATCTTTATAAATATTTGCGCGTTACCTATCTAATCCTAAATTTCGCTAATTAAGAGTAAAGGATATCTATCCTTCCTAGTAATGCTATTTAACTATTTATAGTTAATACATAGCCTAAGCTTTTTGTTTTTCTTTAGTATGAATAGTACTAGATATCCTACTAATAACTATAATAGTCTAATATATCCTTTTTATAGATTTTCTTAGACAAACTTTAAGTGCTCTTAACTCTTCTTTAGTTAGTTTATAAATTGGAAAGAACTTTAAACTTATTCCTAGTTCTAATTCTATTTTATAGTCCTATACTATATATTCTAATAGCTTTTTACTTTCTAGGCTCTATAGCTTTTTACTATACTTATAATACGTAGGACAACTGTTAGGTGACGAAGTCACCTCGCCTATATATATTGTTCCGCACAGCCGTGTCTGGCATTAAGCCAGTCACTCGTTTACCTTTTGTGGGTTTATGTGGCTGAGTGGTGCGGAGCTTATCACCTCACAACAACCCTTTCTCGGTTTCCTTATATATTGCTCTAACTTAGTACTATACTAACTTAGTCGCTATACGCCTCTTATATTGTTAAGTATCTTTAATATCGACCTATCCTATAACCTAATTGATTTTTTAAATTATATTCCTATAACTAAGGCATCCTTAGTACTGCCTTACCCTATCCCAATAATAGGATATTAAAAGATATCTTAATTTGTCTCCCTTTGATAGTTATCTAAATAGGTCCTATTTTAAGGTTAATAATGCCTTATCTATAGGCTATTGGATCTCTTAAAATCGTAACTAATAGATAAGGGTGCTCCTTCTGTTTATAAGGTAATCCTATTCGCTTAACTACTATTAGTAAAATATGGTTCCTTATTACTCTACTATCTATTAGTACTTCAAACTATTAATCTTACTAATTAACTTATAAATTTAGGTGTTGTTTTTAAATTCCTTTAAGGGTCTAAGGCTCTACTACTAGCTCCTTCTAGTTCTATAGGCCTCTACTTTTCCTAACTATTAGCTACTAGATCCTATTATACTTAGCTTACTCTTTAGCTAATACCTAGTTCGCTTCTTATCTTTAATATACTATAGATATATATTCTTTAGGCATTTCTACTACTATTATCTATTTAAGTATTCTTCTATAAGGAATTTTTTTGTTAAAGTATTAAGTCTCCTAACCTAAACTTCTACTAGATGCTATCCGTGTATATATTTAGCATTTCTATATTATTACTTATCTAGCACCTAATATATCCTTATAGGGTACTTCCGGTTCTTTTTTATTTTTATTTTTATTAGATTTTTGTGTATATTATATATATTATCTATATATGCAATCCATGCCAATATATAGTGTACTAAGTGCTTTAGGTTAACTCTTAATTTATTCTTATCTTTAAGTTTAAACCTCTATTATATTAATATAAACGTTATAACTGTTGGGAATAATATCACGTATGGTTATATAGTCACGTGTTGCCGCGGCACTAGCGTAGCGAGGAGCCTTAAGCTCCTCGCCCTTCCTCACCCTTTCTTAGAATCAAAAAGAAGAACAATCATCATACTATCTACGAACCGTAGCTACGTGATATCCCCTTGTGTAATCAACAATAACTTTATTTATAAGTACTAAGATTTATCTTTTACTTCTCTAGTCCTCTAATTGTTCCTCTAAATCTTTTAATATTATAATTAAAGCCCCTTTAATATAATTTATAGCTTTTTCCATAATAGGGTGGTCCTAGATAACTCGCTTATTTAACTATATATAGAAGTCTTCCCACTTATCGTTGTATTGTTATCTATACCACTTTTAATACAGCTATTAGAGTGTATACGGCCTATCCGTAAGGAAGTATCTTCTTATTACTATATTGTAACAGCCCTTTATATATCGTTCTTTAAATCTAGTAGGGATCCCTAGATCCTCTTCCTGTTCCAGTTTATTTAACTATTTTACTTTTAGCGTTCCTGCTTTTAGCTTATTAGTAACTCTTTATATAGGTGCTCTGTCCCTAGTATAACTTAGTATACTAGACCTCTGGTCTAGTTTCTATTCTTACTATATAAGGATTCTCTATCTAAATTCCTTTATAGTTTCTTTGCTTTCTTACCTTGCGAGTAAATCCTTAAAATTCTCCTACTTTTTAATCCTTATATTGATTCCCTCAATAGTCCTTATTTATGTGTTAAAATCTTAGTCCTATAGGATTTTTAGTCCTAAGCTTGCCTCTATCTTAAGCTTAGCTCTAGCCTTAGTCCAACTAGGCTTCTATAGTATTCTTATCTCATTTTAAGAATCTTAAGTCTATGGCCTTTTGCCTTTATTAAGTAGTAAGCTAGCACTAATAGTTGTCTGCTTACTTAATCCCTTTTATAGGACATTTCTCCTTCCGTCTTGTAAAGCAATAGATGCCGTATCTAATAGTGTTATAATTTCCATTACCGACCCCTATTTTATAGTAGTTTTGGTTTTTACTTCTAATATAGCTTCTCTAAGGTTTACATACTCCTAGTAAGCTGCCTCTATTACCTTATCGTCGCTAAATATTTCGCCTATATTAAAGTTATCATCCTTAATATCCGATTTGCGAGATAGTTCGTTAGTTCCTCTAAACTTTAATAATTTTAGCTCCTATAGCTAATAGCTTACGCCATACTTAGCGTCTTTATAAATTCGGTATACGTTATTATAGCAAAACGCGAAACTTTTAATCAAACACTCTTTGGTTCCTTATTGTATACTATTATCCCTCTATACAATTATCTACTAGTCTAGTTTCCTTTACCGTATAGTTTCCTTTACCGTATAGTTTTTCTAACCATCTTTGCAGTCTCTAGCAAAATAATCCTATTTTCCGCAATTTATATAAGCTCCTTTTTTAAACTATTTTTCTTGCTATAGAGTCCGCCTAAACGTCTTCTGCTACTAAGATCCCTAGTTTAGCCTCTGCTCCTTAAACCTATAATTACTTAATCCTTATCCTCTAGGTTTCCATAGTCGTTTACTCCTATACTTTTTAGTACTCTTTAGGTCTATTAGCTTTAGTCTATTATTCTATAGTTTCTAACTTAGTTAATGCGTGCTTTACGCCTTATATAACTATAGAACTCTATCCTAGCCTTTTTTAGCCTATTCCCTTTAGTAGATCCTATTATCGATCTTAATTACTTAATTAATTAATTCCCTTGGGGTATCCACATCTTCTATTAGGATAATTACATCTTAGACTTTTGCCTTAAGTCCCTATTTATACTATGCTATAAGCGTCTTATTATTCCATTTAACCTATATAGCTAGCGTTTAGAACTGCGTTATCTATTTACACGCTCGCAGAGATATATGAATAATATATTATATTAGGGGGTATAGGCCTAAGGAGAGGGTAATCTCACCTTAGCCTGCTGTCTTGCATAGTAGGTTCCCTACTAAAGAAGCAGTAGTAGATGATTATACACTTATTGCCCCAAATAACGCGTACCGTTAGAACCTAATAGTATAAGGCCTACGCCCAATAACCAATATTCTCTTTGCGCCCGTAGGGTGTAGGCCCAAGGAGAGGGTAATCTCGCCTCAGCCTGCTTAGATAGTAGGTCCTACTATCTTAAGTAGTAGTAGATAATTACGCACTCATTCCCCCAATAACGCGTACCGCGGTATAAGGCCTACGCCCAACAACTAATATAGAAGTAGGAATATATATCGTCTCTTTACGCCTATAGGGTATTATTAACGATAAGGAGGAAGCTGGAAAGCGTCAATTTAAAACCTGTTAAAAACCCTATAGGAAAAATTGTCAGGAAAGACTACTTATCAACAGCTGTAGAAAGACGCGACGCGAAACTTCGCGATCCTCCAAGGGGTAAGACGTTTTATCACAACGATAACACAACGCCGTACGGCATAGCATTATTAAGGCTATAAGACGAATAAACAACAAATTTTCTATTAAATAAGCCTTATTTCAAAGCGAAAAGCCAAAAGGCTAATTGTAATAGATATTGATGTTACTGTTCGGAGGAAGCGTGACTTCGCTTTAAATAGACATCTTTATATACTTAATTACTAAGGTTCGGTATACTAGGTTTTAAAGCTTTCTCTTTACTATAGTAGTTACTTCCGGGTCTCTAAATATCTATATAAGTCGTTTTACAAATTCTCCCTAACTTAAGAACATAAACTTAACCTCTAGGTTTGTAGTTATACTTCCATTTTCCTATATCTTAGTAAGGTAAGGTTTAAACCACTTAAGTACTCTTTCCGTTAAAAATAATCCTGCTTAAACTACTTGGTCTATAAGTATAGCAAGCTTTATACCCTTCTATATTACCTTAAAACGCATTTATACTAAAAACTCTTTAAGCTTTAACTTCTTGCCTAAGAATCGCTTAACTAACGGTAACTTAACCTTTACCGCTCCGATTCCATTAATTTGTTCTTTAAGTATTTAGTTATTATCTATTAATTAATTACCTATTTCCTATAGTTAACCTGCCGTAATTAGCTGCGAATCTATATCCTATATACTAGTGTCTCCACTTATTCCTAAAGTAGTTGCTACCGTTAATGGCTTTATAACTACTGCTTTTAGTAGCATATTATTTAACTTTATTAATACTGTAACTAGGTAGTAAATGTGTAATAAAGCCTTATAGGAAATACTACGGTAAACTTACTAATAGGCTAGGTATATAGGTAAATAAGAAGTTAATAACGTAATAATAACTAGTGGAGTAGTTGCCTGATAGATTAGCTCTAATTGTATTCTAAGATTTACTATAAAGAAAAGAACTATCTAGGTAGGGACTATAGTCCTTTAAATATATAATACTACGCCTAAGAAATACTTGGGTATATTGGTACGTTAAATAATCTAAGTATATAACGTTTTAACAGATCCTATAAATCCTATATTCTAAACTTATAATGTAACTAGCTATATAACTCGGCTACCTTTTATCCTATAGCTTGATCGGTTCTAGCGCCTCCTATATTATCTTAACTAACCCGTTTATATCTTTTCTTAGTAGTCGTACTACTGCCGATATAAGGTCTATAATAACCTCTAGTTATATAATTTATATATAATATAACACCACAAGAGGGTATAAAGATATTACTATTTTAGGTGAACTATAGGTATAGGCCTAAAATATTATTATTACTATAATAAGTAAAGAAAATAGAGACCTTAATAAATCCTTATAAAGACTTCTATTTTATAATATAGATAATTGTCGGTATACTCGCATTATCAACGTGCACGAATATCACTTGTAGTGGTACGTATGCTGTGTTGAAGTTGGTAGTTGATTGATAGTCTGAAGAAAGGGGTTGCTCCAAGGTCAGACAGTTAGTCTCGCTTTATAGTCTCGTGACTACGTCACGTGATTAACGTTCCGACAATAATATAAGAAAAGATAAAAAAAATACTATAATGCTAAAAGATCTAAGGGACTAGATCTAAAGGAGGGGGATAAAGTATAGCTATTATATAAAAAATTTTGTAAGTAGATAACTAAGTAAGAAGTTATACTACGTTAAACTAAGACTATTTAAAATTATAGCTAAAGTTTTAGAAGTTATATATAGACTTAACTTACTAATAAAGATAAAGATCTACCCTATATAGCATATTATAATACTAAAGCTAGCGTATAAAGACGTAGAGCTACTAGTTTATAAGGCAGACCCATATAAAGGATAAGAAGAAGATAAATTATAGATTTTAAAAATAAAAAATTGTAAGGATATTAATGATAAAATATAGTATAAAGTAAAGTAGATATGTTATAATAAGACTACCTAGAAACTACTATAAAACTTAAAGAAAGCTATAGAAAAGGTATAGAAGTATTTTTTAAAAAAAGGGTTAGGTAATATTAAGAAGGAGCTAAAGATAAAGGGATTAGTTAAAGGCGATAAATAAGTTAAATAATTTAAAGGATCCACCACTAGCATATAAACTGTTTTTACCTCTTTATAATTAGAATCCTTTTTAGCCTTTTTAGCCTTAAGCTCTACTAAACCTTATTTAGTAAGGTATAGCTTCTTTAAATAAACCTTCTTATAGACCTTCTTAAGGCAAGGTAGCTAAGCGTAAGCAGCTAGTTAAGCGTTAAATACTTTCCACTCTTTAACGCGAATCCGCTCCCTAGTATTTTAAAGTTTTTATACCTTAGTAAGGGCTAAGACTAGTTTATCCTTAAAATAGAAGGCGATAGATTAAATATAAAACCCTATAAATAGTTAAATAAGGAACTAGATAGTTATAAAGAATTATAAAATATATATATTTAGTATTAAAGATAGACTAAACGTTATAGAACAACTATATATTCGCTCGCGTACACTTAATATAAAAGGAAAGTTAGTAACTAGATAGAGCTATAATTATAATATATATTAACTTCTTCTCTATATAATAGGAATAGAATGATATAACTTTACTAAATAAAAGGATTATAGTTACTAGCTAGTTATAATAATTAAATATAAAAGATCTAATAGGAGGTATTATAAATAATTGTCGGAATATATGGACAGAAGTTACGTGGTTACGTGTCGTTGACGTGTCGTCGTCGTGTCTTTGATTAGTTATCCTTATGATCCTCTGCGAAAATCATCATATAACCTATCAAGACTATAATTACGACATTACGTGATATTAGCCTTAGGTCATGTGTTCCGACATTAATCAATAAATGCGTATAGATTAAGCACTTAACCTAGGGCATTCTGCGATTATAATTTAAGAGGACGTTCGGCAGTCTTATGGATTAAGCAAGTTATATAACGTTCGGCAGCCAGCTACTTACTTTATTATAAAGAGTAGTAAATAGGTAGAGCGTTTGGCAGCTCTCTTTTTACTATTACTACCTTCCTATTAATCTTTAGAGCGTACGGCAGCGAACTGATTGATTCTGGTGTTAGGAACACTACTAGCTAGGCTTCTACCAATTGACGGCCCTGCTGCCCTACTATACGTCAATCGACGGCCCTACTAGCCTACTATACGTCAATCGACGGCCCTACTAGCCTACTATACGTCAATCGACGGCCCTACTAGCCTACTATACGTCAATTGACGGCCCTACTAGCCTACTATACCTTAATCGACGGCCCTGCCAGCCTACCATATAGTCAATCGACGGCCCTACTAGCCTGCCCTCCATTGCCAACCGACGGCCCTATTTACCTGCTATTATGCCTACCTTTATTTCTAATAAAAGAACCATTTAAATTATAAGGGACGCTACACAACTTTCTAATTCGGTACAAATTCCACGATTTTTACGAACTTAAGGCTTTATAATAGCCGATTTTGCTCTTATTACTAGAAAGACCCTATAAGAGCTAATTACGTACCTTAAAAGCCAAGGATTTTAAATTCGACTAACCGATTAACGTTACTCCCTTATAAGCGTACTCACAGAGTGGATAGAAGGTGAATGGCAAAAGGAAGCATAAGAGTAAGCTCGCTAAGCTCGCCAAATATAAATTGAAGCTATAGTTAAAGCCTAAGAGTAAGCTCGCTAAGCGAAGCTCAAAGCTTAACGTCTAGAAGAGGTTTAACGACAAGAACAAGCTTATTAGGCTTAAATTGAAGCTTAACGTTAAGAAGAGATTTAATAGCAAGAGTAAGCTCGTTAAGCCCTTTTCCTAGCTTAAGTTAAAGCTTAAAATTAATCTTAGTGGTAAACAATAGGGAATAGGTGAAACGTTAGGAACGTATAACGTTTAATAAAACACTACTAGCTAGGCTTCCACCAGCTGACCGACCCCTGCTACTCTACCTATAGCTAATCGACTACTTGCTGCTCCGCCTATAGCTAACCGATATCTACTGCTTCCACCTATAGCTAAACTAACACCTAACTGCCTTCCTACAGCGCCACAAAGAAAGAACTACTAGTGTTGGAATATATTAATAAAGGTTACGTGGTTACGTACGCCCCTAAACGCCCGTAACCTACGAATAAGACAACTGCCGCGCTAGTACACCTACGGATAGACAAGAATTCGTGCCAATATGCCTACGAATACGACCCCGTTGCTAGCATTATACTGCCACCCGAACGACCCTATCGCTAGTACCGTACTACTACCTATATAGATAATAATCGTGCCGATATGTATACGATATATTAACTAACCGATAGCGCCAATACGCCTGCTATCACGACCCGACCAAACGATTGTGCTGATATGCCTGCGATCTACCGACCGACCGATAGACGAGCTTTACGTTTAACCACTATTACCACCCGATGCTTGTACCGTACCGCTACCTAAATCTAATAACTGTCGCGTTAATACGCCTGCGACCTAAACATGACTAGGTAGAGCTTTACTCCTTAGAATACAACCCCGTCGCTGGTACCGTACTGCTAGCGTTGGAATATATGGACAAAGGTTACGTGGTTACGTGTCTTAGGATAGCTGTTTTACGCATAAAGAAAGAACTGCTAGTGTCGGAATATATGGATAGAAGTTACGTGGTTACGTGTCGTTGACGTGTTGTCGTCGTGTCTTTGATTAGTTATCCTTATGGTGACTAATTAACCCCTACTTAGGCACCGCGATCCTTACGATCCTCTGCGAAAATCATCATACAACCTATCAAGACTACAATTACGACATTACGTGATATTAGCCTTAGGTCATGTGTTCCGACAATAATAAAGGTTATTAAATTAAAACTAGGAATGCTATACCTTTAATAAACAACTTAGAGATAGGAGATATCTTTAAGGATAAAGATAAAGAGGAGGGGGATAGTATTACGGACCTTATATTAGCAGTAATATAACTATTAAGAAGAGATATATATAGGTTAGTTAAAATAGTATAAAAGGTACTAGAGCTAATAGAGCTATAGAATAAGGGGTTATTAAGTTATATAGCTAATTACGTTATAGGTTTAGAATATAGGAATATAAAAACGTAGGAATATAGGAAGTATTAACGTACTAACGTACTAATATACTTAGTATATTTCTTAGGCACAGTATTATATATTTAAAGGACTACAGTCCCTACCTAGATAGTTCTCTTCTTTATAGTAAATCTTAGAATATAATTAAAGTTAATCTATTAGATAACCTACTCTACTAGTTATTATTATATTATTAACTTTTTATTTACCTATATACCTAGCTTATTAATAAGTCCACTATAGTTTTTACTATAAGGCTTTATTATACAGGAAGGGTATCTAATTACTTAATATCTATTAGGTAAGCTACTTAACGCGTTAAAAGCTTCTTAGTTCTTCTACCTTTTATAATATTAATATTACCTATATCGCCGTAAATCTTCTATTTTAGATAGGCTTCTTCTTTAAAAATAAGTTTAAATTAAGGTCTTTAATTAACTAAAAAAACTTAATAGCTCTTTATTAATAGTATTTAACTAAGGTTTTAGCGTTTTAGCTAGGGTAGGGAGGCTAGGTATAGAGTTGTCCTTTAAGGCTTATAGACTAATTACGTTATCGTCTTAGTCTATCGCTTAGTCTTAATTTTTATTAGTATCTACCTATTAACTTCTACTAATATCTACCTTGTCCTCCTTATTTAATATCTTATCTAATATTTTATTAAGCTCTTCCTAAAGCGTTATATTAATATTTAATACATTAATTACCTCTAAAATTTAATCGGTGTATTTTTTAGAGCAGATTTATAAGATCTGGCCAATTGTTATTATAAAGTAATTGCTTATTAAACGTTACGTCTCTTATTTAAATTACCTTTTTTTACTAAGTATATAAACTCTAAAGATATTTATTAACTAGTACCCTATTAGGTATCTAATATAAACCCTTAGCTTAAGCTTTTATATATATAGAATGTTATATTTAAACGGGTAAGCTCTATAGCTATATACTTATAGGTAAGCTATATTCGGCTTTAATAGTAAGAGCTCTAGTATTAACTAAAGCTTCTTAAAAGGTATTATCTAGCTAAGCTAGGCGTTTAGTATCTAATTAATTAAATATACCACAGCTCTAATAATTTCTGGCTAGAGCTCTTTTAGTAATTAAGCCTTAATCCATATATATTAAGACTTAATAATAATAAATCCCCCCCCCTAAAAGAAAGGGTTGGTAGAACTATTTTAAGACTTTATATATAGGGCTAACTGCTTTAGTAATATTCCTTTTTAGGTCCTTTAGGTATTAAACTTACTACCTAGGGACATTTTACTATTAATTCGAATTATTATAATCCTTAAGTTATATTAACGTTCTACTCTATTTAAGTATTATATAATTACTTGCGTTATTAATAACTTATAGGCAAAAATCTTAACCTTATTTAGATGTAGAAATTCGTTATAGAAATATATCGTCCAGATATAACCGTTATACACTACGATTTCTAGAAATAAATTAATACGCACTTAGTAAAAGGGCCTAATTACCTTACTAGTAGATATTCTTCTTAATATAATTTTATAAGCCTTGCTAACAACATAGATTTTATAGTTAATTATTACTAGACTTTAAAGTTTTGCACCCCCTACTTCCTAGGGCATATAGTTAATTATATTAGGTCCTATATAGCCTAGTCTCTTATACTAAAGTCTGCCTACTACTTCCTAATTAGAAAGGGGGCCTTATAATTAGATTATAAATAAGGCCTTACTTAGGATCCCTAATTTTAGCTCATTATACTTTAAGGTTAATTAATTATAATAGCGCCCGCAATATACAAACGTCTTATAATTTTTTTTTATATAATGGGTTCCTTTTCTTATCCCACTATATATTCTTCTTATTAAACTTTTTTAGATAGACTAAATTTATATAAAAGGCAAGTATATATACTATATTAGCTAAGAAAATCTTTCTAGTACCTAATAGCGTTTAGATAGTAATTACTACTATCTTTATACCCTTAATTAGGTCTATGCCCGTCCCAGTATATACAAAGTCCTTACTTAGTTAGAGATTATTAATAAATATTAATTAATCGTTAGTAACATGTATAGTAGTTCCGTTATTAAGAATTACGCTATTATATAGCTTATAGTCAGTGCCTGCTTTATAGGCGCCTATTTAATATATATAAAAGGTACTATCGTCTTTCTTCTAACTTCTGTCTAGGCTCTATAGAGCTTCCTTTTCTAAAGACTACTTCCTAACCTTTTAAAATATTTACCTATACTATTTTAGGGCGTTAGCAATCTTTTTTTAACCTTTTTAGCCATAGCTTTATCTAATTTTTAGTTCTTTAATTAAACCGACTTGTTAATATAAGAATAATCTTAGAACTAGTAAACAGCCCTATAACAGCATATTAGGATATCTTTCTTCCACACCGTCTTAAAAGGGGTAGTAGTTAGGGCCTTATTCTTAGGAGCCTCGTCCTTAGAAGCCTTATTAATTAGCTTGCCCTAAAAGCCTACTATATTAGCACTAAGCTAAGCTTTATTCTTCTACTAGGCAGTCTCCAATTATTAATAGTTTTAATATATATTAACTAGTTAATATATAGATATTACGTAGTTACTAGCCCAGTTATATTTATCAAATTTAACCCTCTATATTAAGGCCTAATTTAGTAATACTAGATTTATTACTAGCAGAAAGTCTCTAATTACTTAGTTGCCTTATACGTCTAATAGTTTAATCTTTTAATAGCCATTATACGTCTTCTCCTATTACTATAACTAGGCCTTAAAGTTCTAATTCTTTAGGTCCTTTTTAACCTTAGCGTATTAAGTAAATAGGTAGAGCTAATATATAGTATTAGTAGGGGTAACCCTTTTCTTAAGAGTTACTAGTATATTATATACCGAGTTAATACCTAGTATATAGGTGTTTAGATATCTAGCCACTATACTAGTAATATAGCTTTGTAAAGAAGTTAAAGCTGCCTTTTACTTCTTATACTCCTTTTTTACTGTCTTATATCTCTTATAGAAAATTTAAAGCTTATCTTTCTTATTCTTAGAAAGAGCTATATAGGAGGTTATTATTAGCTTTATATCTTAAGGCCTAGGAAAGACTGGTTTAGTTAATTAGGGTAATTTATCCCATTTAGTTAAGGGGTTAACGTATTCCTATACATCTCCTATTTAGGCTTAAAGCCTAGTAAGGTTAATCTATTTGTCCCAATTAGCTTAGCTTAATAATATCACCGTTATAGTAATAGCTTGGGTAGGTGGTTAAGAAGTTATTTTAAAAAGGTGCTTGCAGAAAGGTCAAAGCATTTAGTAATAAGTAGTAATTTAATAAGGAGTATAATCAATTAAATTAATTAGTTAAATAGGAGTAATACGGCAAGCAACCTAGGCTTATAACTGTCGATTAGTAATCCGTACACCAATTATAAAAAAAAAAATAAGGAATCTATTTATTAAATATGGCTATAAGAGCCTCTATATATATATAAGGAAG